>ERZ827156.3971-NODE-3971-length-12550-cov-4.288515_pt1 | contig 12550 bp, 18 predicted proteins | sample MGYA00519919_ERZ827156 | MGnify/ENA primary metagenome ERZ827156 (study PRJEB31778, sample SAMEA3449269) | human gut metagenome | biome: human gut; feature: human-associated habitat; material: faeces | place: United Kingdom | collected 2010/2012 ... | reverse complement strand
GTGCTGGATTTGTCCCTCATGACGGGCTTGAAGACCCTTCTTGTGGGTGATGATTGTTTCAGCAACACAAGCGTGGTGACACTGGTCGGAATGGCGGCTCTGCAGAGGGTCTGCATCGGGAAGAAGTGCTTTGTTTCCAGAAGCGACGTGGATTCCTGGGATCGTTGCTTCTATCTGATGGACTGTCCGTGTGTTCGGGAGATTGCCTTCGGGGATCATTCCTTCTGGTATTATGACGTGTGTGAGATTGTGAACAACCTGCTGCTGGAAGTGATTGAATTTGGGAAAGCGCATGAAGATTACGGAGTCTTCTCCCATTCTTCCTTGACCCTCAAGAGTGTTGCAGTCACGCGGCTCTGATGAATAGACTTGCCAAAGGTGAAGAGGATTGCTCTTTGCGCAGGAGCGTTTCGCTATTGTCCAACGGCTGTACTTGAGAGTTGGTGTTTGGAGGAGGAATGACTGAATAGACTTGAACGAGCTGGAAATACTGCAAGTGGGAGAGAATGCGTTTACGGGTGACGGGTTGATATACGAAACGACAACGCTGATCATGCGAAGTGCTTCTTCTCCGTTTCATTGATTGGTAGGATTACCGAGACTCACCACACTTACTGCAGAAGAAGGCAGTAATACGTTTGCCTTTTTCACGCGCATCTTTCTCGAAGGTATTCCCTCCTCCTTGCATCAGTGCTCAGATATGCCATCTCTCACCACGATTTCTCTTCCCGCGGGCGCATTCCGGATGAGACAATTCATTCAATGTGAGAGTAGCATCTTTGCGATTGCGTGACGGACAGATGTTGGAAGACTGGCGTCACTCCTCAACCCGCATGCCACGCGATGCGATGTGAATGTGCACAACAAAGGAGAGTTGCATGCGCTGTATGTGTCCATTGCATCCATTGTCGTGGATACAAATGCCTGCAATAACAGGTCCCTCACCCGTATTGACTTGACTCGATTCAAGAACCTCCAGCGTTTTGAAGTGGGCTCTTTCAGTTTCGCCTTTGTCTCCACTATCAAGCTGATCGGACTGCCGAAGCTGGAAAGGGTGCTCGTGGGAGAACGGTGCTTCGCCGGAGACTACTACGCGATGTGTTTCCCGGAGAATGGCTTCTCTTTGAAGGATTGTGAGAAAGTGAGGGAAGTGAGAATTGGGTGCGATTCCTTCCGGTTTTGTTCTGAGTGCGAGATTGCGAACAATGAACAGTTGGAAGAGATCGAAATGGGAGATGGCTGCTTTCTTTATGCTTCGTTGGAATTGAAGGGTGCATTTGATGACATGAGAGTCATGGATAGACTTAGGGAAGTTGAAATCGCTCTGGTTTGGGAGGGAAGCACTCCATGACTGTTGTCGTGCTGTGTTTGAGAGTTCTCGCCTGATGGGAGAATGATGAGATAGACTTGCCCGAACTGGCTTCCATCCGGCTTGGTAAGAATGCTTTCCAGTTTATAGAAAAGGACGAATCAACCGAACTGATCATGCGAAGTGAATGAAAGGAAGTGAGCTGACACGCAGAATTGGTCAAACTCGTGTCGCTGACTACCGAAGGGGAGGACAGCCAGTCCTTCTGTAACCCTCGCCACATCACTCTTGAGAGTAGCAAAGCAGATCTGTGAATTTCCATTAGACTTGCCCGCATTGCGTGTGGTCTCTCTTTCAAGAAGGGCATTCGGGAAGAAGAAACTATGTAGAGTGATATGTAACAATAGCCTTGTCCAGTCACAATCAGGTGTTTCCCCTGTTCTCAGTTCGTTCTTGCACTTTCGTGTTTCTTGCAAATGAGTAATAAACAATACTACACAAATGTTCTGTACGTGTTGAGTGCACTCTCAAAAGCCGCATTGCCTTCCACACTTATTGTCTTCCCAAACTCCATGAGTGCAGCGTCAAACTCTTCTCTCCATTCTTCTGGAATAGATTTGAGCATCTCATTCGCTTCTCTCTCGAGTCTAGTGTGTTCGTCCATCATAGCACCGTATGCTTCCAGCTCCGCCGTATCTTTCTGTAGTTGGTGTTGCATGCCCTGAATCTCCTCCGCTGTCCACGTCGCCCTACAGCCGCAAACCTTCTTTTCTGGACCGTTCCGATTCGCATCCTTCACACCCAGAGTCAGGTTGCCCATTTGGTCCATTGAACAGGAGATCTCAAACACATTCTCTCCCGCTTTCCCAGGATGGTTGATGGTCAGAAGCACTTGCTTCAACTTCGTGTTGTTCGCACACATTGGGTCATTGCCCTGATACACGCGAATCGGAGTCCTCTGCACATAGTCCTCTATATTGCTCACGATCTGAGTCCTCCTGCACGGCAGTTCGTCGCCCGCATTGATCAGCACGATCATTTCTCCTCCATTTCCCTGAATGCCAATGTTGGAGGGACAAATCGACTTCACCGTCACTGTACGAGGTTCCTCATCAGGAGGAGGATTCGGCACCTCATCAGGAGGAGGATTTGGCACATCGTGGACAACAGGGACACCAATGCCGTTGGAAAGGGCATAGGCATACTTCGCAGCACCCACAGCCACACACTCGTCGGGGTTCACAGTCTGCATAATTGCCAGCTGAGGGAAGTGATTCCTCAGCTTCTCCTCCACGATGCACAACCGCGTCGAACCACCCACCAACACAATCGCATCGATGTCATTCACAGTCAAACCCGCTCTGGAGATCGCCTCGTCACACAAACGGATGGACTCATCGATCTTATCGCCAATCAAATTATACATATGACCGCGAGACAGGTTGTATACCCACTCAATGTCGTCATTGATTACAATCTCCGTGTCCTTAAGAACCCTCAAATCAATCTTCGCATCTTCGCACTTCCTCAACAACCTGTCAAGGTCCTTCTTGCTCAACTCTCCATACTCTTCCTCTGCCTCCTCCTTGTACGTCTTGATCAAGTCATCTCGAATCAGTCTGTCAAAGTCGCTTCCTCCCAACAGAGGATCACCTCCCAGTGCCAACTCCGTGAATTCCATACCGTTGATCTTCATGATCGTCACATCAAAAGAGCCACCACCCAAATCGTAGATCAGCACAGTCCTCTCATTCTCTGCATTCGCGTGTCCAATATTCATCACATCGGCGTAAGCGTATGCAGCAGCAACCGGTGATGGAATAACATCGATTGCATTCAAACCAGCAATGGCGGCAGCATCCCGAACAATCTGACGCTGGATTTGGTTATACCCTACCGGTACAGTGATGACCACATTCTTGATGTCAAAGCCAGTAAAGGACTGAGCTAGCTTCTTGAGATGATCCAAAACGCAGGCGGATATCTGCTCAGGATACAATCTCTTCTCTTCTCCATTTTGCTGGAAGGCAACCATGGGCCTGTTCTTGCCATCATCGACAATGGAATAAGCAACCGTTTTCTGCATGACATTCACAATAGGATCATCATACTTTGCGCCAAATAATCGATTGACACTATGAACGACTTCTTTGGGACATAAGTGAATCCTGCTCTTTGCACAGTACCCACAAGCATAGGGAGGGCTTCCATTCTTTGGGAAGTACACATAGGAGGGAGTAATGCTACTTCCATACTTGTCTACGACCATCTCCACTCTCCCGTTCTTGAATATCGCAACAACGGAATTAGTTGTTCCCAAGTCAATTCCTATTATCATCGAAGTGTTTGGACCTTCCATAAACAAAGAGTAATCATTCCGTTAACTTGAAACTGGGCATCGTTTACTCCATTCCACTGACCCACAATTATGCACACAAATACAACCGCAATTTCTTCAGGAGCGTAACGATGATCGAAATGAGCAACAAACAGCACATCTTACAAAAGAGAATACAACTCCCCAGACTGGTCAGAATCCGAAGAATCCACAAGTGGGTGAGGAGAGGGCGAGGGAGTGTACTTGCGACATCGCAAGCTTCCCGTGCCGCTCACAGAGCTCCTTGCCGAAGACACGGACTCGTCGTCCGACAACGACAGCGTCGGACTGCGAGGAGAGAGCGCAGCGACGGAGTACCTCCTACCCGAGACGTGAATGAACGGAGGAGGCGAAGCGGCTTGGAAGAGTGCTTGCAGTGTGGCCTTCAGCTCTCTAGCGGAGGGACGCTGAGCCGGGTCTTTCTAACGGTCAGCTCCCCAGCTCTGGTGTACACGGAGCAAACTCTGAACGATGCGGACAAAGGGAGAAGGGCAGGAGGAGGGAAGAGGCGGCGTCTATGGAACAGCAATAAACCATGCGTACGGGAGTGTAGATGATGGAGTGGAACAGACCTCCAATGCTGGAGCCATGAAAAGGAGGATGTTTCGCGATTAACTCGAATAGGACTAAGGGAAAGGGGATACACTGTCCAGCACTGCAACCGAGAGACCACATATCCACCTTGTTCGTATACACTCTGTTCCCGCAGATCTCGGGAGCGATGTAGAAGGGAGTGCCGACTTGGGTCACTGCGAATTCCTACGTTCGCATTTGAGGGTAGAGATACACCCGTCGTCTCGCGCGCAATGCCGAAGTCTGCGATCTTCACCTTCAGCTTCATCACTTGCGTTGGGGAGTACACTCTTCGCAGCTGCTCCTTCGACAAGGGTTCCTGATCGCTTGAAGACAGCAGAATGTTCTCTGGCTTCAAATCACGATGAATGATGTGTCTGCTGTGAATCCAACGCAGAATGCATACAAGTCGTGGATGTACTGCAATCCATCCAGAATCGCGTTTATCCAGGAGAGAAGAAGCGTAATGGCAATAACCCTGTCTGTATCCTTCAGATAGTCAATGTACTGTGCATCATCCATACAGTGCAACATTACGTTACGCAGAGACAGAGCATTTGCGTACTCCATCACAAGAACGCGATGTCCTTCGTGGACGAATGACTCGATATACTTGATAATGTTGGGATGGGACAGGGAGGACAGAATTGCATTCTATAGGGGAAGGGGAGAAACAAGACTGACTTCCTTCTCCAGCCGCTCCTTTTCCTCGTACGAGTACTGCGAAATCGGAAGGTGGTACACCTTGAGAACGACGTAGCATCCTACTTTGCAGCCGAGGAGACTCCATTACCATCCTGCTTCCGCTTCGCCAGTTTCACAACGGAAGACGCCCCGGATCCGATCGTAGAGAGTTCGACGTACTGGTCCATGGAATAGCTGTCTTCCCGCAGTTTGACAAGCACTCCTTCGGGTCGGATCAACAAACAGGAGTAGCAACGCCACAGTAAAACACACTACTCATCGCGCATTCCAAAGGGCATAGATCGTGCAAACTCATCCATCCTGTCAAAACTGGGAAAACGATACTCCTTAGCCTTCTCTTCGTACACGCGAGGTTCCTCCCGCGCCTCGCCCATGTCACTCATGTCATCACTCGACTCCTCCTTCTGCGGTGTGTTCCACTCATTCGGATCTACTCCTCACCCACTCGCCAAACACGCCACGGAATAGCCGACTTCCGGGCAGAGTCGACGGGAAGCTCATCTGTGGTTGCATCACGCGCGTCACCACGGAATGGTGCTACGCCTCATCATCCCTCTCCACTCCCACAATCACCGGAGGATTCTTCACCCACTCCTTCTTCAGCACCTCCTCTACCGTCGGACGCTTCGCCGGGTCCTTGTCCACCATCTGCTTCACCAGATCCACCGCCGCGGGAGAGACGGCGCTCCACCCTTCCGAAGAAAAGTCAATCTCGCCCCGGCTACAAATCACCCCGATTTCTGGCAACTACACCGTGAAGTCCAGAATGGAATGGGTGTCGTTTCCCTTGTACGGCGGATAGCCGACAAGCAGCACGTACATCAGGATGCCCAGTGCGTAGACGTCACACTGCGGCGAATAGGCGCAACTCTGCACATAATTCCCCGAATGCGCATCATTACGGTCAATACTTCAGGAGCGATGTAGCCAGCCGTGCCGACGATTTCCTTGTCCATGTCCATCATATCCGTCACCAGACAGCAACCAAAATCGGCCAGTTTCATGTCCGACTGAGGATCCTTCGTCAAATAGATGACGTTTTCCGGCTTCACGTCGAGATGGAGAATGTTCTTCTCGTGCAGTGCTTGTAGTGCGCGGGCCATGTGGCGAATCACGCGAGCAGCTTCATGCTCTGTTCATTAGGCGCCATTTCACTGGCATACCCGAATAGGCTCCGTTGTTGTTGATCCGCTCATACAAATCGCCGCCGCCCAAATACTCCATCACGATGTGAATGAGGAAGTCGTCTTCGTAAATCTCGTTGATCGTCACAATGTGCTCGTTGTAAACACGCTGCTATACCCTCAAACCATTTCAGAAGCACAACTTTGATAGCCCGAAGGACCAACAGCTCGTGAGTCAAGATGTCGCGATCGACCTTCTTCTTATTGATGATCTTCACCGCATAGCTCTTCAGGTTTGTCTACTCGTAACGGAATAGCGTGAAACGCACATTGCACTCCGCGAGACGAACAACGCCGTACCGGCCTTTTCCAAGCACCTTCCCCAGAGAAAAGTGATCGTAGACGCTTCCAATGCCGCGCAAGGTGGGACGACTGTTGATTCGCTGGACCAGGAACTTGCACACCTGGATACACTGGATCCACATATTCTACACAGTGATATGACGAAAGGGCAACAACCCGCTCCTCTTGTGACCCAGCATCGAGAATGTACAAACGATCCGCCTTGCTCGGGAGGACAGAAAAGGAAAACGGCCGGTTCGATATGTTTTCCAGGGAAATGCGACAGTCCGCCGTGATTTCCGCCTGGTGCCTCATTTTGTTATGGTTGCTTGCCTAAGCGTCATCCGTCACGAAATCCGATACCTCCCAGTAGGACAAGATTTTTCCGGATAGGATAAAGAAGCGATTCTTCCACAAGCGTAAACGCTTGAATCCCTTTTTCATCATATACCCTTCGACTCGCAGTTGGAAAAGAGTCTCGTGCGCGTCACTCAGAGACATGGCCATCACATCATCGCGACTCAAAGACAGAATGTCGTGATTATTACACATGATCGATCTCCCCGTGTTCGCGGTAATGTAAGTAGCATCATTTCGTCCTGAAGATTGTGTCCCGAAAACACTATCCAAACCGGGCTTTGAATGGTACTCGCCCAGCGAGACGGTGTTGCTGGGAACATTGCCGTCACGAACGACTTTATTGAATGCAGAGAGCCAAGAATCCTTCGATTGAGAGTCCTCCTCCATCAAATCATCCAGATCTGGACAACTACCCCTTTTCATGTTTCCAGAATGCAGCCTGTTCCAGGATACAGTTAGCGCTTATCCGATAATTGCGCGTTGAAAGGGATGTCGGAAATCGCGACGATTTTGCGATGACGCTTGTTGAAGCAAACACACACCACAATGCAAGCAAAGCAACAAATCACACTACTATACACACTAGCTGAAAATCTCCCACACAGCGTCCATTTTCTTGTCAATCCTTCGCTTCAAACGCTGATACCAGCTCTTTTCTTCCACGCAGTACAACTCCTCAAAGTCCTCGTCCACCTTTGGCACGGATCTGTTCATCGAATTCTCTCGATCCACGGTTCTGGGATGATCTCTGAACAATGCACGGAAATATTGCATAGGATCATTGGGTTCGTCTCCCAGCAGTCTCAGACTTCTTCCAAACTCGCTCGTATCATACCCCGCGCGTTTGAGGAGATACAGCGCCATGAAGTCAGCCTCCGCCTCTCGACTCCGCCTAGCCATGACTCCTCACCTGTTCGCTCACTGTGTCTTCATGTCAAGGGCTTTTGCGATTAGCGAAAGAAAGAAGAGATCATTCATCTCATCACTGGCAACATAGGTCAGAATCGCCCTCCAGTCGAAGCATCGCTCGACTGAATGCCGCGCGATGCTGTGAGCCATTTCGTGGGCTATGACTCCCGCAACACTCTATTCATCACACTTCACCCTTGTGATTACATTCTCCGCACTAGTGATCTTTCCCGCAGCCTCCAACTGCTTGTAGTAGTCGATAAGGCCTGAGAAGACGACGATGACTCCGCCAATGGAAGAGAACGCGTTCACCATCGGGGTGTTCACAACGAACACTTCCATGCGGTTAAGGTATTCCTTGGCTGATGGGTCGAAGTATTGACCAGCCCGTTTCATATCGTCCGCCACGCGGCTAACCATGCGATAGCCCGGATTCCTCGTGTTTGTTATAACTGGCTTGTCGAGAATGGTAATTCCATACTCTCCGTCCTTGTATTCCACCTTCACGACTTCATCCCGAAATGACAGGTCCGTCTCGTAGGAGATGGGCTACGATGAAACAAAGGAGAATGGACTACAATATAGGCTCGACGATGCGTGATTGGGACGGATGTGGCACTCCAAGTATAGAAGAATACGGAAAAGCATAATAAGAAGATGAAAGAGGGAACGTAAGAGGCCACGACCTTCTTGATCTGCTTTTCCTTTTCCCATTCTATGATGAAGAGGAGACAACAAGAGTACTAAGGACAAAAGCGGGCTTAGGAATGAGAGTCCTGAACAACTCTCTCTTGGAGCAAATAAGATGGTAGTGTTCTTCCACCCATTCTTGCGACCTAAACAGGCTCATCACCTTCACATAGATGTCTACGGATTAAAAAACAGTGGAATGGTATACTCCGTAAGAAGTAAAAGAGGGTGCACAAAACGCGCTATGCATCAGAAAGAGAAAAGAGCCAAACCACTGTTCGTTTGAGGATCATAAGCACATGGTAAAACCCACGAAATCTAATGCAGAACCCAAGCAAACACATTTGATGCCACCCGTAATGAAAAAGTGACTCTCAGTTATCGACCCAACTGGACAGTTAAGAAAATGGGGGCCCCAACACTGATTTCTCGTTAACAATTACCTGAAACGAGAATTCATTAGAGCAAAACAGAAAACCACTCAACCCAGAGTCAATCCACTTCAACCCTTCTCTGTTCATTGTTATTCTGCACTACGTTTTTCCCTATTCTCTCGTTAGCGCAAATCAACAATGATCTCACTCAACTATCTGGAATGGAGTTGAATCAGGAATGATGAGATGGATGGTATATCCATGATAGCCATCTGCATTAGTGCATTCGTTACTTAACAGAGTCATTACGAACAACAAGAATAACGGAAGGACTGCTCTTTTCCATTCCCTGAATCACTATTGTTGATTATCAAGCAAACCACTGAACGCATACTCTGTTCTTCGCATTCTCCAACGATTTAGGCACCATTTGAAGGCGCTCCGGATAAACCACTTCACATAGATCACAACTAGAAAAGAATGTCACAACAAACACTCCATGCAAACAAGTTAAACACGGCCCACACATAATCCATTCCTCTGGAAAGGATCTTTGACATTCTATCAGACGCACTTTTAGTCTCCACACAATACTTTGACTCAAAGTCCCTCTCAACAATGCCAATGGACCCGTAGACGCTTCGTTCACGATCTGGAAGGGTAGGATGATCATCGAACAGTGTGAGTAACTTGAATGTGGAGAGGGGTATATCTTCCTTTTGTAGCATGATCAGCGTCCTGCCAAACTCATGAATGTCATATCCAGCGCGTTTCAATAAATACAATGCCATGAAGTCAGCCTCCGATTCACATTTACGACTAATGATCAATCCACTAGCATTCACTCACCTCAGTTTCTTCTCAACCATATTCGCAACGATAGGTGTGATGAACACGTCACCAAGAAAAAGGATGGTGAGATAGGACAGCAACACACTCCAGTGAACATTCGTCTCTATCGAGTGTCGAGCGATACTGTGGGACAGTTCATGAGCAATTACACCAGCAATACACTACCACTTATTCATACACTCCTTCATCACCTCTTCAGCACTCGGTACCTTCCCTTCTGCCTCCAACTCCACATAGTGATTGATCAAACCCGTGTACACAACAATAATACCGCCAACGGAAGAGAAAGCATTCACTTCAGGCGAGTCAACCACAAAGATCTTCATCTTGTTCATGTACTCCTTGCAAGAAGGATCGAAGTAAACACAAGCGCGTTGAATATCTCCCACGACACGATGAACCAAACGATATCGAATATCGGTGGAATCAGTGATGATTGGCTTCCCGTTCAGTGTACTACCTTCTTCATTCTCAGAGTAGTTCAAATAGCTCTCTAAAATGAAGTCCTGGTAATGGAGTTCTGTTTTAAAGGAGAAGAACTACACTGAAGTAATGAAACGAAAACTACAATGTAGTGTCTGCGATCTGTAATGGGAACATACGATCCATTGCAGACGTAAATGAACCCTACGACATACAAACAGACTCCGCCTCCAAAGAGGAGACCCACCTTCCGTTCAACGCGTTTGTCTTTGTCCAGAACATCTACGATGAAAGGAACAAGGGGAGATCACAATGAATTCGCTTTTTCGTCGGAAAGAGAATGTCCGAAACTTCCTTCCTCGGTTCTACCTTTACTAGTTCTCCACGTGACGGCAGTCCTTCTACTAGCTGCGCTGTGTGGCTTTCCTCTGATCCTAGCCATGAGCAATTAAATGAGGTCATACTGCGCGACATTTCTTTCGTTACTCGAGCAATGCGCTAATACTCACTCCGTTTAAGCACATCAACCTCATATCGGACAGCCTTCACTAGGGTCTTTGCCACCCCCTTTCCAGTCAGACTAAACAGAAACCACACCATTCTGTGGGGATGGAGCCTTATTTGTGTGAAACACTGCATGCTTACTCGAACCCCAAAATGGGGGATCCCCCTTTGCTATCCATTTCAGATTCCACGTCATAGTGTGATTCACAATGGCTTTCCAGGACGGAAGAATCACCTAACTACCTCAACAATCGCGCTCGTAATCCAGTATGTCCATCGGATGGAGCATTCTGTGCTGACTCTCAATCTGCAGCAGAATGCCAAGTCCTACCTGGTGCTCATTGACGACATCATATGCGTTTGCAGTGTGTTATCTTGCACTTGAAATGATTGCTCTACATTGTTCTGTGTGTCATCCTTGATTTGGTGTTTCACACGAATCCTTGTATGTGCAGAGACTTCCGAGCGTATCGATTTCATTTCTATTGACGCCTTAAGAAGCGTATGTACTGATCATGTTTCTGATGTACTGCCTTCCAGCAGTATTGAGTTGGGGACTTTGAGTACATCTTCATATGCATGCATTAGTCGTTATAGTGCCATTTGCGTGTATGAACGCAGAAGAAGTCTATTTCAAGCATAATCGGTGTTATATTATCCCATTACGTATTATACTCTTCTTCTACATGAACTATCAATTCCATTCATGCCTTTTCCTCATTAAGGCGAACCAAGTGTGGTTTCTTTACCACAAGAGACATGATGCGGAAGAACCGCTCACAGTCAGCCTCGATCGCTGAAATGTGCAGACTGTTCTCGTACATGAGAGTGATTGGATCATAACCGGGCTTCTCCTCATGTTATCCTTTTCATAGAAGTCGAGCAGGTGCTGTACCATGCACAGCAATATCGCGGCTTCTTCACCCGTCGCAGGAGTCTTCTCATCGTCAACGCTACCGCCGTACAGCCTCCAGTTCTCCAGCATTCGGATTCGGCTGATGACTTTGGAGGCATCGCAGTTCTGCTTGCGGTAGGTCTTGAGGTCTCTCCACGGCGGTTTCAGTTCCTTCTCAATTGATTCTTTTGATCGAATCACGAGGGCATTCAAGCCCATCAATCCCTTTGGGATGGTGCTTCAACGCGTTGGGAATCGCGTCGATATTCACTGACTTGATGTACTTGCGGAATGTTATGGACTCGCTCAGGGACCGTTGCTGTTCTTCCCTGCAGGCGCTGAGAATCTTGGCGTACTGCTCCTCAAAGAGTTCGGGCGTTGTCTTCTCCAGGAACGGGTGACAGCGCACCTGTAGTACTTCAACTGCTCGGTCGGAATCACAAGGCAGCCATCAGTCAACTCCCAGATAAAGCTTTTCAGCATGAGCTGAGCCACTTTGCTGTGAAGTCTTCCGTGAGCGAAGTGAAGATCCGCTTCAGCCAGTACAGCACAGGCAGAATCAGGTGCGCCGTAGTGGTCTCGCCCGCCAACAGATTCAGGGCGTTGTTCATGATCCTCAACAACCCGTAAACCTCTGGCAATTGACGCAGGCAGTCGTGCACCACATCTAGGTCAACTCCTTTTCTTCCTTTATCAGAAGGGTTTTATTGCTTATGCCATCCATTCACGAGTGTTTGTTCAAGACACTTCGTCTAGTGTTGATGTGCGGGATGGACTGTTCTTCATCCACACAATCATCATGATTGTCACAACAAACACTCCATGCAAACAAATCAGGCACTGCCCACACATAGTCCAATCCATTTGAAGATTCTTCGGGCACACCACCTACATTCTCACCACGGTACTTTGTCTCAAAGTCCCTCTCAACCACACTAATTGACCTCTCTATATTCCTCACACGGTCCGGAATACACGGATGATCCTCAAAAAGAGCGAACAGTCTCTGCGCTGTGGGAGACAAAACGTTCTCCTCCCCCAACAGACTCAACGTCCTTCCAAACTCATGAATGTCATATCCAGCGCGTTTCAATAAATACAATGCCATGAAGT
>ERZ827156.3970-NODE-3970-length-12554-cov-3.571806_pt1 | contig 12554 bp, 10 predicted proteins | sample MGYA00519919_ERZ827156 | MGnify/ENA primary metagenome ERZ827156 (study PRJEB31778, sample SAMEA3449269) | human gut metagenome | biome: human gut; feature: human-associated habitat; material: faeces | place: United Kingdom | collected 2010/2012 ... | reverse complement strand
ATGTTGCAGTGTATTCATCTATCGAGCATATCTATGGATACGATTATGTAACTTCCTGTTATAAAGATAATCCGCGGGATTCATGGAAGCAGCTTGCAGACTATATGCATGAGATGTATCCGGAGGCAACGGATAAGCAGATAAGGAAGATATTAAAGTAATACAGGTACAAATTTAGCGATGAAGGAATATTAAACAATGTATTTGAATAGTACATAAAAATAACCACATTGAATACAATCTAAATAAAGATAATTTATGATTGACTTTCTTAGTTATATCAGTTATATTATCTTTAGTGATCAGATTGCAGAAACTTGAGAAGCCTGCGATCGGGGGAGGGTGCCGAGGCCCCTCTCCTTTTTTATTTGGAACATTTTGCAGCGAGGTACATATGAGCAAAAATATTTCCGCTTATATTTAAAGCTATTCTATTTTCTGCGATTTCTCCGAACTATTCAACCCATCCACCCAATTAAACAAAATCACAATTGGCATGTATACTACAATCATAAAAAAAGAAATTTTCATACTAAATTTTTTCATAGACCAGGCGGGTATACTTCACATGTACCGGCTTCCTCTTTGTAATGGAAAAAGTATTGCAGTGAAGTAAATAAATCAGTATCATGTATTTATACACGCAAATAACGGAAAAGATATAGAATACAAATGGGATATAAGTATATTCATCATATGGAAATATCTTAGGCTGAGAAAATCTATGGCATTGCGATTGTTAAAGAGATGTAAATGGTGGTATAATCATGACATGGATTCAAAAAGAAATGGAGAGAAAAATATAAAGGAAATATAATGGAACGTAATTTTTCATTTGATGATGCAAAAAATCTTATACATCGCCATAAAAGACTTCAGGCAAGGTTAATTGATTTTATGAATGCTGACAAGCGTTACATGGATATGGTAAGTGATATTTCAGGACGTTATATTACTACTGAAGTGCTTAAAGAACTGCGTAATATTCCTGTTGAGGAACTAAATCGTGATAAGCTTGGCATCAGAGTCAAGTCGCTAAGACAGAATGGATTTAGTACATACGAGGATATTTTTGCAGCATCTGTATATCAATTATCTGCTATCAAGGGAATCAGTGATGACGGAGCTAACACCATAAAAAATATGGTTCATGATACATATTCTGCTGTTAAAAAATCCACCAAGCTCAAGCTAAGCTTTGATAACCGGACTAAAGAAACAACAAGGCTTGTTACAGCTGTTTCTCAATATCTCAGAGCAAGACAAGTGGCTGATTTAAGCACAAAACTGTATGACGTGAGCAGCATGTATATATCCAATGCGATAAACGATGTTGAGCCTGCAACAACAGTATTTAAATGGTTGTTTTCTTCTAAAGATAAAAAGAATAAAGCTGTTAATAGCTATAATTACCTGCAGCAAAAGCTAAATGATAGTTACGGAAATGAAGTTAACCGTCTTGGCGAAGAATATAGGAACCTGGATTATTATTCTGAAAATGATGTATGGGCTGATTTTCAGAAAGATCCGATTAAGTATATTAATACTATCGAGCAGATTGTTCCGGGACTTTTAGGAAATGATGACAGTGTTTATGGGCTGCCGGAGGATCTGGCCAGAGAAGTACAGGATGAATGTTTCTTCCCGGATGGTCTGCTTTGCAGCTTGAGAAGATACCAGGAATGGGGTGTGAAATATATTCTTCATCAGGGAAGAGTCCTGCTTGGTGATGAAATGGGACTTGGAAAAACTATTCAGGCCATTGCCGCTATGGTATCTTTACGCAATACCGGAGCTACGCATTTTGTTGTGTTGTGTCCTGCCAGTGTAATAATCAACTGGTGCAGGGAAATCGGAAAATTTAGCAAGCTAAGAGCAATAAAGGTACATGGTTCGAGCAGATTGTCAGCCCTTGATGAGTGGATTCGTATGGGAGGGGTTGCTGTTACCACATATGAGACTACTGCTTATTTTAAACTGCCGGATGATTTTAAGTTTTCAATGCTCGTGGTTGATGAGGCTCATTATATTAAGAACCCAGACGCAAACCGCTCAATTAACACCAGAGCAATATGCGCCCATGCTCAAAGACTTCTGTTTATGACAGGTACGGCATTGGAAAATAATGTAGATGAGATGGTAAATCTGATAGACATTTTAAGACCGGATATTGCAAAACAAATATCGCGTATGAAAATGTTATCGTCGGCTCCTCAGTTTCGTGAAAAAGTAGCAACAGTTTATTACAGAAGAAAGAGAGAAGATGTTTTAACAGAGCTTCCCGAGCTTCTTGAAAATGAAGAGTGGTGTCAGTTATGTGCCGAAGAAGAACAGGCATATGAAGAAGCTGTTTTAAGCAGAAATTATAATGCTGCCAGAAGGGTTTCATGGAATGTTTCAGATTTGAAAAACTCATGCAAGGCAAATAGAATGCTTGAGATAATTGAAGAGGCAAAATCAGAAGATAGAAAAATAATCGTATTTTCGTTTTATCTTGATACGATTAAGAAGATATCAGATTTACTGGGAGAGCAGTGTATGGAACCTATTAATGGCTCTATTTCACCATCTAAAAGACAGGAGATTATTGATAAATTTGATAAGGCACCTGCCGGACAAGTTTTAGCTGCTCAGATTATTGCCGGTGGAACCGGACTTAATATTCAATCGGCCAGTGTAGTTATACTTTGTGAGCCACAGCTTAAGCCTTCGATAGAGAATCAGGCCATTTCCAGAGCATATCGTATGGGACAGGCACGAAATGTTATTGTATATAGACTATTGTGTGATAATACAATCGATGAGAAAATCACAGATTTGCTTTCCGAGAAACAGGCAGTATTTGATGCGTTTGCAGATAAATCTGTTGCTGCAGAGAATGTCGAGATAGACACTACATCATTGAGCGATATTATTCAGGAAGAAATTGACCGTATAAAGAATAAAGCAGAGAATATCGTTGATGATAAAGAAATAACACTTAAGTAAATGAAAGGCAGATTGGAGTATTACAGATGAATACAGCACCATTCAGAGATTTATGTAACATACCAGATAGCGGGAATGATAAAAAGTGGGATTATCATGAGCAGATGGCAAAGTATCAGATGGATGATTCAGAAATCAGCCAAAAAAAGGAAATGACAAGACTGCTGATGAATGCGATAGATGATTACAATGCCGGAAAAGTGGCTCCGGACACGATAGGAGCAGATTATTTTTTCCTTGACCAGTTCATGACCTATGAAATGGAGTATGACTTTGTTGCGATAGAGATGGACTTTTTAGAGCATTGCAGGGAAAGACTTGATGAGTTTAACAAAGTTGGATGGTATGGTGATGAAGAGCATATTAACTATGGACCAGGGCTTTCAGTGAAAAAGAGGATAATGCGCCTGATATACAATGGAGCTAAGCTTAGGGATGAGTATTGTCTTGCACTGATTAAGTACCTTTATAAGCTGTACCACAAGAAGGAGTACAACAGAATCAAGAGATTCAGCAGGATTTCAGCAAGAGAAATTCTGGATGTGGTGAATGACAATGAAGATGGTTCACTGGATTCAGCTATTGGTCGTGTACTCGGCATGTGCCATTTCATGAATATAAAAGAGGACGAAATGTGTATTATACTATACCATGCTCTGAATGAACACCGAATAACCTGGCTTCAATACATAGACGATGATGACATTGGCATTGACGTACTGAATCTGGACAAGGAGCTGATTAAGGAATGTTCGGCCCAGATAGACAAATGGTATAATGACTGCCTTTTGGAAGATAAACACAGGAACGGTCTGGAGGCGTATTTCGAGGTGGATGATTTTGTGGAAATGTGCCAGCAGAGGAGCGGTTATAAGAGTGACTATGCATATCTTTGCAATGAAATAGGCTATAATGCAAAAACTGAGATGCGAGATGCACTTATGCTGCTTAAGACTCGTAATCCTGAAAGAGAATATACATATGAGGAAGTGCAGCATTATGCGGCAGTGTATAATTTGGTAGAGGCGCTCACCGATGCAGCGGACGTTCTTGAGGAGCAGGTGGCATATCTCACAGGCGAGGATTTGGCAGAAGACATGATTGATGATGCTTTATTTGACGCAAAAAACATTGTCCTGCACGGGCAGACAAAGAAAAAGCATGGGGAGCAGAATGTAATCACAAATATTGCTCCTGTAAGCACCGGAGATGTGTGTAGTGAAGAATACCTGAAGGAGATAGCTGATCTGCGCAGAAAACTAAACGAAAAAGAGCAGGAGAATAAGGCGCTAGTCCAACAGTGCCGCCAGCTTAAAAAAGAACAGTTACAGTCAGAGAGCCTTATTTCAAAGTATGAATCAGAACGGGATGAGCTGATAGCCCTGAGAAATTTTGTATACAGGCTTGAAAACAGCACTTTGGATGATGATACAGAAGGCATCAGTCTGGATGAAATGAAGGATGCGCTTGTGGAAAAGCACATAGTTATTATTGGAGGACATGTCACCTGGGTAAATAAACTTAAGAAGCTATTTCCGGAATGGAAGTATATTGACACCAATGCATACAAGACTGTTGATGGCAAAATGCTTGACGGAAAGGACATGGTATATTTCTTCACGGACTACATGAATCATATCAGCTACACAAAGTTTATAGCGGCTGTCAGAGAACGGAAGATACCATTTGGGTATCTGGCAGGCACGAATATCGAAAATACGGTAAGACAGATATATGATAGTGCTCTTTGAAGCACTTATAAAATTGCATTATAATAATGGTGCAGAAGGATTTTTTTGTGGATGTTATCATGACATGGATTCAAAAAGAAATGGAGAGCTTTTATGAAAAAAATTAAAAAATGTGGATTTGTTTTGATTGTTTGCTTAGTTTCCGTGATTATAGTTGGAGTTTATTTTATAAATCAAAACTGGACAATTAGATATGCTTCTGTATTTGACGGATTTTTCGGAAAGGGCAATTGGAAGTGTATTGATGAAGAGAAAAAGGATAGCCTTATTTACGATGAATATGAAATAAACAATATCTATCCGGAGCTGTCAGAGAATGTTCCGGGAAAATTCCATAATTGGTATATTTTGTATGATGATGGTCAAAATGAATCAATCTGGCATATCACAGATCATGTTTATAAAATAAACAATGATAAGTATAGCATTATCAATCATAATCGATTATCGGCTAAGCAGGCATTGACAATGGAATTGATGGATATTTCATTTGACGTAATAGGGGACAATATAAAAAGTGACATTATAGAAGAATATCTTCCCCAAGCTGAATCGGATTGTATAGAAGTCGGCATATCCTACGAGGGTGGTAATCCCAAGCCTGAATTTTATGATAAACTGTTGAAAGAAAGCTGGTTCAAATGCAACGAAGTCTCTGCAGAACGTTACCTGTCAATGGACACTGCTGATTTTTATATAGATATCAAAGCATATGATTATCGGATAAAAAAGCTTTCAGATACAGAAAAAGATCATTTAATGAACAGTTTGGAAACGATTGAACAGGGATTGCGTGATAAATATGGAGAACATGCTTCATATAAAATTTACTTTGACGATTTTCATCAGGCAGAGCACAAGGCACAATGATATTTATTACATTTTTTATTTAGGGCTGGCAATGGCATCAGCGGGAATTATTTTTACAAGAAATTATTTATTTTACAGTCAGTTGATTGAGAAGAGAGATGGATTAAAAAAGGGATAATTCTAATTGCAAGAAAAAGTGGTTTGTAATATAATGAGAAAAGCAATTTTTACTTTATTTTGACAAATATAACATGTCTATACAAGGAAGGAGGGTGTGATATTTGTATTTAGAAAAGATTTATATAGAGAATTATAAAGCAATTGAAAAAATGGATATAGACTTAAAACCAGGAGTGAATCTGATTATTGGCGATAATGGAGCAGGAAAAACGTCTGTCCTTGAGGGTATTGCGGTAGCTCTTGGAGGTTTGTTTGTCAACGTAGCAGGTGTTAGTACTAAGAATATTGTAAAAGATGATGTACGTATGAGTATAAAGCCTATAGGGGATTCTTCAACAGCGATTGAATACTATGAACCTGTATTAGCCGGCTGTACACTTCATATAACGGAAGAACAGAATTTTACGTGGAACAGAATCAAGGAAGAAGTGTCTGCCACCCATACCAAGATTGACGATAAGAACGTGTGTGTATGGATGAAAAAGCTTACAAATAATTCAGATTCTGTTTTGCCATTGATTAGTTTTCAAAGTGCTGCCAGAGCATGGAGAGTAAGAAGAGGAGACTTTGGAAACGAGCTAAAGAAGAAAATAGACGATAGACGATGTGGGTATATCGGATGCCTTGATTCTTCTATGGATGTAAAATCTATTCAGCAGTGGTGTCTAAAACAGGAAGTGGTGCGCTCAAATAAAGGAACAGTGCGCGAATATGAAATGTTTAAGAATATTGTGGCTTCGTTTATGAAAGAAATTAATGAACTGAACGAGGCACCTTCAATTTACTATTCTCTGCAGTTTACAGAGCTGGTTTACAAGAATGATAAGACAGAGATGCCCCTTTCAAAACTGAGTGCCGGCTATCAGTCTCTATTGTGGATGGTTATGGATCTGGCGTATCGAGTATGTATGCTTAATCCGGAATTAGAAAGTAGAGAACAGATTACGGGTATTGTGCTTATAGATGAAATTGATTTACATCTTCATCCAAAATGGCAGTGGAATGTAATTGACGCATTGCAAAAAACATTTTCAGGGGTTCAATTTATCATTGCAACTCATTCTCCAATTGTTATATCTGCATCAAAACAAGCAAATCTGATTCTGTTAGATGATTCACAGGATATAAGCTATCTACCGGATTGTTATGGATATGAAGTAGAGGATGTACTGCGTTATCGTCAGGAGAGTGTATCAAGACCAAAGAAGGTGAAAATGCTTGTCGATGAGATAGAGAATGCAATCGATGATATTGAATTTGATAAAGCTGATGCTGCATTGGAAAGATTAAAAAATGTGCTGGGTGAAGATAATTCAGAGTACAAGAAGATGGCAGGATGTATTTCAGATGCGAAGTTTATAGAGGAGTGCTGATATGCTGTATATAGAAAAAGAAGGTTTGCCAAATGATATAAACAGTAAGATCATAGAGTTGAGCAAAAGTGAGAAATGGAAAAGCATTAGCGAAGACGACACTACAGCAATCCGCAACGCCTTCGACAATGATTTTCCTAAGAATGAAGCGAAAGAGATTTTACTTCATGAACAGCATGGAATCTGTGCTTATTGTATGAGACGTATCCGTATGGATAATCATTCCAGAGTGGAGCATCTTGTACCATTGAGCAAAAACAAGGACATGGCAATTGATTATAACAATATGCTTGGAGTATGCGATGGTGGTGAGAAAGTAACTGGGAATCAAGGGCATATTCTTTGCTGTGATGCACATAAGAAAGAGACTGAGATCATGATTAGTCCTCTTAATAAGGTACAGATGAATAAGATTGCATACGATTCTGAAGGCAAAATCTATACGAAACCGAAAGATGAAGATATGGAAAGGGATATAAATGAAGTTCTCTTGTTGAATGGTATTCAGAAAAAGGATGGTACGGTAAGAGATACATCTACAGAGCTGTTAAAGGGCAGAAAAGACGCCTATGACAGAGCAAGGAAGATGATGGTTGCCTTGAATATAAAAGGAAAATGTACATCAGCAACGCTTAAAAAGATAATGGATGAACTATATAACAGAGAAGAAAGAGACGAGTTTGTAGGTGTTCAACTCTATTATTTCAAAAAGCATTACAATTCGTTGATTCGCAGAGGTATGTAGTATCTGATTTAGGAATAACAGTAGTGATTATTGAACACTATCGGACACTTTTTTACTTAATTACGGGGCAAATCAAATTCGGTATAAAGCGGTTTGATTTGCCCTCGTTTTTTACATCGATATTGCAGAGCGTCACTCTACAGACACGCAGTATGAACAAGTCTATAATTCCTTGATTTTTTCATTCATTTTTCTGGCATCATTGCGATAGTGAAGCATGAAGCCTCCCCAAATTATAAATGCCAAAGCTATTTGAAATATGGCTGCAATAATTCCGTGAAGGACAGAACTTGTTCCTCCTATCCATCCGACAGTATATGCGACGATTGTATAAATAACACAGCCTGTTCCCATGTGGATAATTACCTTAAAAGGCGTTGGAAGATTGTCTTTGTGATAAATTATGGTCGGAAGTCCAAAACCCAGACCTACAATTATGCACCCGATAACCATTTTTGAAAATTGGTAATTATCTAAACTGAAATTACCGTCATAGGCGATGTCAAATACCATTCCTGTAATGCAGAAAATGGTTAATGCTATACCAATGCTGGTTATAGTGTTTTTAATCAAATTTTTCATAGTTTCTCTCATTTTTGTCCTCCTATAATCCCAGATATTTTTTAAACTCAGGCAGATATTTTCTTGATACGTAATCCTTACATCCGTTTTTTAGTTTCAAAAGAAGAGTGCCGCTAAAACCAGCCTCGACATTGCTCATATAAGACAGATTGACCAAAGTTGATTTTGAAATTTGCATAAATCCGGCACCAAGCTGCTGTTGCATTTCGTACAGTCTTTTTCGGGAACTGTAGCGGTGTTCTTTGCCATAAATAATAGTATCCTTGTTTTCTACCCTTACCATGTATATTTCTTTTGGCTGTAAAATGACAATATCATTTTCGTTTTGTAAAGCTGTAATTGGGCTTTCATTTGAACCGAATATATCAAGGGTATGCTGGATGTTGTCAGTGATTTTATCTGCATATATGATGGCATATGGTTCGCTATATTCAGGGGAAAGTTCAATACTTACTTTCATGTAAAATCCTCCTTTCTTTTTGGTGAGTTAATCATACAATATTTCATATATAATGTCTCGCATTTGGATGTAAGTAGCGAAAAAACATGTGTAAGATGCGTTAAAGGAGGATAATCCTGATAAGTTCCGCTATCGGAAGATATGTGAGTCTACACACCGGACGGCACTATCAACATTTGACATGTGTGAAGTTTTAGTGATTAATATTTCTTTAATTTTGTCAGCATACTATTTACATAGTACAAATAGTAATGTACTTTAAAAAAGTACAGGACAGTACAAATAATCAGAAAGAGATATGATAACCATGAAGAAGAAATTAATTGCAATAATAGTTGGAATGATGCTTTGTGCAGAGCTGTTGGGCGGTTGTGGTAATAAAAATATAAACAAGGATAATATTACCACGGATACTGCCGAGGAGTCGAAACAGCAGGATTCGAATAAAAAACAGGAGCTGCCAACTGCAACATATATGGGTGGAAGCAATACCATTACTGAGGTGTGCGATGAGCTTGGTTCAGCCGGGGCATCGCATGTAGATACCTTTAAAGAATGGGTGACCGATTTTGCGGATTCAGCCGGGAAGAATGCAAAGCTGAAGGATACCTGGTCAAATGCATATAAAATGAAAGCAGATACCGGTAAATGTATGGATGGCTGGGAGAAAAAGCATGACTATTCAGATGCAGATTGCAGAATGACAGCTTTTCTTTTGCTGGATGGGCTGCTTCACGCACAGTCAACGGAAGATAGCTATAGTGGCACATATTTAATGTTTGATACGGAAGCAATAGATAATGTAGACAGGTATGAAATCATAAGGCAGAATAAAGACATGTTTACTACATTATACGGAGAAAAGAGCATTACGGATGATAAACATCCTGAAAAAACATTCTCTGACAACTGGAAAAAGTATGGATTTCAAATAGACAGTAATCGTATTTCACTTATTAGTATAGCAATATATGATCCGGATTCTGATGCTATGTTCGTGGGACATACAGGTGTATTGATAAAGTACAGTGACTATTATTTGTTTGTAGAAAAAATAGCATTTGAGCAGCCATATCAGGCAACAAAGGTGAATAATATGGATGAACTATTAAGTATTCTTTCACTAAGACCTGAGTATTTCGGAGAAGAGAAAGAGGCTGGACCATTTGTATATAATAATGGAGACTATGTTGGAACATTAGAATTGCAAGGATAAATCGGAAAATGAAGTTAAAGAATAAAAAAAGCAGAAATATAATAGGTATTATACAAAGCTGTCTCATCTTTGCATTGGTTATTCTTGTTATTTTTATGATGATACAGATTAACCGGCTGCAAGGAACGGCAAGGGTAATAAATTACGCAGGTCTGGTACGTGGAGCAACACAGCGTGAAGTAAAATTGGAGATTACAGGATCCCCAAATGATGAGTTGATTAAATATTTGGATGATATTCTGAGCGGATTAAAATATCAGGATGGAAATTATGATCTGGTAAAGCTTCAGGACAAGGAATATCAGGATAAATTGCAGGTCCAGATTGATTACTGGAATAAAATAAAAAAAGAAATTGAAGCTGTAAGAAGCAGCGGATATGAAAATACAGATATTGTCAATATGAGTGAGATTTATTTTAAGATGGCAGATGAAACTGTATTTGCAGCAGAAAAGTATTCCGAAAAGATTGCCACAAAGATTCGCACCATAGAGATTCTGTCTGCGTTTGATATGCTGTGTCTGGTGATATTGGTTATTGTGCAGACCCTGATGGCAATGAAGATGGCGGTGAAAAATAAGCTGTTAGAACACAGGGCATATACAGATGCCCATACCGGATTGCCAAACAAAAGTGCCTGTAAGGAACTTCTTGGTAATAAAGAAATAATTAGTGAGCCTACCGCATGCATAATGTTTGACCTGAATAATTTAAAGACGGTAAATGATACAATGGGACATTCGGCAGGAGACCAGTTAATATTGAATTTTGCCCGGCTTTTGCGCAATGTGATTCCGGAAAAAGACTTTGTTGGAAGATATGGTGGAGATGAATTTATGGCAGTTATTTATCATACAAGCCAAACAGAGGTTGAGGAAATATTAAAATGTTTATGTCTCGAAAAAGACCGGTTAAACAACAGGGAAGACAAAATGCTGATTGACTATGCATATGGATGGGCATTATCCGCAAACGACGGTAAATATACAATTCAGACATTGCTCGATAAGGCTGACTCTTATATGTACGAAAACAAAAAATTATGTAAGAGATATAGACTGATGTCTGAGGTTGAATTTTTTTAGTCTTATAACAGGGAATCAGCATCTGTCAAATGCTGGTTCCTTTTATTTATTTTATCAGAAAGGAAGAGAAGCCGGCAAAGGTTCGGGAAGAAAACAGGCTTTGAGGGATGTCCTGAATGTGATCCATGAAAAAACCTCTTGCATTTCCGGAGAGGGTGTGTAATATAGTACATGCAGCGGCAGATTGGGGGCACCACCTTCAGTCGCTATATAAAATTAATGCACAAAGGGATACGATAAGGAGGATGTTATGTACACAGCATTAACAATTGCTGGAAGTGATTCCAGTGGAGGCGCCGGCATTCAGGCAGATATTAAGACAATGACAGCAAACCATGTTTACGCAATGAGTGCGATCACGGCTTTGACTGCCCAGAATACGACCGGTGTAACAGATATTATGGAGGTAACCCCGAAGTTTTTGGCAGAGCAGCTGGATAGTATTTTTACGGATATCTATCCGGATGCGATTAAAACCGGAATGGTTGCTTCTGGTGAACTGATTGGGACGATTGCGCAGAAGCTGACAGAGTATCACGCAAAAAATATTGTCGTAGATCCTGTCATGGTGGCAACCAGTGGAGCAAGACTGATCAGTGAGGATGCTATCAGCACATTGAAAAGTAAATTATTACCGCTTGCAACGGTGATTACGCCAAATATTCCGGAAGCGGAAGTGCTTTCCGAAATGCAGATCAAGACCGATGCAGATATGGAAAAAGCAGCAGAAATTATTTGTGACACATTGGGCTGTGCCGTTTTATTAAAAGGTGGTCATCAGTTAAATGATGCCAATGACCTGCTCTACCAGAAGGGTAAAGAGCCGGTATGGTTTGAGGGAAAGAGGATTGATAATCCAAATACACACGGGACAGGCTGTACGCTTTCTTCTGCGATTGCATCAAACCTTGCAAAAGGAAGAGATCTTGAAACGTCTGTGAAGTATGCAAAAAATTATATTTCCGGTGCACTTGCCGCCATGCTTGACCTTGGAAAAGGAAGCGGACCAATGGACCATGCATTTGCAATTGAAGGAGAATATTAGTATCCGGCAAATGTGAGGCCGGGTTTATCATAGGTTAAGAGGAGTGTATAAATGGAAAAAAAAGGAACTTCCGTGTTCAGTAACGGATTAATTTGGTTTGGAGCAGGTGTATCCCTGGCGGAAATACTGACAGGTACTTATTTTGCACCGCTTGGATTTGGAAAAGCCATGGCAGCTATCTTATTAGGACACTTAATCGGTGGACTGATGATGTTTGCAGCAGGGATGATTGGTGCAAGAGAACGAAGAAGTGCCATGGAAACCGTAAAAATGAGCTTTGGCGAGAAGGGAAGCCTTCTTTTTGCCGTATTAAATGTAT
>ERZ827156.3966-NODE-3966-length-12561-cov-18.306813_pt1 | contig 12561 bp, 18 predicted proteins | sample MGYA00519919_ERZ827156 | MGnify/ENA primary metagenome ERZ827156 (study PRJEB31778, sample SAMEA3449269) | human gut metagenome | biome: human gut; feature: human-associated habitat; material: faeces | place: United Kingdom | collected 2010/2012 ... | reverse complement strand
CTCATCAATCACATAAACTGATGAAGATTGACTCTGCCGCAAATCATAGAATAAAGGGACCAAATCCAGAAGTCTTTGGGTTCCATCCGACTCATCGGATAACTCAAATGCCACCATAGAATCATCATTTCGTTTATGAATCGGGCTAATTTTTTTCAGTACTGTTTTACCCCCTTCGCGCATTAAAACTGAATTTTCGTTGCACCTAATTACTCCTCGCTGCTGAGCAAGGTCATTTTGAATAGACTGAAGCTGCTCAGCCAATATTTTCCTTTCAAAATCATGATCTACGACTTCTTCGAGATGGTCTATGCCTGTATCTAATGCCTTTAGCAACCGTAAGATGCCATCTGTCATCACGTCACTTTGATCAGCAAGCCGCTGAATCTGGATATATCTGCTGTGAGGAGTGATAACCGTCAGTTTCTTTTCAAACCAACTATAAAGCGCATTCAGCAAAGGTGACTTCACTTTCTGACCAATGGCATTCGTCAGAAACAACATATTTTCTCGAGTACCGCCTTCCAAAACCCGCAGAATGCCTTCATCAACATCGGCAACACCGAAGAAGGCAAGCAGGTCATCGCCATCTACAGCCACAACGGCTACCAGAAGGCGCAGTCCTCCGACTATGACAACGAGCGCGCCGCGCAGAAGCTCATTCAGGAGCTGACCGCCGCGAACTAAGCCAGAACTTTCCCAAACGCGGGGAGGATATGCACAGGCAAGAACCTTCCGCTGTGCCGTCCTCCCCGCGTTTCATATCAGGAAGAAGAGGAAACCGTATGATCGTATTTGACCATGTATCCAAGGTATATCCCAACGGCACCGTGGGCCTAGACGATGTGAACCTGACCATTCAGGACGGCGAGTTCGTCGCCATCATCGGCCGCTCCGGCGCCGGCAAGTCCACGCTGCTGCGGGCGGTGAACCGTATGCACCGGATCACCGCCGGCACGCTGACAGTGAACGGCACGGACGTGAGCACCCTGTCCGGCAAGGCTCTGCGGCAGTTCCGCCGGGGCATCGGCATGGTGTTCCAGTCGTTTAATCTGGTCACCCGCACCACCGTGATCAAGAATGTGCTCTCCGCCTGCGTGCCGGATATGCCCTTCTGGCGTGTGCTGCTGGGCGCGTTCCGCAAAGAGGACAAGCTCAAGGCGCTGGAATCGCTGGACAAGGTGGGCATTTTGGACAAGGCGTATATGCGCGCCGACCAGCTGTCCGGCGGACAGCAGCAGCGCGTGGCCCTGGCCCGGACGCTGACTCAGGGCCCGCAGATCATTCTGGCGGACGAGCCGGTGGCGGCGCTGGACCCCGTCACCGCCAAGCAGGTGATGGAGGACTTTGTGCGCATCAACAGGGAGATGGGCATCTCCATTCTGCTGAACATCCACCATGTGGAGCTGGCGCTGGAGTACGCGGACCGCGTGATCGGCATCCGCGCCGGCAAGATCGTCTATGACGGGCCGTCGGCCAACGTGGACAAGACTGTGCTGAACGCCATCTACGGCGACGAGGCGCAGCCGGAGGCCAGCGTATGAGCCTGTACGACCGCCTGTTCAAGCCACGGCGCTATACGCTGCCCAGCGGCGCTGTGGTGGAGGAGAAGCGCAGCCGCGCGCCGCTGATCATCCTGATCGTGCTGGTGCTGGGCGCGATCTCCGTTAAGATCACCGGCTTTGACTTCGCGGTGTTGGTGAAGAAGGGCAGCAAGTTCTTCGACATCCTCAAGGCGATGTTCCCGCCCAACACGGCGTATCTCTCCAAGATCTGGCAGCCCCTGTGGGACACCATCAAGATGTCCTTCCTGGGCTCCTTCGTGGGCGCGGTGCTGGCCATTCCCTTTGCCATCGCCGCGGCCAGCAATATCGTCACCAACCGCGTGGTGGTGTTTATCGTCCGGCTGTTCCTGAGCCTGGTGCGGACGCTGCCCACGCTGGTCTGCGCCCTGATCGCCACCTATATCTTCGGTCTGGGCACCATGGCGGGCACCTGCGCCATCGCGGTGTTCACCTTCGCCTATGTGGGCAAGCAGCTGTTTGAGATCATCGAGACGGTGGATATGGGGCCCTTTGAGGCCATGGAGGCCCTGGGCGCCACGCGGCTGCGGGCCTTTACCACAGCGGTGTTTCCCCAGGTGCTGCCGACATATCTGTCTGTGTCGCTGTTCTGCCTGGAGGGCAATGTGCGCTATGCGTCCATCCTGGGCTATGTGGGCGCCGGCGGACTGGGCCTGATCATGAACGAAAAGATTGGCTGGCGGGAATACGACAGTCTGGGCATGGTCCTCATCGTGCTGTTTGTCGCCGTGATGGTCATCGAGGCCATCAGCCACTGGCTGCGCAAGCGCTTGACGTAAGGAGGGGCTGGATATGGAACAGAAAATTCAAAAAGCCTACGCCTCCGCGCCGAAAACATGGCTGTGGCAGCTGCTGGCGGCGTTTATCGTGGCGTGCCTGCTGGCGTGGTCCGGCACGGCGGTGCGGGTCAGCAATCCCACCAGCAACGGCCTGGAGGTGGCGGGGAACATCATTTCCGGCATTTTCCATCCCTCCGCCAAGCTGCTGTTTACGCTGGGCACCAACGGCGTGCCCTATCTGCTGCTGGAGACGTTCTGCATCGCATTTTTGGGCACCATCGTGGGCGCGGTGATCTCGCTGCCCCTGTCGTTTATCTCTGCCAGCAATCTGGTACCCAAGCCGCTGGCGCTGATCGGCCGCGTGCTCATCGCCGCCATCCGCACCATTCCGGCCTTTGTCTACGGCCTGATGTTCATCCGCGTCACCGGGCCGGGGCCTTTTGCGGGCCTTTTGACCATGTCCCTGTGCTCTATCGGCATGGTGTCCAAGATGTTCATCGAGAGCATCGAGGACCTGGACAAGCGCATTCTGGAGTCGCTGGACGCCGCGGGCTGCACCACGTTCCAGAAGATACGCTACGGCATCCTGCCGCAGCTGACGGCGGATTTTACCAGCACCATCATCTATCGCTTCGACATGAATCTGCGTGATGCCACCGTGCTGGGCCTGGTGGGCGCCGGCGGTATCGGCGCGCCGCTGATCTTCGCCATGAGCTCCTACCGCTGGAACGAGGTGGGCGCCATCCTGCTGGGGCTGATCGTGTTGGTGCTGATCATCGAGTGGATCTCCTCGAAGATCCGCGTGAAGCTGGCACGGGGGTAAGCTATGGAAAAGGAACTGACCATCTATTTTACCTCCGATCTGCACGGCTATATCTATCCCACCGACTACCGCAGCAGGGAGGAGCGGGACATCGGCCTGTTTAAGTGTGCCAACCGCTTTCAGAAGGACGGCAACACGCTGATCATCGACGGCGGCGACCTGCTGCAGGGCTCGCCTCTGGGTGCGTTCTGCCACGATACGCTGGGCGACGCCCGGCAGTTCGCAGAGATCATGAATCGCTGCGGATATGACTATGTGACGCTGGGAAACCACGATTTCAACTACGGCATGACGTATCTGGACAGCTATCTCAACGAGCTTCAGGCCCGCTGCGTGTGCGAGAACGTCCGCTGGGACGGGGCGGGGGTGCGTTTCCCGGCGCGAATCCATGTGCTGGAGAACGGTCTGCGCGTGGGCATCGTGGGCATCGTCACCGACTATGTGAATATCTGGGAGCGGCCGGAGCATCTGGCCGGCGTGACCATCAACGACCCCATTCCGGCTGCCCGGGCGGCGCTGGAGGAGCTGAAGGGGCAGGTGGATGTGACGGTATGCATCTATCACGGCGGCTTTGAGCGGGACCTGGCCACCGGCCGCGTGCTGTCCACCACCCACGAAAATGTGGCGTACCGCCTGTGCCAGGAGCTGGACTTTGACCTGCTGCTGACCGGGCATCAGCACATGTCCGTGCCGGGGCAGCTGCTGTTCGGCACCTTTGTGGTGCAGCCCACGGACCGGGGGCAGGAGTTCATACGCGTAGATGCGGCAATAGGTGAACAGGGGAAACACTTTACAAGCAAAACGATAGCTGCCGGGGGAGAATGCCGTCCGGAGTGGCTTACGGAGTTCGCCGGAATGGAGCACGGCGCGCAGGCGTGGCTGGACGAAGAGGTGGGCCGTCTGCCGCACCCGTTGCTGCCGGACACGCCGCTGCGTATGGCGGCGGAGGGCAGCGGCCTGGCGGATCTGTTCAACGCCGTGCAGCTGTGGGCCAGCGGCGCGCAGCTGTCCGCCGCCAGCCTGGCCAACGATGTGGCCGGACTGCCGGAGGTGGTGCGCCGCCGCGACCTGCTGATCGCCTATCCCTACACCAATACGCTGGAGGTGCTGGAGATCACCGGAAGGGTCCTGCGGCAGGCTATGGAGCGCAGCGCGGAGTATTTTACGCGGAACGCGGACGGCACGCTGCGGGTGTCTGACTGCTTCCTGGAGCCAAAGGTGGAGCACTACAACTACGACTACTATGCCGGGGCGTCCTACACCTACGATGTCTCCCGGTCGGTGGGCCAGCGGGTCACGCAGCTTTGCATAGACGGCAGAGCGGTGGGGGAGGAGGACAAGCTGACCATCTGCCTGAACAGCTATCGCGCCAGCGGTACCGGCGGCTACGACTGCTATGTGGGCTGCCCGGTGGTGCGGGAGATCGGCACGGAGATGTCCGAGCTGATCCTGGCGTATTTCAAGGAGTACGGCGGGGCGATACCGGAGGTCCACGGCGAGTATCGCGTGTTTTGAGAAGCGGCCCGGCTCCGCTTGAGAGGGCGGAGCCGGACCAAAAAAATTTGAAAAGTCAAGATAAAAATTGCGAAAGATAGGGGGAAATATTGATGCCTTCGGCGGAGCAGGCGTCACGGAAGACGTCAGCGGGCGTTTTCCAGCCGAGGGAAGCCCGGTAATAGGTGTTCATCCAGCGCGCAACAGCGGTGCAGTCAGCCTGCGTTACAGCAGCCAGAGAGCTGCCCTTCTTGAACCAACGGCGGATCATGCGGTTGGCATTTTCGTTGCTGCCGCGCTCACAGCTGGTGAAGGGATGGCAATAGTAGCAGTATGTACGGCGGCGGCCGGCAGGAGAATACTCCATGCGCTTGCTATTGGAAAACTCTGCGCCGTTGTCCGTGGTAATGCTCTTAAAGATACGACGAAAATCAGACCGGCGCTGGAGCCGATCCAGCACAACGATGACCGAGGCGGAATCCTTCCGCGGGACTTTGAAAATGAGTTCCATGCGAGTCAGGCGCTCTGTCATGACAATAATGGACTCACTGAGGCCCTTTGCCTTGCCAACAACACTGTCCATCTCCCAATGGCCGAAGGTAGAACGCTCACCGATGATATGCGGGCGCAGCTCGATACTGGTACCCAAGGGGACTTTCCTTTTTGACGTACTGGAGTCCTGCTTCCATGGATGCTTTCGGATCCCATGTTCCGGGAGATCAGAAGGGCGGGCGCGGAGCAGGCCGCGGTGAAGATACCGGTAGATCGTATCCTCACAGAGATAGCCGAGATCCGAAGAACGTAAAGACGCCGCTACCCACGCAGGGGAACGGCGTTCTTCTTTTAGCTTTTGGGATATGTAGGAGAGCAGCTCATCATTTGCGGCAGCCTTAAGCGGAGCACCGCAGTTCTTCCGGCGCTTACGGCTGCGGTCATCGGCAGCATAGGCGGAATAGGCGTGATATTCTTTCAGATCATGGGTACGCAGGAGACAATCACCATTACGCAGCTCGCGGTAAACGGTGGAGATGTGGCAGCCAAGCAGCCGGGAGATCTCTCTTTTGCTGTGACCGGCACGGAGCAGGGCCTCCAATTGCATGCGGCGGTCATGATCAAACCATTTCCATCTTGTCATATTCATCCTCCAAAACCAAAAGCCCAAATAGCGGCGGGGGCAACGCCTGACGAGATATGATAGTTTCTGCGCCGGTGAGATGACCGCGCGACCAGCGCGCGGATCATCCACCGGGGCTATGCTCTTATGCGGAGCGGAAGTGCCTTATACTGTTGAGCAAGAGTGACTGGCAGGCGAGAGGGAGAGTGCCTGCGGGCAATGCAAGTGTAAGCGGTAGGGAGAGCGACAGCAACAGGGCTGTTATTCATGCTACGCATTTCCGCGCAGGAGAGGTATCACCACACCGACCAATCCTTCTGGGGAAGCTCCTTACGGCTGAAGCTGTTGAACAGCTTCCAGAGCGGAGGTGCGTAGATCCATTGCGTGTCGATGATCGGCAGGCCGAAGTAGTAATGGTCTATGATCTGGTGGGTATTGTCATCAATGCCCACCTTGCGGCGGATCCGCTTGCAGACCACGAAGCAGGGGATCAGAGACTTCTTGACAACGAAGTAGTTCTGTGCCAGACGGCGGAGGGTGATGTCCATGTCCTCGTAGCTCTTGGAGAACACGTCCACCGGGCATTTGTAATGTCGATGGTACTTATACCAGTAGATGGCAGCGGGGCTGAAGGTCTTATAGGCGCGGTTGTTGTACTCGATGCCGGCCTCGTCGATGATAACACGGCCATCCTCGACCATGACTTTGCCAATATCGTCCTTCGGATCCAACTGATAGGAGCCGGTGATCGGGACATTGGAATAGACAGGCTCTGCGCGTTTGAAAAGCGGGGTGCGATCCAGCAGCCATGCGGAGAACTTGCAGGGGTGGTTTCTGGCCCATGTGATGACGCGCGACTCACGCATGCTTTGCTTGGCAAGATAGGCGGCAAAGGTGGTCTTGCCAGAGCCGGGAACACCGAAATAGACATTGAGCACGGTCTTGGGCGGACGAGGGAGCAGCCAGCGGAAAAGCTTGATGCCGAAAATGAGCAGAAGAATAAGAAGCAGCATAAATGATACCTCGATAGATAGAATGCGGGGGCAGGGGCGAGCGACTTCGTGCGCTCGCGCCCTGCCCCCTTTGCCACTTTGGCTTAGTGGGAGAGGCTCTTGAACAGAGCCACACCGGCCATTGCGATGCCGATGACGGCGGGGACCAGCAGAATCGGAGTCTCGACCACGGCGGTACCGATGGACTTCATCCAATCGACGCAGGACGCCAGCACAGTGCCGATACTGGTCAGCAGAGTGGACAGGGTGGAAGCTTCAGCCTGAGGGATCACATCCTTTCATGAGAGATTTATAACAACAAGCCTTGCAGCCATGTTACCGGGAACACAGAGTGACGATAGCCTTACAGATAAAGCAGAGGATGACTACCGTGAACAGATAGAAAACAGGCTCAGCGGAGAGGAAGTCCGCGACCGCGCCCAGCAGGGCAACGGTGAAATCGGTCATACGACTCATTGCTTCAGCAGACCTCCAATCAGACGCATAACACAGAACAGAAACAGGCCGAACAGGGCAGCGCCGGCGATCCACTCCCAGTCCATACCGGCAAGGCCGGGGACATACTGGGTGGATGTGGCGAGGACGTTGCCATCCGCATCCATCTCCTGTACGGTCATGGTCTTGCGTTCATACACACCGAGCACTTTCGTGACTACCTGAGCCATCGTGCTGCTATCTCCATCAGGCGGTACAGACGCCACGTCATCCAGGGACGATACAGAAAACGTCCGATACGCCGTATCCAGCGACAGGACAGGTGATACAGCTTCCGCAGGATCCGGAACAGCGTCCGGAGCAGAAACCGCAGCAGGCGTTTCAGAGTTCGGAACATCGGGCATTTCCTCACTTTCTTCGGTAGCATACACGGGGGTGATCAGAAGCAGGCAGAGGGTACAGGCCAGAAGCAGCGCACGCCTCACAGTTCATCACCTTTCCTTTCGTCAGAAATTTTGGGATTCCGGCTCTGGCCGGAGCGATAACCGGTACCACCGCCGCCAAAGGCGGCATGGAACACAAAGATAGAAATGCGGATCACAAGGACGGCCAGCAGCATAGCGCCGCAGCTTACGCCGAGGCCGGGGATCGTCACATCGGTAAAGAGTCTCCAGATGGGGGCGATCAGACTTTGGATAATGGTGAGCGCGACCATAGCGGCACCTCCTTACAGGAACGGGATCATATCGATGATCTTTGCGATCAGCTTGATGACGGCGATCAGGAGCAGGATACAGAAGGCGCCAAAGACAATAGAGTCCAGAGGGGGTGGGAGCCAGGCGAAGAACAGCTTGAGCACTTCGAACACGGAGTATCACCTCACGATCTGATGATGTTGATCACGCCGATCAACACGACCAGCGCGGTACCGAAAAACAGGAGAGAGCGCAGCTCTACAGGCAGGGCCAGCAGCACACCGGAGAAGAACGCGAACACGGCGGCGACACCATCCGGCAGGGCGGTAACGGAGCCGTCCTCGCCCTTCTGGGCAAAGTCGAACAGGCGGGAGTCCTTCAGGCCGGAGAAGAAGCCACTGATGCCGGAGATGACCACGGAGCTGAGCAAGTCGAAGAAAAAGGAAAGCAGCTCTTTTACCAGGTCCAGGATCGCGCCCAGGATGTCAGTGATGAAGCCCAGCAGGGCTTCCAGCAGAGAGGAAAGAACGTCGGCAACGGTGTCTTTGGTAGATGTCCAGAAGTTATTGCTGCCGGATCCAGAAAAGAGGTTGTCCAGCTTGTCACCAAGCCAGACCTTGAACTCCTGCAGCCATGCGAGGATAGAGCTGCTGCCGGACACATCCGGGGGCGGAGCGCCGGTATCGGTATACCACTGTTCGCCGCAGACGCTGCACTGGTAGAGCGTATGGCCCTGGGCGGCTACGGTGCCATCCGAGTTGTAGACCATGTTGACGTGCTCAATGACCTTCCAGTCGTGGCCCTTGGCGGCGAGGATCTGCTCGTAGGTCTCGCCGCACTTGGAGCAGGTATAGCTGGCATGGCCGCCCTCCAAGCAGGTGGGAGCCGTGTCAATGGTCTCCGTCCACTCATGCTTGCAGGTGGTGGGGGTATCGGGATCGGAACCGCTATCATCCTCAACCACGTAGTTGTAAGTGTTGGAGACGTTATTAGTTGTGATCGTCACGTTGGTATCACCAAACTGTACCGTCAACGCAACATCGTTATCCAGAGTGAGGAAATATGTACGCGAGGAATAATCGTATGACCACGACTTGATGTCATAGTACGTTTTCGTAGTCATATCGTAATACCTGTTATTCGTCTCATCCACGATGGTGACGTCCGTATAGTAGTTGTCGGAATTGTCAACGTAGATGCCAGTAAGGTTGTCAACGCGAGTATTGATAGTGTAGTTGTTATTGATAACAGTTGAAGCTGGAACGACTTTCCAGACCGGCGTCCGAATAGCTATGATCCTGCGGTCAGAGCCGGACAGTTCTACTTTGTTAGTGTATCTGCTGCCGACAAAATTAGCGTAAACATTGCTGCCGGAACTGACGGTCCACTTGTACCCCTCCGATTGATACTGCTTCCATGTTCCGTCTACAGATTTCCCGGTCACAGAGCCTCCGTCAACGGACAATTTTGTGCATTCAAGAAACGGAGAGGACCAAACCAAAGTATATACGCCGGAGACCGGGACCGTAAAACGAAGGCTCTTATCCGTGTTGCCAAGGTTGAACGAGTATAATCGGCTGTCACCATAAGCCAAGTTCACAAGTATACAAGGCCCGCTTATACGAATATCATGGAAGTCTGCATTGTAAGAAGATCCATAAACCAGCTCGCCGTCCGTATTGATAGAAAACACCGAACCCGCTGAAAAACCGCGGACATCACTCCAATTGCAGACGTCTGACCAATTCGGTTGCCATAACAGGTATCCATCGCTGGTATATCCGCTGGCTGGAAGCTGATCAACATACTGGTTATAGTCCAGCTTCATATCATCCGGGCTTGTCCATGTGGGCGTAGTGGGTGTATCAGAACCACCTCCGGAGCTACCGCCGCCAGTCTCACCGGAGCCACTGCCGGAGCCGGAACTGCCACCGGAACCACCAAAGCCGCCACCGCCAAAGCCTCCGCCACGATCGCCGCCGCTGAAACCACCGCCGCCGGACCAGCCGCCGCGACTGCCGCCGCTGATACCGGTACCGGAACTACTGTCACCAAAGAGCAGATCATAGACGATGTCCCAAAAAGTGGTCGGCTTATATGTACGGCTGCCGCCGCCGAAGCCATCGGCAAAAACCGGGGAAATGCACGAAGATGCTATTGTAATCGCGCAAATAACTGATATAATGCGTTTAGGGAGATACAAAAAATCACCACCCGGAGGAGAGAATATGAACCACTACATATACGCCCAGATACTGAATATGCAGGCCATGGCAAAAACCTTTGGGCAGTCCTGCGAACTGGCGGCCATGAAGGATGACGGCCAGATCAGCAAGGACGAAGTCAAGCAGCTGAAGCGTATCAAAGCCGCCGTGGAAGCGTTCTGTAAGGAACTGGATAAAGTGAAGGACTGACCCCTACTCCCCCGCCACGGCGGGGGATTTTTACTGTGCTTTCCGCTGCCTGATCCGGGAGATAACTTCACGGACAGCCACAATGAAGCCCTGGACGTGGAGAATGAGCAGCAGCAGGAACAGCACAACGGCCAGCAGCCTGAGCGCCGGTACAGCAGCCGTAGCCATGATACGGAGCAGGGAGAGGGCGGCGAGGAACAGAGCGCAGGCATAAGAGGAAAGAAATACGCAAAAGGAAGTTATCCGGATGATTTTCTTCATTACTGACCTCCAAAAGAAGTGGTTGCGGGGAGAGGAGTCGAACCTCTATTACCGGAGTCAGAGTCCGGCCTGTTACCATTACAGCACCCCGCTATAGGGTGGGGCGGGCGAAAGAGGTAAAACGCCCGCCCCGACGGAAAGAGATCAAATGCCAAAACAGGAACGCAGAAACGCAAGCTGATAGTCGCTCAGGCCGACCAGATCCGGCTCGCCGTCACGGTTGCCTTCGGCGGCAAGGATCACGTTGCCCATGATCGTATCACCATACCACAGGGAGCCGAATTTGTTGACTCTGACGGAAGCGCGGAACCAGAAGGATTCATCTACTACCATCACGACACCTTCGGGCAGCAGCAGGCCGGTAGGAACATGAACGATCTCGATGCAATCGCAGCCAATGGCCGTATACATACCACGCAGCAGGTCGGCAGGATCCAGCGTAAGGATCTCCGGCGCGGGATCAGGGCCTTGGTGGATAAGGACGAAGGTTTCTTTCATTTGTAGCCCTCCATTTTCATTTGTTCATAGTACGGATCGATAGTCGAGGGATCAAACGTTTCGCAGGGGGACAGCGGAGCCGGATTCAGAGGGATCTCATCATATTCCGCACCATCCCAGATATAGGGGAAATACCATGCAGCGTCCTGCACCATACCGACCTTGCAGAAATCATAATCGCGGGTACAGAAGGCGTCCAACTGCTGCTGGAAGAGGTAGACATCCGAGGCGTGCTCTGCGCGCTTCAGAGGGCGGCTATGAAAATACAGGTGCTTGCCTACATCGCCGGATCTGCGCGCCACATCCTTGCTTATGTATTTTGTGACGTAGTAGGCGGTGGCCACCTTGTCGCGGATGGGCGCGAGGGAGCAGAAGCCGAAGGAACGCTGATAGTCCGGCCAGTTGAGAAAACCGCCGTCGATGAGCTTCTGGGGCTCCGGATAGCGGAACGGCCGAAGTGCCGAGGGCGGCAGGCCATAGATAAGGCCGTGGATATGCCATGCGCCATCCTTGTGACGTTCCGGCACCAACAGGACTTGAAAAGAAGCATTGTACTTCTTGCGCTTGTCCCGGATGAACTGCATGAGCCGCTTTGCATAGCGGTCCAAGTTGTAGCGATCCGCAAGGCGCTCATCCAGCGTGCCGGTAAAGAAGTAGTCCCACGGATTACAGAGCGCATATTGCAGCACCATGGAGCGTGCACGGCTAAAAGAGTTGTCCAGCTTTACTTCATAGTGCTGTGCTTCCTCACGGAGGCGAGCGAAGTCCGGATCGCGCTGGCCTTTGAACGCTACGACCTTGTAGATCTCATCGGTATAACGGTGTATGGAGTACACCGGGGAAACCGCCATATTCCAACACCTTCCCGCAAAACGTTATGGAGTCAAGTGCCCTCAAACGGAGATTTGTTCTCCGTCTGAAAACGACCTCGACACAGCATATCTCACGACGTTCTGCGGCAAGGTGAAGGTTTGGATTTACGCCTTGATCATGTCAACGACGCTGCCGCCACGGCCACGGAACACGAACACGACGTCACCGACCTGCGGTGTGTAGGAGATGTCACACATCTTCTTTTCGGAGAGAAACACGCGCTCAGGCTCACCGCCTGTACCGGTGGGGACAAGGTAGACGTATGTACCGTGGATCTCCTGTCCGTCATCACCGACGAAGGCCGCATCGGCCAATCTGATGATCTTCATTCCCATTGCTTTTACCTCCTAAAAAAATGACTGCGAAAGGCGGGATGACCTTTCGCAATCATTATCAGGCTTCACGGACCAAAAAAATTTTGAAGAAAAATAGATTTTCCTCTTGCATTCTGCGGCAGGATGTGCTAATATAAATAAGCTGTCTGATAGACATGCGCCGTTAGCTCAGCTGGATAGAGCGTCTGGCTACGGACCAGAAGGCCGGGGGTTCGAATCCCTCACGGCGTACCAAAAGTCCTCG
>ERZ827156.3965-NODE-3965-length-12562-cov-3.602063_pt1 | contig 12562 bp, 8 predicted proteins | sample MGYA00519919_ERZ827156 | MGnify/ENA primary metagenome ERZ827156 (study PRJEB31778, sample SAMEA3449269) | human gut metagenome | biome: human gut; feature: human-associated habitat; material: faeces | place: United Kingdom | collected 2010/2012 ... | reverse complement strand
CATATAAAATTGCTGAACGCTTTGGAAATATGACAGCTTTAGGTCCAATAACGCAAGGAATGGATAAACCAGTAAATGATTTATCTAGAGGATGTAGCGTTGATGATATTGTTGGAGTTATAGCTATAACTTGTATTCAAAGTATGTAGTATATAAATTAGTAGTATAAAAGGGGGATTTTAAATGAAAGTACTAGTAATTAACTGTGGAAGTTCCACAATAAAATATCAATTAATTGATATGGCAAAAGATGAGGTTATCGCAAAGGGAAGATGTGATAAAATTGGTTATGAGGATTCCAATTTAATTTATAAAAATTTAAGAGATGGAAAAAAATTAGATGAAGTTCCTGTATCTATGCCTGATCATAAAGTTGGTATGAAGGTTTTACTTGATACACTTCAAGATGAAAAAATTGGTGTAATTAGTGATATTAATGAAATATCAGCTATAGGTCATAGAGTTGTTGCTGGTGGCGAAAAATATAACAAAGCAGTCATTGTTGATGATAATGTAGTAGAAGATATTTTAGAACTTGCAGAAATTGCACCACTTCATAATAAAGGGGCTGTAATGGGAATAAATGCAATAAGAGAGGTTGCAAGTAGTATACCAAATGTTGTTGTGTTTGATACAGCATTTCACCAAACAATGCCAGACTATAATTATCTTTACGCTATTGATAAAAAATACTATACAAATAATCATATAAGAAGATATGGAGCACATGGAACATCATATCAATATATAACAAAAAGACTAGCTAAATTAATGGGAAAAAATAAAGATGAAATAAATGCTATTATTTGTCACATTGGTGGTGGAGCAAGTGTATGTGCAATAAAAAATGGAAAATCATATGATACATCTATGGGATATACTCCACTTGAAGGATTAATAATGGAAACTAGATGTGGAGATATAGATCCTGCTGTAATATTAAAAATAATGAGAATTGAAAATTATTCTGTAGATGAAATGGATGATTTACTAAATAAAAAATCAGGAAGAATCGGATTTACTGGAATTGGTGATTTTAGACTTATGAAAGATGCAGCTCTTGAGGGAAATAAAGATGCAATTTTAATGAGAAAAATGCAAACACAAAGAATAAAGAAATATATTGGTGCATATATGGCTGAATTAAATCATGTTGATGCAATTGTATTTACTGGGGGAATAATGGAAAACAACGACGATGAAATTGCAAATGCTGTGTCAGACATGGAAGAACTAGGAATTGAATTAGATGCTAAAAGGAATAAAGAGGCTTTTAGAGGTGAAGGACTTGTTTCAACAGATTCATCAAGAATAAAAATCTATCTTATTCCAACAAATGAAGAACTTGAAATTGCAAATCAAACTGTAGAGTTAGTAAAGGATATGTAATATGACTTGTCTAATCCAAAATGTATTAAAAAAGTATAATAAAAATATTTGGGTAATGTATAACAATGAAAATAGCGATAGAATATTTTGCAAATATTTTACTAAGCATTTAGCAAGTAACACTATATGTATAATTTCAACTCAAAAAGTATATATCATTTTATCTAGTTTAGATAAAGATAATGTTGAAAAGCTAAAATATGATCCAAAAAAAGTTCAGTTTTTTTCATATAAATCAAGAGATGAACTTGACGTTATTTTAGAAAATATTATTGCAGATTTAAATTTTAGTAATAAAATATGTCTTAACTTTTCTACTATGTCAGATAGAAATACAGATATAATGAGTCATGGAGATTATGTATATTTAACTAAAATTTTGAAAAAGCCATATTTAAAATATAAAAAGAAGGTAAAATTTGAATCAGCTGAGAAAATGATATATGATTTAGAGTCAAGAAAAACTGAAAAAGAGATAAATAGACTAAAACTTCTTGCTGATATTACAAATAGAATTTTAGAAGAAACGTTTAAAAAAATACAAATAGGGGATAATGAAATTCAAATTGTAAATAAAACAAAAAGAATTACTGATGAAATAATGAAGTTATATGTTGGCTCAAATGATATCGTATCATATGATATGGCATGGGAAAATTGCCCTATTGTACTTACAGGTATAAATCTTGCAAAAGGTGGTCATTCGCTTCCAAGTACAAAAAAGTTATTTAGGGGAGATACTATATATTTTGATTTTGGAATAAAAGCTACGTTTAGTGATGAGATGGCCCTATATACAGATATGCAAAGAATGGGATATGCACTTAAAAAAAATGAATTTAGTCCTCCAAAACAAGTTATGAAGGTATTTAATACTTTAGTTAATTCTATATCAGATGGTATTGATGAAATGAGGCCTGGTGTAAAAGCATATAAAGTAGATAAGGTTGTACGTGATGAAATTATAAAAGCGGGTTATCCAGAATATAATCATGCAACTGGCCATCCTGTTGGTAAGGAAGTACATGATATTGGAGCTATAATTTCTATAAAAAAATCTAAGCTTGCCAATTTAGAACTTATTGAAAATGGTATTTACACTTTAGAGCCTAGAGTAAACATTTCGAATGGAGGCTCAATTGAGGAAATGATCCAGGTAACAAAATATGGAGGTGTTCCACTTACTCATTTGCAAGATGAAATTTATCTTGTAAAATAATATATAAAAATTAAATTATTGTAATAATTTATACAAAATTAAGAAATATTATATAATAGAAAATTAGAAAAGGTAGGTAGATGGTATGAAACTATGTTATGAAAGAAAAGACATATATAATAATGTTGATGAGGAAGAAATATTAAACGCTAAAAAATATTCAAAAAAATATATGGAATTTTTAGATAAGGCAAGAACTGAATATTTGTGTGCTGCTGAATGTCTAAAGATGTTAAAAGATGCTGGATTTAAAGATATTACTGAATGTGAAAAATTAAATGTAGGAGATAAAGTATATTTTGTAAATAAAGAAAAATCTATATTTGCCTCAGTAATAGGTAAAGATGATCTAAAAAATGGCGTAAATATAGTAGGTTCACATATTGATAGTCCAAGACTTGACTTAAAACCAATGCCACTTATAGAAAACCAAAATATGGCGTTATTTAAAACTCAGTTTTATGGTGGTATTAAAAAATATCAATGGCTATCTATACCACTTGAAATGCATGGAGTTGTATATACTGAAGATAATGAAAAAGTTGAAATTTCAGTTGGTGGAGAAGATGACGATTTTTGCTTTACAATAGCAGATTTACTTCCACACCTTGCAAAAGATCAACTTAGTAAAAATGCAATTGAATTTATTGATGCAGAAAAAATGTCTGTACTTGTTGGAAATATAAAGGATGAAAAAGCAAAGAAAAACAAGGTAAAAGAAAATATTTTAAAAATCTTAAATGAAAAATATGGTATTAAAGAAATTGATTTTGTAAGATCAGATATTTCATTTGTTCCAGCTTTTAAAACTAGATATATTGGTTTTGATAAAAGTATGATAGGTGGATATGGACATGACGATAGAGTTTGTTCATATGCAAATGTAAAAGCTATAATAGATGCAGCAAGTGAAAACAAAAAACTAAATAAAACTGCTATTTGCCTTTTAGTAGATAAAGAAGAAATAGGAAGTGTTGGTAATACTTCAATGAGTACGCAAGCTTTTGATTTGTTTTCAAAAATGATTATATCAAAGACTGGAAATAAAGAATTAAGTGAATTAGAGATGTACTATAATTCAAAAATGTTATCTGCTGATGTTACAGCAGCTGTTGATCCAGACTATGATGAAGTGTCAGATGTTCCAAATGGTAATGTTATTGGTTGTGGTGTTGCTATTGAAAAATATACAGGTGGAAGTGGTAAATATAGTGCTAGTGAAGCTACTGCAAAATTCACATCTGAAGTAACACAAATATTCGATAAGAATGATGTTATATATCAATTTGGAGTACTTGGAAAACAAGGAAAAGGCGGTGGAGGAACAATTGCATATATACTTGCAAACAAGGGAATAGATGTAATTGATTGTGGTACACCAGTACTTGCAATGCATTCTCCATTTGAAGTAGTAAGTGTGTATGATACATACATGACTTATCTTGCATACAAAACATTCTTTAACTCATAAAAATATGTAAGGGGGAAATTTTATTGCTTAAAAGTTTATTAAAAAATACAGATTATGTTGTAGTAGTTACAGTTCTTCTTCTTTTTGTAATTGGAGTTATAGCAATATTTTCGGCAGGATATAACACAGATGTAAATAAAGATGAATATATAAAACAAATAATGTGGATGGCTGCCGTGTTTGTAATGATGATTGTAATATGGGCAGTCGATTACAAGGTGTTTGATATAGCAGGATATATATTATATGGCGTAAATTTAATTTTGTTAATGTTAGTTCTATTTATGCCCTCCCTTATGGGAGCAAGCAGCTGGTTTAATTTAGGAGGTATCCTATATCAGCCATCGGAACTTATGAAAATTGGATTTATCATATGTGCAGCAAAGCTTGCAACAATTTACAAAAATAATATAAATCAAAATGATAAAAAGAAAAAAATTATCATGATTGCAGTAATGTTACTTACTTTTTTACTTCCTGTTATTTTAATTATGTTACAACCAGATTTTGGAACAGCAATGGCTTTTGTTGTAATAGCTATATTTATGTTGTTTAAATTTGGTATAAAATACAGATATATATTTATAGGAATACTTGCAGTAGCTATTCTTATACCACTTGTTTACTTTTTTGTACTTAATCCAACACAACAGGAAAGAATTAAGGTATTTATAAATCCTGAACTTGATCCACTTGGAAGTGGATATAATGCAATACAATCAAAAATTGCTGTAGGATCTGGAATGTTATTTGGAACTGGAATACTAAAAGGAGCACAAACACAATATGGTTATCTTCCAATTAAATCCACTGATTTTATATTCTCAGTTATATCGGAAGAAATGGGATTTATTGTATCAGCAATAGTTGTAATTTTATTTACTATACTATTAATTAGGTTAATTAGAATATCAAAATATGCACCTGATGAATTTTCAAGTTTTATGACAATAGGTGTAGCAGGCCTTATATTTTTCCATTTTGTTCAAAATATTGGTATGACAATAGGGCTTTTACCAATAACAGGTGTACCACTTCCATTCGTAAGTTATGGAGGTAGTAGTTTAATTACAAATGGTATGGCTATAGCAATTGCGCTTAATGTTTCCGCTAGAAAATCAAGGAAATTATTTATGTAAAAGTAGAAGATAAATTAAAAAATGTATTGATAAAAGTTTAAATATAATGTAGTATATTTATGGAGGGGAACATTATGAAAAAAAGTTTAAAATTTATTGTTGCTTCTTTTGTATTTGCACTTGCAATTCCAGTTATATTTGTATCAAATATATTTTGCGCTGCATATGAAAACACAATAACTGAGGATAATGCCCAAGTAATAGTGAGTGTAAACTCAAATAAAGCAAAAGTTGCTCCCGGTGAAGAATTTACAGTTACATTTTCACTAGATAAATTACCAGATAATGGTTATGGCCTTGCAAGCTTGAGCCTTAGAATGTACTATGATGCATCAAAAGTAGATGTTATAAACATAACAGAAACTGATCTTGCAAATGAATTTAAAATGGCTGTTGGGCCATCAGATGAAGATGCAAACGGAAGTGAATTTTCATCAGCAAGATACATTGTGTTTGGTGGAGCCAATGGAGGTGCAGACGCTGTATGTTCAACAGGAGAACTATTTACTGTAAAATTTAAAGCAAAAGAAAATACAACTGGAGATCTTAAAATGTACCTTGGAAGCACAGATGTATTTAATGCTGGTGCTGTTACACTAAATTCAAATGGTAATCCAGTTACTGATAAAAATCCAGTTACTAAATATTTAAAGTCAAATTTAGATAACTTAAATATATGTGATACAATTGAATATAAAAAAGGTGATGTAAATAAAGACGGAAAAGTAAATACATTAGATGTATATTATGCAATGAAAGGAATAGTAAATGGAACACTAACAGACGAGGAAAAAGTAATACTAGATGTAAATGGAGATTCTAAAGCTAATACATTAGATATAAACATAATAATGAGATATATAGTAGGTCAAATTGATAGTTTGTAATAAATAAACACAAAGAGTGGTTTAGTTTTATACTAATCCACTTTTTTCTTTTGTAATAAAAATGTAATAATTATGTAACTAAAATGTTAGAATAAACAAATTTTAAGGTATTGAGTTCTGTAACAAAAAGGTGTATACTAAAAATGTTATGTATAAAAATATAAAAATAAGTAGAAAAAAGGGGAATGTAGTATATGAAAAAAGTTTTAAAGAAATTACCATTATTAATACTAGCATTAGTGTTGGTCTTAGCAATAAAAGATAAAACATATGCAGCAACATATGGAGATTTAACATATGAGGTAAAAAATGATGGTACAATAGAAATAACTGATTGTGATACAAGTGCATCAGGTGCATTAACAATACCAGATACAATTGATGGAAAAAAAGTAACAAGTATAGGGGGAAGAACTTTTTATCACTGTAGCAGTTTAATAAGTATAACAATACCAGAAGGGGTAAGAAGTATAGGAGAGTATACTTTTGATGATTGTAGCAGTTTAACAAGTATAAATGTTTCAGAAAATAATAAAACATTTTTTTCTAATGATGGTATTTTGTACAAGAAATATAAAGCGTATGAAGGTTTAAAAGATGAATATGATGCTATAGCTTTATATGCATATCCAAAAGGAAAGGAAAGTACAACTTATAATATACCAGAGGGTGTCACAGATGTTGATTTTAGCAAGTTATTTTATGCAAAAAAAGTAAAAAGTATTATGATTTCTTCTAGTGTTATATGGATAGGGACAGTTCGTAGTGGATCTTTTGATAAGCCACCATTACTTGAATCTATTAATGTTTCAGAAGATAATTTAAAATTTTCTTCTATAAATGGAGTTTTATTTAACAAAGATAAAACAAAGTTAATAACTTATCCTCCTGCTAGAAAAGATACTATTTATAATATACCAAATGGGGTTACTGAAATTAGTTCCTGTGCATTTTCTTATATGAGCAATTTAACTAGTTTGGTGATACCAGAAACAGTAAAAAAAATAGGTGGTAGAGCATTTCAACGTTGCTCAGATTTGGTTAGTATTGAAATTCCTGGTAGCGTTAAAGAAATTGGCAACTATTGCTTTACAAGTTGCAAAAAATTAAATGAGGTTAAATTAAATGAAGGATTAACTACTATTGGAGCTGGAGCTTTTTGGGGATGCGATTCTTTAACAAATATAACGATACCAGATAGTGTAACGGAAATAGGCGATGGAGCTTTTTTGTGTGATAATATTTCAAGTTTAACTTTTCCAGATGGTATACCAAGTAGTGATATATCTAGTATTTTTTCAAAATGGACAAGCACTTCTATTGGAAATTTTGATGTATATGATATTACTATAAGATCATCAAGTAGTTTGATTGAGATAAAAGTGTCTGATAATAGTGAAAATTATAGTTCTGTTGATGGTGTCCTATTTAATAAGGATAAAAGTGAAATACTATGTTATCCATCAGGAAAAACTAATAGCAGTTATAATATTCCAAATAGTGTTAAAAAAATAGGCAAAAAAGCTTTTATTAATTGTAAAAATTTAACAAGTATAACAATACCTGATAGTGTAGTAGATATGGATGAACTTTCTTTTTATGGCTGTTCCTCACTTACTAGTATTGATTTACCAAAAAATTTAACAAGTATAGGGAGAGGAGCATTTTATAATTGTGAAAAATTAACAAATGTAAAACTTTCAGATAATGTAACAAGTATAGGTAAAGAAGCGTTTTATAATTGTGTCAACTTAACTAATATAAATTAGCCTAATAAATTGGTAAGCATAGAAGATTATGCTTTTAGAGGATGTGAAAAGTTAAATAATATATTAATTCCAAGTAGTGTGACAAGTATAGGAGAATGGTCATTTGCAAGCTGTCTAAGTTTAGAAGACATTTTTATTCCAAAAAATGTTAATGAGATAAGAGACGGAGCTTTTTATAATTGTAAGAACCTAAAGGAAATAAATGTTGATGATTCTAATAAAAATTATAGCTCTGTAGACGGAGTTTTATTTAATAAAGATAAAACGCAATTAATACAATACCCTATAAAAAAAGAAGGAGTTTGTTATAATATTCCAGAAGGAGTAACAAGTATAAAAGTGGTTGCGTTTACTCAGTGTAACAACTTAACAACTATAACAATACCAAATAGTGTAACAAGTATAGAAAATTGTGCTTTTTACGGTTGTAGTAATTTAACACGTGTAGCAATACCAAGCGGTGTAACAAATATAGATGGTAGTGCTTTTAAATATTGTAAAAGTTTGGAAAAAGTGTTATGCCTAGGTAATGCTTCAAAATTAGGTAGTGAAACTTTTGATTACTGTTCATCAAACTTAAAAATTTATGCAAAAAATGGATTAACAGGATACGATGCAAATGGATGGGGAAACTATAGTGATAAAATAGTAAGGTATGATGAAACATTAAAGGATAAAAGTGTAACATTTACAAGAAAAAGTCAAACAAAAAACGTAGAATTATCAAATGATATTCTTAAATCATTAGCAAGCATAAAATCATATGAAATAGAAGATAAAAGTATAGCGTCAGTAGATAGTTCTAGAAAAGTAACACCGTTAAAAAATGGAACAACAAATGTAAAGGCTGTAGTACAATATTTCGATGGAACTGAGGTTAATTTAACTGAAGAAATTGTAGTGGATTTTAAAGCTGAGAGTATAAGTTTAGATAAGACCAATATTACTTTAAATAATAACAAACCTGTAAAACTGAATGAAAAAGTATTACCTGAGTATACAAATAATAAGAAGGTAAATTGGAAAAGTAGTAATGAAAAAATAGCAAGAGTAGATGGTAATGGAAATGTAACAGCGGTGGGAAATGGAACATGTAAAATAACAGCAACAACAACAGATGGGACAAATAAAACAGCAAGCTGTGATGTAAAAGTAGATATAAAAGCTGAAAGTATAGGTTTTAGTTTAACAAGCTATAAAATAACAGATTTGGCACAAACACCATCATTTACAGCTAAGATATTACCAGAAAACACAGCAAATAAAAATGTAACATGGAAAAGTAGTAATACTAGTATTGCAACAGTAAGTTCAAGTGGAGTAATAAAAGCGGTAAGTAATGGAACATGTAAAATAACAGCAACGACAAAGGATGGAACAAATTTAAGTGCAAGTGTGGATATTATAGTAGATATAAAAGCAAAGAGTGTAGCTTTGGATAAAACAAGCATGCAAATAACAAGTCGAAATAGTATAAATAAATTAGTAGCAACAGTAACACCAAGTCAGGCAGGTCAAAAAGTAGCATGGAGCAGTAGCAATGGAAAAATAGCAACAGTAGATAGTAAGGGAAGGGTAAAGGCAGTAAGTAATGGAAAATGTAAAATAATAGCAACAACAACAGATGGAACAAATAGAACAGCAAGTTGTGATGTTACTGTAGATATAAAAACAACAGGAATGAAGTTAGATAAAACAAACTATACATTTAATAAAGCAGAAACAATAAAGATAAATCCAGTGATAACACCAAGTAAAGCATCAAAGAAATTAACATGGACAAGTAGTAATACAAAAGTAGCAATAGTAAGTAATGATGGAAAGGTAACACCAGTAGGAAAAGGAACATGTAAAATAACAGCAACAACAACAGATGGAACAAATTTAAGTTCAAGTTGTAATATAACATCAAATGTAGAATACCAAAAAGGCGATGTAAATAGAGATGGAAAAGTAAATACATTAGATGTATATTATGCAATGAAAGGAATAGTAAATGGAACACTAACAGACGAGGAAAAAGTAATACTAGATGTAAATGGAGATTCCAAGGCTAATACATTAGATATAAACATAATAATGAGATATATAGTTGGACAAATAGATAGTTTGTAATAATCACAATTAAAATGATGTTAATACTTAATATCTAATATCTAAAGTTTGTATTTGTAAAAATTTTTGTACTTGTTAATCTTTAACAAGTATAAGAATTTTACAATATATAATTTCTAAACAATTTAGCAATTTGTGTTTAGAATATATATGAAATTGCAAAAAGAGGAAGGGAGAGGTTTAAATGAAACCAAAATTAAAAAAGATGTTTGCTTTAGTAACAGCATTTATGATGGCATTATCAATAGTAACTCCAAATTTTGCTAAAGCAGCAGACAAGCCAGTAATTTCAGTAGAGGCAACCACAGCAACAGGTGGTGATTTATCAAAATTAAACAGAGGAGATGAAGTTACTGTAAATGTAAAATTAAATACTAACTCAGTACAAAAATTATCTGTACTTCAGTTATCTGTACATTTTGATCCAGAAGTTTTTGAAGCAGTTGGAACTCCACAAATGGTAATGCCAAAAAATGGTGGAACAGGATTGGTTGGAATTAGTAAAGAAAAAAGCACATTAAATATTTCGTATACAGTTGATGTAGCTAATCCAGATGCTCAAATTGATTATGATGGAGTAGTATATACAGCAAAACTAAAAGTAAAGGATAATGCAAAAGCAGGAAGTACAACACTAGCTTTTGATACAAGCGATTCAGAAGCAATGTATTATAGTGATCAAACAGTGGCTGATGTAACATTAACAGGAAAAGATTTAGGAGTTGTTTCTCCATTAAAATCAATAAGTTTTAACGGAGTAGCAGACGAAGCAACAATAAATTTAGGAGCAACAGAAACACTAACAGTTGTATATAATCCAGAAGATACAACAGATGATAAGACAGTAACATGGAATTCAACAAATACAAATGCAGTAACTGTTGATAACGGAGTAGTAACAGCAGTAGGAGAAGGAAGTTCAACAGTAACAGCAACAGTTGGAGAAAAAGTAGCGACAATAAATTATACAGTAAGAATACCATTAGAAAGTATAACAATAAATGGAGATGAAACACTTTCAAAGAATGAAGAAAAAACATTAACTGTAACATATAACCCAACAAATACAACAGATAACAAAACAGTAGATTGGGAGTCATCAAATCCAGAGATAGTAAGTATAGACTCAACAGGAAAAATAACAGGAAAAAAAGGTGGAACAGCAAAAATAACTGCAACAGTAGGAAATGTAAAAGCAGAAAAAGAAGTAAAAGTAGTAGTACCAATCGAAAGTGTATCTTTAAGTGGAGATGATTCAATACTAAAAGGAGAAACAAAAAGATTAACTGCTACAATAAATCCAGAAGACACTACTGATGATAAAACAATAACATGGAGTAGTGATGATGAAAATGTTCTATTTGTAGATCAAAATGGACAAATAAGAGGAATAAAAGAAGGAACTGCAAATGTAAAAGCTGTAGTTGCTGGAAAAGAAACAACAAAACAAATAACAGTAAATGAAATACATATAAATTCAATAGCAATAGATGGAGATCAAGAGTTTGAAATGATAAAAAATCAAACAAAAAATCTAAGTGTAACAATAAATCCAGAAAATACAACAGACGATAAAGGCGTAGTATGGAAAACAAATAATGAAGAAGTAGCAAGAGTAGATAATGATGGAAAAGTTACAGCATTAAAAGAAGGAGAAGCAACAATAACTGCAACTGTAGGAACAAATGAAACATCAGTAAAAATAAATGTAAAAGAAATACATATAAATTCAGTAGTAATAAATGAATTAGATGATGAATTTACAAGAGGAGATGAATTCAAATTTTCAGCAACATATACTCCAGAAAATACAACAGATGAAAATAAAACAGTAGAATGGAGTTCTTCAAATACAGATGTTGGAACTATTGATCAAGAAGGAAATTTTGTAGCATTAAAAGAAGGAACAACAAAAATAACAGCAAAAATAGGAAATATAAAAGCAGAAAGAGAAGTAACAGTTATAGAAAACCATGTTGGCGATTTTAAACTACTTCAAGAAGAAGGAGAAGTTTTAAATATCGGAAATACTCAAAAATTAGTAACTGTTGTAAATCCAGAAAATTGTACAGATGTTTATACAATAAAATATAGTTCTTCAGATGAAGCGATAGCAACAGTAGATGAAAACGGTAATGTTACAGCACTAAAAGATGGAAAAGTTGTAATAACTGCAACATTAACAACAGAATATGATGAGGAATTTGAAGACAGTATAGAAATAAATATACCTGCAAAAGAAGTAATATCAAATAAAGCTGAAGATGGAACAACAAATGGGGCAGCAACACAAGAAGCAACATCACCAAAAACAGGAGATGTTACATTCGTACTAGTATCAGTATTAATGCTAGGAGCTGCAACTACATTAGTAGTAACTAAAAGAAGATCTGTAAAACAAAAATAATATATAAAAAATAGAGATGGAGATTTAAAAATCCATCTCTAATTTTTTTTCTAAATATTCAAATTGATTATCACTATTCATTTTTGAATTTTCTATACATTCTGTTAAATATGGCACTTTTTCTTTTATAATTTCATATAAGATTTTTCCAAATTCATTTAATTCC
>ERZ827156.3958-NODE-3958-length-12583-cov-3.354486_pt1 | contig 12583 bp, 11 predicted proteins | sample MGYA00519919_ERZ827156 | MGnify/ENA primary metagenome ERZ827156 (study PRJEB31778, sample SAMEA3449269) | human gut metagenome | biome: human gut; feature: human-associated habitat; material: faeces | place: United Kingdom | collected 2010/2012 ... | reverse complement strand
TCTGCGTCTCCGCCGGAAAGATCGGCGCGCAGGTGGAGGTGAATCCGGCGGAGCTCATCGCCCTGCTGGGGGCAAAGACCGCAGACATCACCGTGGAGTGACGGCTTCATAAAGTTCAGAAAACTGCATAATTCTTTATAAAATAACCGTTGACATTAAAAAATAATTCGTATATCCTATGACTGAAAACCGGTTTTGACTATAGAATACAGGAGCAGAAAAGTACACCATGCAGGAAAACATCATTGTCAAAGGCGCACGGGCCAACAATCTGAAAAATATTGACGTCACCATCCCGCGGGACAAGCTGGTGGTGGTCACCGGCGTGTCCGGCAGCGGCAAGTCCTCGCTGGCCTTCGACACCATTTATGCCGAGGGACAGCGGCGGTATGTGGAAAGTCTCTCCTCCTACGCCCGGATGTTTCTGGGGCAGATGGACAAGCCGGATGTGGACTATATCGAGGGTCTCAGCCCCGCCATTTCCATCGACCAGAAAACTACCAGCAAAAACCCCCGTTCCACCGTGGGAACGGTGACGGAGATCTACGACTATCTCCGTCTGCTGTGGGCCAGAGCGGGTACGCCGCACTGCCCCAACTGCGGCCGGGAGATCCGCCAGCAGACCATTGACCAGATCATCGATCAGGTGCTGGCGTTGCCGGAGGGGACCCGGATCCAGGTGATGGCTCCGGTGATCCGGGGCAAAAAGGGCGAACACGCCAAGGTGTTTGAGGATGCCAAGCGTTCCGGCTATGTCCGGGCCAGAGTGGACGGCAGCCTCTACGAACTGGACGAGGAGATCAAGCTGGAGAAGAACAAAAAGCACTCCATCGAGATCATCGTGGACCGGCTCATCATCCGGCCCGACATCCGCCAGCGGCTGACGGACAGCGTGGAGACCGCCGCCAAGCTCTCCGGCGGTCTCATCATCGTGAACCTTCTGCGGGAGGAAAAGGATCTGTCCTTCTCCCAGAACTATGCCTGCGAGGACTGCGGTATCTCCATGGAGGAGCTGACCCCCCGGATGTTCTCCTTCAACAATCCCTTCGGCGCCTGCCCCACCTGTACCGGCCTGGGGAACCAGTTGAAGGCCGACCCGGCCCTCATCATTCAGGACGGCGGCAAATCCATTCTGGACGGGGCGATCCAGGCCAGCGGCTGGAACAACATCCGGGGGGACGGCATTTCCCGGATGTACTTCGACGCTTTGAGCAAAAAGTACAAGTTTTCCCTGACAGAGCCGTGGAACAGTCTCAGCGATGAGGCGAAAAACATCATCCTCTACGGCACCAAGGGGGAGACACTGGAGCTGCACTATGACCAGCCCCGGGGCAAGGGCGTTCTGAAGCAGGCCTTTGAGGGCATCTGCAACAACATCGAGCGCCGCTATAAGGAGACCCAGTCCGACGCCAGCCGGAAGGAGCTGGAGGAGTTGATGAGCGAGTGTCCCTGCCCGGACTGCAAAGGCCGCCGCCTGCGGAAGGAATCCTTGGCGGTCACGGTGGGGGAGAAGAACATCTACGAGTTCACCACCCTCTCCGTGGAGGATGCACTTATCTGGATGGACGGCCTGACACTGACGGAGCAGCAAATGCTGATCGCGGATCGAATCCTGAAAGAAATTCGCTCCCGGCTGGGCTTTTTGAAGTCCGTGGGTCTCGGCTATCTGACGCTGGCCCGCAGCGCCGGGACCCTCTCCGGCGGCGAGAGCCAGCGAATCCGGCTGGCTACCCAGATCGGCAGCAGCCTGATGGGGGTGCTGTATATTTTAGACGAGCCGTCCATCGGGCTGCACCAGCGGGACAACGATAAGCTGCTGGCGACGCTGAAAAACCTCCGGGATCTGGGCAACAGCCTCATCGTGGTGGAGCATGACGAGGACACCATGCGGGCCGCCGATTACCTCATCGACATCGGCCCCGGCGCCGGTGTTCACGGCGGTCAGGTGGTGGCAGCAGGCACTCCGGCGGAGGTGATGGCTAACCCCGACAGTCTGACGGGGCAGTATCTGTCCGGAAAGAAGAAAATTGAGGTGCCTGCTGTCCGCCGTCCCGGAAACGGCAAGGTTTTGAAGGTCATCGGCGCGGCGGAGAACAACCTCCGCCACATCGACGTGGAATTCCCGCTGGGAACCTTCACTGTGGTCACCGGCGTGTCTGGCAGCGGTAAGTCCTCTCTGGTGAACGAGGTGCTGTTCAAACGCCTGGGCGCGGAGCTGATGCGGATGAAGGTCCGCCCCGGCAAGTGCGACCGCATCGAGGGCATGGAGCAGTTGGACAAGGTGGTGAACATCGACCAGAGTCCCATTGGGCGGACGCCCCGCTCCAACCCAGCCACCTACACCGGCCTGTTCAACGACATCCGGGATCTGTTCGCCTCCACCCAGGAGGCCAAGAGCCGGGGCTACGGACAGGGGCGGTTCAGCTTCAACGTCCGGGGCGGCCGGTGTGAGGCCTGCTCCGGCGATGGCCTGCTGAAAATCGAAATGCACTTCCTGCCGGATATTTTCGTCCCCTGCGAGGTCTGTAAGGGCAGACGCTACAACCGGGAGACCTTAGAGGTCCGCTACAAGGGCAAAAACATCGCCGATGTGCTGGATATGACGGTAGACGAGGCGCTGGACTTCTTCTCTGCCCTGCCCAAGCTGAAAAAGCGGCTGCAAACCTTACAGGATGTGGGCCTCGGCTATGTGAAGCTGGGCCAGCCCTCCACGGAGCTGTCCGGCGGCGAGGCCCAGCGGGTGAAACTGGCTACGGAGCTTTCCAAGCAGGCCACCGGCAAGACCATCTATATTCTGGACGAGCCTACCACCGGCCTGCACTCCGATGACGTGCGCAAGCTGCTGGAGGTCTTGCAGCGGCTGGTGGACGCGGGCAACACCGTGGTGGTCATTGAGCATAATCTGGACGTCATCAAGTGCGCCGACCACCTCATTGACCTCGGCCCCGAAGGCGGCGACGGCGGCGGTACCATCGTCGTCACCGGCACGCCGGAGGAGGTTGCGGCCTGCCCCGCCAGCTTCACGGGACAATACCTGAAACGGATGCTGAAATAATATATGGGGCGCATTCTTTTCTGGAAAAGAACCCACCCCACACCCCGGAAGAAAAGCACCAGGGCGTTTCGTTTCGCCCTGGACCCACAACGACACAAAGGGGAGGGCTTGCGAGCCCGAACACCGTCGCACCGCCCGGTTGCCAGACGCAAAGCGGCTGGCAACCGGGGTGCTTCCTCGAAAGCGGCTCGCTTACTCCGCCCCCGGCGGCGCTTCGCCGCTTTCCCCTTTGGAAACCCCACCCAAAGGCTGCACGGCTATCCGAAATCATGTCTTCCACCGGGAGAAATACCCATTTCTTCGAAAAGGGAAACAATTGCTTCAATTTTTTGAAAGCAAGCCTCATCGTTGAGTGTTTCATCCGCTAAAATATCACGGATTTTCAGAAGCATTCTACCGGCGGCATCGGACACCAGACAGCGGTAGAATTCTTGCTCCTTCTGCATAAAATCACCCCTGTACAGTTTATATATCGCCTATATAGTATCATATATAGACTACTTTGTGCAAGTGCCTCTCGTACATTGATGTTGATAAACTTCGAGGGGGCTTGGGCATGGATACCAGAACAGCGGTGATCAACAGACTGATTTTATTGTGCGGAGAGCGAGGATGGACGGTGAATCACCTTGCCAATGTATCCGGTGTGTCCACATCTACTGTTAAAAGCATCTTGTATGGAAACAGCAAGAATCCCGGCATTGTGACGATTAAAAAGCTGTGCGACGGTTTTGGCATCACGTTGAATGAATTTTTCTCCGGAAGAGAATTTGAGACATTGGAACAGGAGATCAAGTGATTTTCCGAGAGCGCATGGGAGCGGCAGCGAAAAGGGAGGCGGAGGGGGTTCTCTTTGCAGGTCGATAAATGCCATATCCGCAGATGCGGGGATGCACGTAATCTATCTGCGGACTTTCGGCGCAGCCGGCAGGAGATTTTTGGATTTTGTCGGCAGTGCGTATCGGCCGCTCTTTCGTATGGGTGAGTTGGCCGCTTCGACGGTCAACTCATCCCTGACATTTTTTCTTTTCCACCGTGCACGGCGCATTTTCTTTTTGATGTTTCAAAAAGAAAATGGGGGGTGCATTCCCCACGGCAAAGCCGTGTTTCCTGTCCCGGAAGCCGGGACTGCCCTTTGCACTATTATGGTGCGATCAAAACAACCTCCTTGTGAAATGCCAAAATCCATGGTATGATAACATGAAAAATCTCAAAGGATGTTTAAGATGAAACAAGTTACCATTTATACCGATGGCGCCTGCTCCGGCAATCCCGGCCCCGGCGGCTGGGGAGCCATTTTGATGTACGGTGCCCACAAGCGGGAGCTTTCCGGCGGGGAAGCCGATACCACCAACAACCGCATGGAACTGACTGCCGTGATCCGGGCCCTGTCTCTTTTGAAGGAGCCCTGCATCGTGGAGCTTTGGAGCGACTCCAAATATGTGATCGACGGCCTTTCCAAGGGCTGGGCTAAAGGTTGGAAGGCCAAGGGCTGGGTGAAAAGCGACAAAAAGCCCGCCCTGAACCCGGACCTTTGGGACGAGCTGCTGCGGCTGGAGAGCATCCATACCCTTCGCTACCACTGGGTCAAGGGCCATGCGGAGAACGAATTCAATAACCGCTGCGACGAACTGGCGGTCGCCGAGAGCCGCAAATTCCGGTAAGGACGGCATTTTTACCGGCTTTCGCGGGCATTTGTGGAAAATGCAGTCGAAAAGTTGAAAAAGGCTCGGAACGTTTACAAATTGTTCACAGCAAACACATAATTTCGCAAAAATGTTCGGGTATCTTAATACTTGCAAAGGGTCCTCCCAACCCGATGCGTTTTCTCCCTCCTAAAACACACAGCAAAAACCCCTCGCCGAGCGGCGAGGGGTTTTTGTGTTTCCTCACTTGTAATAGTCCGTCTCGTCCGTCAGGGCCATGGGCAGGCCGTTGTGATACACCGGCATCAGCTGGAATTTGAAGCGGCTGGTCCGGTGGAGCCGGTCAATCTTTTCCTTTACTGCCGGGTCCACGACGCCCTTGCGGACATACTCGTTGACAGCGTGGTAGGTAAAGCCCAGATTGTCCTCGTCCGTCAGACCGGTGAGCCCGTCGGAGGGGGGCTTGATCAGAAATTTTTCCGGCAGGCCCAGCTCCGCACCGAGGGCGATGACCTCCTCCGTGGTGTACATTCCCAAGGGGGAGAAAGCTCCGGTGGCGTCGCCGTAGACCGTGCAGTAGCCCACCCAGTCCTCCGAGAGGTTAGAGGTGTTCAGCACGATACCGGCGTCCTCGCTCTGGGCGATGGCGTACAGCGTCACCATCCGCATCCGGGAGGGCAGGTTCACTGTGGTCTGGCGGCTGGGCTTCATGCCTAAACGCGCCATCTCATCCAAAATGCCGCCGGTGCCGCCCTGAATGTTGAATACATAGTGGCGAATTCCGAGAAATTCCACCAGACCGTTGGAATAGTCAATGTCCGGCTGGATGCCGTCAGGCATCAGCACGCCCACCACGTTTTCCTTTCCGTAGGCCGCTACCGCCAGCGCCGCCACCACGGAGCTGTCCTTCCCACCGGAAATGCCGATCACGGCGGTCTTTCCGCCGCAGGCCTTCATCTGCTGCCGCATCCAGTCCAGCAGACCGGGCAGCTGTTCTTTTACGTGAAATTCCATGAGATCACCTTCCCGAAAATAATGATGCCTTATTCTACGGCGGGAATCCCCTGTTTTCAAGAACTTTTTAGCGGGCTGGACGTACTTTCGGAAATTCCTACAAAAAGTGCGGGAAACAGCAGGCGGGCATCGCCCGCTTTTGCATCCTTTGCCGCGTTTTGAACGTAAAAACGGGACAGGGGGCAGCCGCAGTACGCGGCGTATTCCGCACTGAAAAAAGCAGGAGAGGGGCGGCTGCCCTTCTCCTGCTGCGTTTACAGGCTGTTTTTGACCCGCTGCTCCATCATCTTCATGTCCACGCAGAAGAATGTGAATTCTCCGGTGGCCAGCAGCGTTTCGTCCTCGCCCAGAATGTCCACTGCTACCAGACAGGTGGAGCGGCCCCGGTGACGCACTCTTGCGTCCGCCTGGATCTCGCCCTCCGGCTGGTTGCGGAGGAAGTGGAGGGAGCTGGTCTGGGTGACATAGTTGCGGCCGTCCGTGTGGGCGGCGAAGCCGGTGGCGTTATCCGCCATGGCGTAGATGGCGCCGCCGTGAACCATTCCAAAGGAGTTTTTGCTCTCCGGGCAGATATTCAGCCGGAAGATGGCATGATCCTGCTCGATCATGACCATTTCGATGTGGTTATACGCGGTAAAGCGGTTTTGCTGTTCTTTTTCCTTGAACATTGCTAACATTTTCTCGTCCATTGTGCGCCTGCGTGCCTTTCTGAATTGTAATCTGGGGAAAAGTGTAGCACATTTTCTGAATGTTTTCCACTCTTTTTTCAAAAGGAGGTTGACAAAGCATGAATACGTGCTACAATGAACACATGAACAGACGTTCAAGTGAAAGGAGGCCGCTATGGAGGACCGCTATAATGTGGAGTGCTGCGAACTGATGTGCGCGCATGAGGAGATCGTGGAAAAGGTTCAGAAGGAGATGCCCGATGAGGATACCCTGTACGACCTGACGGAACTGTTCCGCATTTTCGGAGACTCCACCCGCATCCGGATCCTGTATGTGCTTTTTGAGGCGGAAATGTGCGTGTGCGATATTGCGGCGCTGCTGGGCATGACCCAGTCGGCCATCTCGCACCAGCTCCGGGCGCTGAAGAACGCCCGCCTCGTGAAGTCCCGCCGGGACGGCAAGACGGTCTTCTACTCCCTGGCCGACGAGCACGTGAAGACCATCCTGGACCAGGGCATCGAGCACGTCACCGAGTAAACCCAACAGCATCACCCCAAGACAAAGAAATTTTATCAAGGAGGATACTTACGATGAAGAAGCGTTACAACCTGGTGGATCTGGACTGCGCCAACTGCGCTGCCAAGGTGGAGGAGGCCATCAAGAAGATCGATGGCGTGAATGGGGCGACGGTGAGCTTTATGACCCAAAAGCTGACGCTGGACGCAGACGATGCCCGGTTTGATGAAATTTTACAGGAGGAACAATAAAGATGGCAAATAGTATTGTATTTCGATATGAAGAGATGACGAAGTGCGTTGCAAGTATAAATGAGATTGCTCAGAAGTACAAAAGTGCAGCAACTCAGCTGCAGAATGATTTTGATGTTGCAATAAGTGAATGGGAAGGCGATACCAGTGTGAAAATTAAGACATTTATGGATCAAGCAGTAATGGGCTTTGTAGGAACGGATGTTCCGAATTTGGTAAGTGGATTGGCGACTCTCTTGCAGGCGAATATTGATCAGATGCAGAAGGCGGATCAGACATTGAGTGAAAATGTTCCGACAACATTATCATAATAGGTTAGTCCCTGGATGAATTTCATCCAGGGATGTTAGGAGAAAGGTATGGAAGAAGCAACAGGCGCACAGATGCAGGAAAAGAACAAAGAAAAATTTAAGTATGAAATGACCGAAATACTATTTGAGTTAAAGGGTCAATTTGCAAAATATCAGGGTGAGAAGATTGACTATACAGAGTCGAAGGTATTTGCAGAGGAGCTTCAAACAAAGGTAATGAAATTGTCAGCGGAGCCAGTGCCTGAAATATCATGCCAGAGCTTTGCAGATGATCAAAAATGGGATAAGCCAGTCGAAAAAGCAAGAGTGCCCAAGCTTGACTTTCCGAGTATTTCACTCAAAAAAGAATGGGCAAGGGCAGTCGACGCAGCTAACGTAAAGGAAGTCCCTGCCCAAGGTGCTCCAGCTAAAAGAAAATGGGAAAAAGAGATTGAAACGGCTAGTGTGGAGAAAATCCCTGCTCCAGATGCTCCAGTCGAAAGAGAATGGAAAAAAAAGATCGAAATGGCCAACGTAAAAAAGATCGCTTTTCCAGCTACGCCAGCCAAAAGAGAATGGAAAAAAGAGATCGAAACAAAAAATGTGCCAGAGCTTTCCTACCACAATATTTCACTGGAAAGAGAATGGGAAAAGTTAGTTGATAAAGTAGAGATTGAAACAATACCATATCCAGAGATATCAGTAGAATGGATGCAGAAAGAGCTGGCAGAGATAAAAGTGGAAGCAGAATTCTCACTTAAAGAAGAAAACATGCAGGCGCTTTTCGATGTTTCAACCCAAGGTCTGGAAGCAGCGATGAAGGAGCTGGCAAAGATTATTTGGGCGAATGACTGAAAATGAAATAAGGGAAGGGCGGTTATTATATGGAGAGTAATAAGCTGTTAATTGGTGTTCAGTTTATTTATTTGAAAAATGGTACATACGAGCATCTTGAATTTGAATTGTATGTGCTTCGCGATATTTTATTTTATCAATTGTTAGATGGAATTCAATATGGAATGAAAAAGAAGATAAAGGAATCGGATACACAAAAAGAGATGTTCATGAAATGCAATGAGATTTTTGAGAAATGTATTTGCTCAAAAAGACAATTGTATAATGGAGAAAATTATTGGGATCGAATTACCTTTACCAGCTTTGATGACGTGGTACTAGACGAAAACAGCAAGAGTTTTAAGACACGTTTTTTGAGAGAGCCAGAGCGCTTTGTGTTTTATGAGTCAGATGAGAAGACTGCACTTTATGAGCTTGGCTTTATCACGTCAAGCAGAATTATATTTGACGTTACGGGCGAATATGTACCAGAGGGAAGATTTAATACACGTTACCTGACAAGGGCATTTCAGAGAAATGGAGATCCAGATAAGATTCATTTTCCAGAGTACAATATCAGCACCAGAATATTGTCACAATTTAACACAGAGCCAGTACAGATTATATCGCCTACAGATCCGCCAAAGAGGAGTACATCTGGTTTGGCAGCATTGTTGCTACCATCAGTGTTGTCAATGGGTGTGCTTGTAGTGACACGAAGCGTTTTGTCGTCTGGAGGAAATACACTTAAGATGGCATTAGCCAGCGCCATAATGGGAAGTGTGACAGTTGTCACAACAGTATTCACATGGAAGAAACAGAAAAAAGAGTATGAAGAGTCTGTAAGGTTGTGGCGCAATCAGTATGAGAAATATATTGATGACAGAATATGGGAAATCACAACTCGTCAGGAAAATGATAAGAAAAATCTTTCTATGCTATATCCTGATGCAGCAAGACTAATCGCACAGGACGAATCGGGTATTTATAGAATGAGTCATAATTTGTACAGTAGAGTACCTGGAGATGATGACTTTTTAACGATTCGTCTGGGATGGTCAAATGATGTAGAGAGTAAGTTTGAGATTCAAGGAGAAAAAAAGGAGACAATCTTTTCAGAGGCAAGCTGTGAAATTGTTTCAAAGACAAAAAATGGCAAAGAAGTTGAAGCTAGCGAATTGCGAATTTATTTGAAGTCGGACAATAACACAAAATTTAATAAGGGCTTTAATTTATGCCGTCTGCCGCTTGTACTAGCCAACAACTATAAAAAAATGAAGGATGCACCGCTTCTGTATTCGTTAAAAGATACTGGAATGCTAGGCTTAATTAGCAAGAATATTGACATCAAGAATGCAAGGATTCATTATTTTATTTCGAAGATGATTTTTGAGTTGTGTTATTATCATTCTCCGGAAGAACTTCAGTTTATTATATTTTTTAAAAAGACACAGGACTGGAAAGAACGAGACGAGATGGTGCAAAACTATTGCTTTATGCCGCACTTTAGAGGTCTCTTTTCTGATAAATCACAATTTGCCTTTGATGAGACAAGTGCTAGTCAGATTCTTAACAATATGATGGGAATCATGGCAGCTCGACAGGGACAGAGAGAGGAAGGACAGAAGGAGCCACATATTGTTTTTCTTGTATATGATGAATATAACATGAAGGAACATGCATTTGCACAGTATCTTCCAACGGCACCGGCATATGGTGGAGAGTTTAAAAATGCATTAAAGGTTACATTTATTTTCCCAGTAAAATATCGAGAGTATCTGCCTGCTTTCTGTAATTATACGATTGATTTTGAGGATGAGCGAAGCGAACAAAGTGGAATGATGATTTTACCAAGAGAAAATGTAAATGACAGAAAGGCATTTTACTGGCCAGAGTGGGAAAATGCAAAGAAGGAAAATTCGCTGTCCCGATATTTGAATGACTATAGAGACAAATACAAGAAGGCAATGACCTTTTTTGCGGCTATACATTATCAGCAGATCTCACAGAGTGGAAAGGTTCCATCTTCTGTAAGTGCATTTGAATTGTTTGGATTCAAGCCAAATACAATTTCGGAATATATTCGATGGAGTTGGGGAGAAAGCAAAAACAAGCGACATCATGATATTACAAAGACATTACAGGTAGCGATCGGAAAAACGCAAAGTGGTATTGAATATCTTGATCTTCATGAAAAATGCGATGGTCCACATATGCTTGTTGCCGGAACCACCGGTTCTGGAAAAACAGAGACAGTCATTTCGATTTTAATTGGCTTATGTCTTACCTACAAACCAGATGAAGTGAATCTGCTTCTGGTAGATATGAAGGGTGGTGGATTTACAAAGCGTATCGGTATGCTTCCACATGTCGTAGGAACAGTTACAGATGTAGATGGAGACGAGAATGGAACGGGATCCGAATATATGCTGAAACGTTTCTTGAATGCAATGCGTGCTGAAATTAAAAGAAGAAAAATTTTATTTAATAAGATGGAAGTAGACAGCATTGACAATTATATTCAGGCCTGCAATATGATTGAAGCGCATATTGAGCAAAAGCAGATTTCTGGTCAGAGGGCAGATGAAATGCGTGAAATGGCAAAAAATGAGCGTCTGACGCATCTGTTTTTGGTAGTAGATGAGTTTGCCGAGCTGAAGCGTTTTTCAACAGAGAGCGATGATGTTGATTTTATTGGCGAGATCACGACGATTGCCAGAGTAGGACGAAGCTTAGGCTTCCACATTATTTTGATTTCGCAGAATATTGAGGGTGCAATCACAGAGGATATCAGCATTAACTCAAAGTCGAGATTGTGTTTGAAGGTGGCGACAAGAGCTGCATCAAAGCAGATGATTGGAACAGATCTTGCAGCATTGCCATCTATGCCTGGCAATGGAAGAGCGTATCTGCTTGTTGGAACTGGATCAAAAATGGACTATTTCCAGTCTGCATATTCAGGAGCTACTACTGTTGAAGATATTCCATGTAAAATTACATATGCACAGAGAAATGGTTTATATGAGCCATTTTACGATTCGGGACAGGACAATCTTGAACTGATTGAGAAAAAAGAGAAGTTAAAGAGAGAAGGAAAGCTTCAAACACAGCTGGAATCAATTGTAGCTGCAATTATGGCTGTCAGCAAGGAAGAAAAATTTGCTTCAAAGCCGCATATTGTTTTTCAGCAGCCGCTTCCAGCGAGAATAGCATTAGACAGTGATGGAAGAGTTGTAAATCTGGATTTGGAGAAAAGCATGGAAAGGCAGGATAAAAAGGAATGAAACTGGCAATGGGAATTTATGATGCGCCTGAAAAGCAGGCACAGCCCGTGTTCTATTTGGAACCATTGAAAAATAATGTGGCTGTGTTTGGCGGGCCAATGAGTGGCTTCATCAGAGGGAGCAAATTCCGAACGAAAGTATTTATATCATTGATTTTTCAGGAAATATGGGTGAATACAGCAAGTTGCCAAACGTATGCGCCTGCTTTGATAACAGCAATGAAGAAAATGTAAAGCGTGTATTTAAGGCGGTAGAAGCGCAGCTTGTAAAAAATGCCAGGCTGCTGAAGGGTCAGAGCTTTGTGGGGGACGAATTTAAAAAGCAAAAGACCGATATTCGCCATATTACATTCATCATTGAAAACTTCAATTCATTTTTAGCAGATGAGCGTTATGATAGTTATCAGGAAGTGCTAATGAAGCTTTGCAGAGATGGATTGTCGAAAGGGCTGACAGTAGTATTTACGGCAAATGATTGTAGTGGTATCTCACGTTGGCTGTCGAACTTCCGCCAAAAGGTTGCCTTTGATATGTCGAAGGAAGGATATATGGAAATTTTCGGAAGCAAGGTAGGCGATCTGATGAAATTGCCGGGAAGAGGATATTTGAATATAAATGAGTCTGTATATGAATTTCAGGCTTTTCTTCCATTTGCTGAAGAGGAACATGCTGGCCTGTCAAGGATCATGAAGCAATTTAAAGGAAAAACAAATGCAAATCGTCTGGTTGCTTTTGACGAAGAATTGTCGATTCAAAATTATGGAGCATATAGTGCGTCTTCGAAGTCATATGAGGACGATAGTTTGGTGCTGGGAGACGATTCAGTTATTATTGGCTTGGATTATTACGAGCATCAGCCGGTTGCAATCAATTTTGATGAGAGCCGTTCTCTTGCAATTTATGGAAAAAGACAGTTTGGAAAAACAAATGTGCTGCGTTTAATACGAAATGAGATTAAGAAAAAACATGGTAAGGAATATCGTTTCTTATATCTGGATGATGGGCGTAAGCAACTGGAAGAATTT
>ERZ827156.3955-NODE-3955-length-12587-cov-4.107325_pt1 | contig 12587 bp, 10 predicted proteins | sample MGYA00519919_ERZ827156 | MGnify/ENA primary metagenome ERZ827156 (study PRJEB31778, sample SAMEA3449269) | human gut metagenome | biome: human gut; feature: human-associated habitat; material: faeces | place: United Kingdom | collected 2010/2012 ... | reverse complement strand
TATCCACATGGCAGGTTCTATGATCACGATCACAGCATGTGCAACTGCTGTATGTTTGATGAATCAGTTACCGATCAGCCTTGCAACTGTTATTCCATTTATTATGACACTTGGTGTTGCAATGGTCGCTTCTCCTGGAGCTCCAGGTGGATCTATCATGACTGCATTGCCTTTCCTTTACATGGTATTTGGTACAACAGCAGGAGATACAAACGGACCAATCTGTGCTTTAATGGTTGCACTTTATATCACACAGGATTCTTTCGGAACTGCATGTAACATTTCCGGAGATAATGCGATTGGAATCGTCGTAGATTCTATTTACAAGAAATTTATTTTAAAAGAAGATACAGTGGAGGCTTAATTTATGTCTTTTATCAGTGCATTTGATGTTATGGGACCAAATATGATCGGCCCTTCAAGCTCCCACACAGCTGGGGCTGCAAGGATTGCATTTCTCGCAAGAAAAATGTTAAATAGTACACTGAAAAAAGTTCAGTTTACACTCTATGGATCTTTTGCAAAAACCTATCATGGACACGGAACGGATCGTGCCTTATTAGGTGGGATCATGGGATTTGGAACCGACGATATGAGAATCCGCGATTCTTTCGAGATTGCAAAAGACATTGGACTTGATTTCTCTTTTGTACCAAATGAAATAGAAACTGATATCCATCCAAATACAGTGGATATCTTAATGACAAATGAAAACGGAGATCACATCTTGATCCGTGGGGAATCTTTAGGCGGTGGAAAAGCCAGAATTTGCCGTATCAATGATGTAGAAGTTGATTTTACCGGGGAATACAGTACCTTGATCGTGATCCAGAAAGATAAACCTGGCGTTGTTACTTATATCACAAAATGTCTGAGTGATCAGGGTGTTAATATCGCTTTTATGCGTCTTTTCAGAGAATCTAAAGGAAATACAGCTTATTCTATCGTTGAATCCGATGGTCTTCTTCCTGAAAACATCGCAGAGGAGATTAGGAAAAGCCCAAATGTCTCAGATGTTATGATCATTCAGCTGTAGAAAGGAGACTGAAATATTATGGATTTTAAAAACGCAAATGAATTGCTTGATTTATGTAAAAAACATGATCTTCCAATCTCCGAAGTGATGAGACAGCGTGAGATCGTAGAAGGGGAAAAAGAAGCTGATACGGTTCATGATGCAATGGCAAGAGTTCTTGAGATCATGAAAAATGCTGCTTTTACTCCGATCAAAGAACCAGTTCGTTCCATGGGTGGACTGATCGGTGGCGAGGCAAAGAAGATTGCTTCCCGGTATCATTCTGGAATTGGAATCTGTGGTGATCTGTTAGAAAAAAGTATGATCTATGCGATGGCGACTCTTGAGACGAATGCATCCATGGGGTTGATCGTAGCATCCCCAACCGCAGGGTCTGCCGGAATCGTTCCTGGACTTTTACTTGGGCTTCAGGAAGTTCATAAATTAGATGATGAACAGATCATTCAGGCACTGTTTAATGCCAGTGCGATCGGATATCTTGCTATGAGAAATGCAACGGTTGCAGGTGCTGTCGGCGGATGTCAGGCGGAAGTCGGTGTTGCTTCTTCGATGGCTGCTTCTGCCACTGTCGAACTGCTTGGCGGTGATCCAGAACAATGTCTTGGAGCTGCCTCTACCGTTTTAATGAATATGTTAGGTCTTGTTTGTGACCCCGTTGGCGGGTTGGTGGAATATCCATGCCAGAACCGTAATGCCGCAGGTGTTGCAAATGCGATCATCGCAGCTGAGATTTCTTTATCTGGAATCCATCAGCTCATCCCGTTTGACGAAATGTTAAACGCAATGTATATCGTTGGTAAACGACTGCCAGCTGAACTAAGAGAAACCGCCCAGGGAGGCTGCGCTGCAACTCCTTCTGCATGTTCTGCATGCGGAGGTTGTGCGTAAAAATTCCTTCAGAACACATTTTTAAATAGTAGGTAATAAATCAATCAATCTCTTTTTTGCCTCTTTTGGGTGTTTCCATATATTTGAATCTAAAAGAGTGTCTGCATCACTTAATGATGCAGATACTCTTTATTTACTATATCCTAAGCATCCGATATCCAATACCTATATGTGTCTGTATATACTGCATGCCATCTTTATCTGGCTGTAATTTCTTCCGTAATGTTGCCATAAACACTCTAAGTGATGCAACATCATTTTCCAGTGAACTGCCCCAGATCTGTTGCGTGATATAAGTGTGAGTCAATACTTTTCCAACATTATGAGACAGCAAACATAATAATTTATACTCGATTGGTGTTAAATGCAATTCTTTATCTTTTAAATATGTAGATCCTGCTGTATAGTCGATCTTTAACTCCCCATTTACAAAGACTGATTGTTCTTGTTCCTCGCCTGACTGGATCAGTGCTAATCGACGCTGTGTAACTCTGATCCTTGCAAGCAGTTCATCAACTGAAAATGGTTTTGTGATATAATCATCTGCTCCTGCATCCAGTGCTTCTATTTTATCTACATCTTCACTTCTTGCACTGATAACGATAATTGGTACGTTAGACCATGTTCTTACTTTTTTGATCACATCCACACCTTCCATATCAGGCAATCCAAGATCTAATAAAATGATCTCTGGTTTATGAGAAGATGCCTCTAAAATAGCTGAACTTCCATTTTCTGCTGTAATATATTTATAATCATGTGTTTTTAATGTTGTCACGATCAGATTCCGGATCGGCCGGTCATCCTCCACGACTAAAATTAATGCTTTATTCATTTAATGTAACCTCACTTAATGGCAGTGTAAAAGAAAAAATACAACCATGTGGTGTATTGTCCTCCAACACCAGTTTCCCGTTATGCACCTCTATGATCGAACGGCAAAGTGCCAAACCTAAACCAAGACTTCGATGGCTGTCTGCGATCGTATTTTTCCCTGTATAAAACATTTCAAATATATGCGGCTTCATTTCATCACAAATTCCAGGGCCGTTATCTTCTACTTGAATCTTTGCTTTTCCATTTTCTTTCATGGCACAAATACGGATCGTAGATCCTCTCGGTGTATATTTAATTGCATTATCGACCAGATTGATCAACACTTGCAGGATCAGCCGCACATCCATATGTGCAAGTATCAATTCATCGCATTCTGTAACGATCTGATACTCTTCATGTTTCCTGCTGATATGCCGTAATGATTCCGCGATCACCTCATCTAATAATTGATCTGTAAATTTCAGTTTTAATCTTCCATCATTTAATCTTGTGATCGATAATAAATTTTCAACGATATTGATCAGCCATTCTGAATCATCATAAATATCTGTATAAATCTGATGTTTTGTTATATCATCAAGACGTTCTCCACTATTTAACAGCATGTCTGCATTCCCAGAAATGGAACAAAGTGGTGTCCTTAGATCATGTGAGATCGCACGAAGCAGATCTGCTCTTAACTGTTCATTTTTGGCAAGAACGGCGATTCTTTCTTTCTCCATGATATTCTTTTTATTTTCCATGGCAAGTGCACATTCATTGATCACAGAAAGTAAGATGCTATATTCAAAGGAATCCAATGTATATTCGTCAACTGGTATTGCGATCACACCGTACACATTATCCCCGATGCAAATAGCAAGGTATAGACACTGTGCATCCTTAAAACGTTCGGTCGTTGCCCCAGCACGTTGCTTGTTTTTATACACCCATTTTGCGATCTCCTGCTCCCTGCTTGTCAATAAATCTTCTGTCCGTTCTTTCTTTTTATCCGAAAATATATGTGGTGCTGACAATTCATCGTTTTCCACAACGTATGCTACAATACTGCGGTCTAATAATTTGATAAGCTGTGTACATGTAATACTTAAAATATCCGTATCGTTTTTTGCTTTTTGAAGTAACCGGTCTGTCTCAAATAAAATCTGTGTACGAAATGCAGATTGTGCTGAAAGCCTTGCATGTGTTTTTAATTTTGCTGCAAGTGTTCCAGTAATGACAGAAGATATTAACATGATCACAAAAGTTACCGGATATCCGACTGCATACGTCTGAAATGACATTCTTGGTTCCGTAAGGAAAAAGCAGAACAAAAATACACTTAAGACAGAACCTCCAATGCTGTATAAATATCCATCTGTAAGGATTGACGTTAATAAAACACCCAAAATATAAATTGTAACGATGTTTGTATCTGTAAATTGAAGTTTCTGGATGAATAGACCGATCAACGTACAAACTGCAAATATAAATAATGTCAATAAACTGTCTTTCATCGTAGGCTTTCCTACATAAACCGCTCCATGCGGTTTTCGATAATTATCTAAGTTCATCGCATCTGGAATAATGTGGATATCAATATCAGGAACAGCCTCGATCAACTTCTCTGTTAATGTCTGTTTGCTGAAAAAGTGATTTCTCTTTGCACTGCTTTGTCCGATCACGATTTTTGTGACATTTGATAAATGTGCATATTCCGCGATCTGTACCGGAACATTTTCCCCATGTGTCATTACGATTTCCGCACCAGATTCCTTTGCAAATTGTACATGAGCTTCCAGTCTTCTTTTGTCCGATTCTCTTTCTCTTTTTCCTGTCTGTACATACAATGCCGTAAAACGTGCCCGCATATCTCTTGCCATTTTTGCTGCTGTACGTATGATCTTTTCATTCGATGGTGAAGAAGAAAGACAAACAAGAATGTGTTCGTTTTCTTTGTTCAGCTCTACAAATTCTCCTGTGCTCATCTTGACCCCCTTTCCTTATCGGATGCATTATATCACGATCGTCAATAATAATCCATAAACACATCAATCATCGTCATCATCTTGCTCCCTGTCAATTACTTTCCGATTTTCTCCAAGAAAATAATTTACTTTTTTCAAAAAGAATAACACAAATGCAAACATCAGTATTACCGCCAATGCTAAAATGAAATCTGACATAAACTCTCACCTCTTTTTCATGACATCAGATACAAAAACACTTTTTGATCGCTTTATATTCTCCTAATACCAATAATGTAACATCTTCCTTAAAACAAGTATCCGCAGATATCGCCATACTTACTTTTCCATCATCTTTTACTGCCATGATGTTAATATCATATCTTCTTCTAATATCAAGTTTTCCCACTGTCTTTCCAATCCATTCCTTTGGAACTTCTACCTCAAAAATCGCATGTGAGGCATCGACTTCCATATAATCAAGAATATGATCATCGGTGTAACGGATCGTTGCCCATTTTGCCACCATTTTTTCTGGATAAACTACCTTATCGGCTCCATTTCGTAAGAGGAATTTTTCCTGTACATCTCGTTCAGCTCTGGAAATAACCATTTTGCCTCCAAGTTCTTTTAACAGACAGGTGGTTTCCAACGAATTTTGAAAATTTCCACCGATCGTAACAAAACAAATATCATAATTTTCAATCCCCAGGGATTTTAAGAATTCCTCATTCGTACTATCCCCGATCTGTGCATTCGTAACATATGGAAGTGCATCATTCACTCTTTCCTCATCCAGATCAACTGCCATGATCTCATGTCCAAGCTGACTTGACTGTATCGCTATATGTTTTCCAAAACGTCCAAGTCCGATCAATAAAATATTTTTCATCATCAATTCCCTCTTTCTTTTATCCCACTATGATCTTATCCAGTGGTAGTTTTGCTTTTCGTTTATTTTTATCTGAAAATACTGCATAGATCAGCGTCAAACCGCCAACACGTCCCAGATACATCAGTATGATCAAAATGATCTGTGACAGAATATGAAGTTTTGGTGTAATTCCTAATGTCAAACCTACTGTTCCAACTGCAGATGCTGCTTCAAACAGACAGCTTGAAAGCGGCAGTCCCTCATACACACTGATCGTCATTCCGCCTGCAAAAAACAAGATAAAATACATCATTGCGATCGTTGTTGCATTTTTTATCACACTAGCATCGATTCTTCTTCCAAATGCTGTCACATCATCACGACTTTGAAAGGTAGCCAGTACATTTAAAAGTAAAAGAACAAATGTTGTTGTTTTCATACCTCCTGCTGTAGAACTTGGTGAACCTCCGATCAACATCAATAAAATCATCATTGCCTTTGATGCTCCTGTCAGCATCGAAAGATCTGTCGTATTAAATCCTGCAGTTCTCGGTGTCACAGCTTGAAACAATGATGCAAGCAGCCGGTGAGTTCCTGATAGATTTCCATAATCTTGAAAGAAAAAGAAAACAGCTGGTAACAAGATCAAACATAATGTTGTGGTTAGAATGATCTTGCTCTGCATATGGTAATGTTTGAACCGAAATTTATGAAGATAAATGTCTTCCCATGTAAAAAATCCAATTCCACCAATGATGATCAGTAACATGATCACAATATTGATCACTGGATTTATCGCATATGATGTCAATGATACAAATGGATGCCCTTTTGTTCCAAAAAGATCAAATCCTGCATTACAAAAGGCTGATACAGAATGAAAGATCGCCATCCAGATTCCCCGTAATCCAAAATCATGACAGAAGACAGGCATCATGAATAGCGCACCGATCAATTCGATCAACAAAGTCCCTTTTAAAATAAAACTCATTAATCGAACGATCCCTCCTACTTTCGGTGCAGAGATCGCATTTTGCATCGTACTTCGCTGCATGATCGATATTTTTCTTCCTGATAATATAAATACGGCTGTTGCTGTTGTTATAACTCCCAGACCTCCGATCTGTATCAGAAACATGATCACTGTCTGTCCAAAAGCAGACCAGTAACTTCCAGTATCCACGACTGCAAGCCCTGTCACACATACTGCAGAAGTTGACGTAAATAATGCTTTATGAAATGGTGTTATGATTCCCTGAACCGATGAAATTGGCAGCATCAGGATCAATGCTCCAAAAAGGATCACTCCTGCGAACCCTAATATGATCACCTGAAATGATGTTAAATGTCTTTTTTTATGAATCCTCCATGGCATATATGATCTTACCTCTTTTTCAAATTATTTTATGACCTTTTAATCTTATCATCATTATATCTTTTATGATAAAAAGATAGTGTAAGGATATGTTCTCTTGTATTAAGATTGTATAAAGAAAAAAGGATCATGATATATCGGAATTTCCTATGATATAAAGTTAAAAAAGGGCCTGCCTATCCTACGGATATGCAGACCCTTTTGTCATGCTTTACTTTAAAAATATATGATCTAAAATTAAAATAATCCTTCTTCATTAAAATAATCGATTCTCATCGCATGACGCACATCTTTCATTGTATCCTGTGCCTTCGCTCTTGCAACTTTGGTTCCTTGCTGAAGAATTTCCGCAACTTCTGGAAGTTTTGCTTCCCACATCTTTCTTCTCTCACGGATTGGTTCTAATTCTGCCTGAAGTACTTTGTTTAAGAACTTCTTCACTTTGACATCTCCAAGTCCTCCACGCTGATAATGGGCTTTTAATTCATCTAAGTTATTGTATTCTGGCCAGAACTCTTCAAAGTATTCTGGTTTACAGAACGCATCTAAGTAGATAAATACTGGATTACCTTCTACCTGTCCTGGATCTTCAACCCTTAAATGATTTGGATCTGTAAACATGGACATTACTTTCTTCTTGATATCCTGTGGTTCATCAGATAAGTAAATACAGTTTCCAAGAGATTTACTCATCTTCGCTTTTCCGTCGATTCCTGGAAGTCTTAAACATGCCTGATTGTCTGGCAGTACGATCTGTGGGTCTGTTAATGTCTCTCCATATACAGAGTTAAACTTGTGTACGATCTCTTTACACTGCTCTACCATTGGCATCTGATCTTCTCCTGCTGGTACGACCGTTGCTCTAAATGCAGTGATATCTGCTGCCTGACTGATCGGATATGTGAAAAATCCAACTGGGATACTTGCTTCAAAGTTCTTCTGCTTGATCTCTGTTTTCACTGTTGGGTTTCTCTGTACTCTAGCAACTGTTACTAAGTTCATATAATAAAAAGATAATTCTGTAAGTTCTGGCACCATAGACTGGATAAAGATATTAACTTTCTCTGGATCTAGTCCGCATGCAAGATAATCAAGTGCTACCTGCATAATGTTCTGTCTTACTTTCTCTGGATGTTCTGCATTATCTGTTAATGCCTGGGCATCAGCGATCATGATATAAATTTCGTCGAATTTACCAGAATTCTGCAGTCTCACTCGTTCTTTTAAAGATCCTACATAATGTCCAACATGCAGTCGTCCCGTTGGTCTGTCTCCTGTTAATATTACCTGTTTCATTATTTTCTCCTTTTCCGCTTTCCGTATAGACTTTGTACGTCTTCTCTTATGATCTATACTCTTATGTTTTATTGTAAAATCAAATGCGTAAAGTGTCAATATTTCATTGTGAAAAGATTTTTGTGTGTCCGCACTAGAAAGACATTCATTTCCGTAAAAAAGACATTTTGTATTGACTTAAGGAATAAAAGTAAATATAATAAATAAGATTGATTCTTTATTTTTAAGAAAATATGATGTAAGTATCAAAATATCACTTAAAAATAAAAAAATAATGAAAGAAGGAATTTTTAAAATGAAAAACTTATTACAAAAGTGGAATAGCTTAAGTCTGATCGTAAGAATCTTAATCGGTCTGATCATCGGTGCTATTCTTGGTGTAGCTGCTCCAAAAGCAACAGGGCTTGCTCTACTTGGAGATTTATTTGTTGGTGCTCTTCGTGCTGTAGCCCCAATCCTTGTGTTTGTACTTGTCATTGCTTCTTTAGCAAATTCTAAGAGCAACGGTGCAAAAAATATGCGTATTGTTATCATCCTTTATATGCTAACAACATTTATTGGTGCTGTTGTCGCAGTATGTGGAAGTTTTCTCTTCCCGATCACATTACGTCTTGGAAAAGCCGCTACATCTGAAGCCGCTCCTCCAACAGGTGTGTTAGAAGTATTAAAGAACTTATTAATGAATATCGTATCAAACCCTGTTGATTCCCTTGTAAATGCAAACTACATCGGTATCCTTGCATGGGCTGTTATTTTTGGGCTTGCATTAAAAGCTGCAACTCCTGGAACTAAAAAAGCTCTTCATGATATCTCTGCTGCAGTTACAAAAGCTGTACACTGGATCATCAACTGTGCTCCATTTGGTATTCTTGGACTTGTATATAACACTGTATCTACAAACGGTTTAAGCATCTTTACTGATTATGGTAAACTTCTTGCCCTATTAGTTGGATGTATGTTATTTACTGTATTTGTAACAAACCCAATCATCGTATTTAGTATGCTTCGCAGAAACCCATATCCACTGATCTTAAAATGCTTAAAAGAAAGTGGTTTAACAGCATTCTTTACAAGAAGTTCTGCTGCAAACATTCCGATGAACATGGCTCTTTGTGAGAAACTTGGATTAAATGAAGATAACTATTCTGTATCTATCCCTCTTGGTTCTACGATCAACATGGATGGTGCTGCGATCACGATCACAGTTATGTCTCTTGCAGCTGCTCATACAATGGGTATCTCTGTTGATATTCCTACAGCAATCATCTTAAGTGTCTTAGCTGCTGTTTCTGCATGTGGTGCTTCTGGTGTTGCTGGTGGATCCCTGCTGTTGATCCCCCTTGCATGTTCTTTATTTGGTATCTCAAATGATGTTGCCATGCAGGTTGTTGGTGTTGGATTCATCATCGGAGTAGTACAGGATTCTGTTGAAACTTGCTTAAACTCTTCTTCTGATGTATTACTTACAGCAACTGCTGAGTTATATCAAAGAAGAAAAGCTGGGGAAGATATTGTATTGATCCCTAATAAATAAAAACTTATGAATAAATAAAATTTGTGGAAATATATAAAAAATAGATTGTTTCCCTTGGACCCACTCTCGTTCAGATTCGCACGTAGCGGACACTAAATTCGACAGCGACGATGAATCGTCACTGCTCATTAAGTGCCGACGTGCTCATATAGTCCACAGCTGAATCATATGGATAATCTTCATAACTTTAGTTTATTGATTTCTATCATTCTACATATTAGATTTCTTTAATGAACTTCGCTGGGTTTCCTGCTACTACTGTGTTGGCTTTTACGTCTTTTGTTACGACGCTACCTGCTCCTATGATTGCGTTTTCTCCGATAGTAACTCCTGGGAGGATGGTTGAGCCGGCTCCGATCCAGGCGTTTTTGCCGATGTGGACGTCTTTTACGGTGAGGATGTCTCGTTCGTAGAAGTCGTGGTTGTTTGTGATGATGGATACGTTCATGGCAATTCTTACGTCATCTTCGATTGTTACGTTGCCTGCGGACATGCATTTAAAATATGGCATGATGACAACGTTGTTTCCGATATGGATGTTTTCTGCTAAATTGATGTAGATTGGTGCATTTACCATGCTTCTTTCTCCGAATCCACCTGTAAATAGTTCTTTGACCCATTTTGTTGTTCTGCTTGTCTGGATATTTTGTTTTCCGTGGTCAATATGGACTGGTCTTGGTTTGCCGTCTAAGCCGATTCTTCCCCAGTCCCACAGCTTGAATGTGAAAATATATGAGGTTGCGCTGATTTCTAAGACTACGACATTCGATCCGCCACAGTGAACGGTTCCTGCTGGAATCAGGAAGTGGTCGTGTTTTTTTGCTGGAAATTTGTTGACATATTTTTCATCTGGAAATATGTAATCCCCATCTTGTGCTTTTTTAAGATCGGTTACCATCTTGTTTAGGTCTGTATTTTCTTTTACTCCAAGATAAACACTTGCACCTTCTTTTGCATCTAAAATGTAATAACTTTCATCCTGTGTATAATGCATGCCGAATTTTTCCTGAATGTATTCTGTCAGTGGATGTACCTGAAGGCTTAGGTTTCCTCCGTTCATTGTGTCTAGGTAATCAAAACGGATTGGAAATTCTTTTCCAAAGCGGCTGTGTACTTTGGCTCCTAACAGTTCATCTGGATACTGATGTACAAGATTGATGGATGGTACTTCGATTTTGACGTCTGCGTATCTTAAATACAGGCTGTTTTCTTCTGGCACTCCGTCAAATGCCCAGCCGTAGTTCTTTCCGATATGTTCAAGTCCAAAGTTTTCTTCCATCCATGTACCACCCCATACGCTTGCATCAAAGTATGAAACTCCTCGAAATGGCTGTGTCACTACTTCGCTTAGTCCGTGACGGTAATCCTTCCTGATACCATAGCTGGATCATTTTTTCTGTTGGTATCTAACAGGTAGTCGATAGAATTGTGCAACTGGTCTTTTAATTTGTCGCTGATTCTCCATTCTAAGAAATATCCTCTCTTGTATTTCTTTAAAATATCTTCATCTGGATTGTTAATCTTCCAGTTTGTTGCTCCTGCACGGTATCTTAGTTGTGCTTCCCATCTTGCAAGATCTGCATAGATTAAGATATCTCCTGTTGTGATCAGGGATGCTCCTGTTCCATAGATGACTATCAGCCCATCTGCATTTTCTACTTCTTTTCTTGTATCTTCCAGTACTTTTGGATCAAAGAAATCTTTCACTTCATAATGTGTTAAGATTCCAAAGACTCTGTCTTCCGGAATTAAATCTCTGTCTGTCATCTCAATGATCTTTTTCTCATCAAATGCAAGATCATCTGAAAAAATGATTTTTTTCGGCTTTAATGGTTTGATTAGGTTTTCCAGGATTTCTTCGTTATCGATTCCGATATAACTTTCGATAACCAATATCTTTTTCCTGTTCAAACTGTTTGTACATTGGGATTCCTTTTTGTATGTCAAATTCTTTGTATTCTCTTGCATTTTGTTCGATCAGTTTTCCTGATTGATAAAATGGATTTTGCTTCCAGCATAAGGTGTCTCCTTCATATTCTGGATAAAATGCAATTCCATGATGTCTTCTTACATCTTCGTAATTAAATCCATAATCTCTGACACACCACGCACCAAATGTCATGTTCTTTTCTTTATTTGCATTTACCGCTGCATGAACCCAGTCTGATGGAACGATCACAATATCTCCTGCTTTTGCATAAACTGCATAGCAATTTCCTGCATCATCACTGCCTGATTCCTGCATATACACAATGGCTTCGCCTTCCCATATTTCATATACTTCAGGCGTTGAATATCCACAGGATGGACTGATGATATGGCTGTGTCCTTGTGATCTTACGGGACCTTTTCCTATCATCCCTTTTGCGTAAGTTACGATTCCGAATAACAAGTTTCTGGAAATGATATATTCTTTATCACATTCCTTTCCGACATCCATTGCAATACAATATACTTCTTCTGGTCCATCACTATCCGGTTCTGCCAGGGATGCCCGGATATCATCTAAATATCTGATCTCCGGGGATGGGCCAAATATATCTTCTCCATAGCAAAATCCTAATTTTCCGTCTGTTGTCTTTAAATCCAGACCTGAAATTTCCTTCATGTGATACTCCTCCTTCTTCGCTTTTGATATAATGTTATAACATTTATAAATCAATAGAAAAGACTGCCGAAACAATCTATTCTATATTGCTTATTTTTTTAAATCCATTTCCAGATGATAAGTGTAGCGATCACCTCTGTAATATCCTATCGTATATTCAATGGCTTTTCCCTGATCATCATATGCCGTTCTT
>ERZ827156.3952-NODE-3952-length-12597-cov-10.179557_pt1 | contig 12597 bp, 10 predicted proteins | sample MGYA00519919_ERZ827156 | MGnify/ENA primary metagenome ERZ827156 (study PRJEB31778, sample SAMEA3449269) | human gut metagenome | biome: human gut; feature: human-associated habitat; material: faeces | place: United Kingdom | collected 2010/2012 ... | reverse complement strand
AATCGGAGGAAGCACTATGCAGCTTGGTTTCCTTCTTATGACTAAAAATGTTAATGCTTACGGATTTATTGCAACAAGCGCTTATGGTATCGGAAACAAGATAAACAGCATCATTACAATGCCTGCAAATGGTATCGGCTCCGCCATATCAACTATAGTGGGACAAAATATTGGTGCCGGACAGAAAGACAGAACAGACAAGGCTTACCATTACGCACTCCGTATGGGTGCACTGTTTCTGTTATTCTTTGGTTTGATTCTATCAAGAAGATTTATATCTCAGGCTATGGTAACATTTTTCTCGACTGATGAAAGAGTTATTCCGCTGGCAACAGATTTTCTCTCACTTATGGCATTCTGGTGCTGGAGCAACGCATTTTACAATGTCACTCAGGGACTTTTTCAGGGAAGCGGTCACACCATGATAACCATGATTGTCGACGCTTCAAGAATCTGGATATTCCGTCTGCTGACCCTCTGGGTATGTGCCAATGTGCTTAATATGGGGGTTGAATCTGTATGGTATGCTGTCGTAATCAGTAATGGAACATCCGCTGCCATACTTTATGGCCTCTACTGGACAGGAATATGGAAGAAATCTACTATAAAAATTGAAAAAACAGAAGGTTAATTAAAGAAATACATTTACCGATATACACTATAGAAACACTACAATAAAAGTCCAAGGAGGGATATAATGTCATTAAACGGAGTTAATTCAAATTATCAGGCTTATGAAACAAATACTGTTTCTGGTTCTGATAAGAAGGTTTCAACTAAAGAGATTTCTAAGACTACAGCTTATTCAGGTGTAGCGGCAACTTATGAACATGCTTCACAGTCTGAAGGTTTAGTAGCAGCTGTTAACAAGAAAGCTTCTAACGCTTCTATTGTTGCCCAGTTAAAGGCTGACCAGGAAACACGCATGGCTCAGATGCAAAGCCTCGTTACTAAGATGTTCTCTAAACAGGGAATAACTATTGGAACTGCTGATGATATGTGGAAAGCACTTGCAGGCGGTAACTTCACAGCAGACGCTGACACTATTGCACAGGCTAAGGAAGATATTTCTGAAAACGGTTACTGGGGTGTTAAACAGACATCTGAAAGAATCTTCTCATTTGCACAGGCACTCGCAGGTGATGATGAAGAAAAGATGACTAAGATGAAAGAAGCATTTGAAAAAGGTTTTAAAGAAGCCACTAAAACATGGGGCAAGAAACTCCCTGATATTTCCCAGAACACAAGAGATGCTGTTCTTAAGAAATTCGACGATTACTTTGCCGGTAAGAATTCATAATCAGACATAAAAAGAGGTACAGACTTTACAGACTGTACCTCTTTTTATGTCTATGCCTTCACAAGAAGAAGCTTGGTACCCCGTGGTATAATCACAGACTCTGACAGTCCATCAGCACATTTAGGATTACTTGCCTTTATTGAATCTGCTGTTGTATGATACATTTTAGATACATCCCATAATGTTTTAGTGCCATCAGCAATATACCCAGTCATTGACGGCATCTTTGACAGATTACATTTTTCTTCTGACATATAAGCACTTTTTATGCCACTATACTCAAAGTTTCTAAAAACAATTACATCCAGTGAAACTGATGATTTAACCTCTATTACACCAGCACTGTTTATTGTGGCTGAAAGCTGCTGTACTGACGGCTTTATGTTGTATTCAAGTGAATCTGGACTGACACCATCAATCTTAACTGTACCTGCAAACGGAATGATTGTATGCACACTGCCAAGCGGCTGACTGTCACTTGAAGTTATGTAAAATACATTTGCACTTACAACACCTTCCGCAACCAGCTCTCCTTCTTTATATGTCACATCGTCAAGCTGCACCGTAGCTGTGCAGTTACATATCTGCATAAGGTCAGCATAATTCTCAAGCTGGAGATTACCTGAAACACGGCTTGATACATTATTACGTACAACAAGGCAACGCAGCTGTGTATCTGCATTCTCTATTTCCATATCATATGAAGGCGAGTATATATCTGCTATAACATCCTTCTTACGCTCCTCATATGCTTTTACATCCATATCAAGAACCACTTCAACTGCAATATCGCGGTTTTCACCATCTAAGTCGGGCCGCTCCTCAACTGTCTTTCCAATTATCTGAAAATTAACATATGGAATCATATCTGCATTGCAACCACTTATATCCAGGCTTCCTTCAAATGATGCTGTTGTCTCGTACCATTGCACATTTCCTGTTTCTCCATTTCCTATATACATTACAAATATATCTAAATCACCAGCAAGCTTAAGTCCATCATCTGCAAGCCTTGTATTCAGATTTCTTACATCTACATCATCCCAGATTATTTCTTGTATCTCTGGTTTTCCTGCCGGAAGTGATACATTTTCTCTTATTCTGAAATTATCACGCTGATTAACTGCAAGCTGCACAAATTCCAATTCTTCCTTTAACTGCTGAATGTCCGTATTCTCCGTCTCATCCACACCCGTTATCATCTGTATATCCTGCAGACTCTCGCATATAAGTTTAAGGGTAACTATCGCCTTAACACTTATTTTTCTTGAATTAATTGCTTTAATACTAAGATCTTCTATTGATGCCTGACATGTAACATAATCACCTGTACAGTCACCCGAAAGATTGACATTTTCAGAAAAACTCATTTTCCCTGTCATTTTGACCGGTTGCATTCTTTCTGAGTCAGATGATGCACCTATATAAAGAAGTGAAAATTTTAATTCCCCATCAACTGCAGCTTTATCCTTATTTACTTTTACACTGTCGGTCTGGACATTTCCCCATTCTTTCACTATAAGTTCAATATCATCTTTTGTGTCCGGCACATTAAAATCATCATCAAGCGTAATCTGTGCCACTGTATTACATTTCAAACGATATTCATGAATATTTTCTGTTCTGAGTCTCACAGACTGACCTCCTATACATTCTACATTTTAAAAACAACGCTTTCTTCACGTCTCTCCATCTTAAGCACTATTACCGGATATGTGTCAACCTCATTTACAGCTTCCCCCGCTGCCGGACCTATCAGATTAAGATCAATGTACAGTGCATTATCTCCTGTGTATACATCATTTACCTTAATTGAATATCCACTTGTTTCCCTTGTTCCATAACCGGCCACAACATATGTATAATCCTTAGTCGTATATGTAAGCCTCATCACTTTATCTTTTTTGCTTTCAATAAGCTTCTTAAGCTCTTCTGGCAGGTCTGCATTTTCAACCACTGTATAATCAACACTGGTCTTATTATCTGGCTCTTTGCTGCCAGAACACCCTGTCATGGCACACGCAGGCATAATTATCAACAATGCCAACACAAACGTCATGATTTTTCCCCATAATTTTCCACACATAAAAAACACCCCCACAATAAGACCTAATTAATCTTATGTGGAGGTGTTGAAAATATTCATATAAAGTTTTGATTTGTGTATATAGTGTCAACTATCCACTCTTGGCATAACTTCCCGTCAGGAATACTGATGTTTGTTTATGTCTCTTTGGAAGATGACAACCAGCTCCAAGTGTCTGTCTGTGGCATTCGCTTGAATTATGACGAGCTGTGTAGGAGTTAATGCCGCTATATACATAAGTTCAGTGTGTGAAAGCTCGTTCAAACGAAGTGCGTTTGCTTTCACACACTGTAATAAACTCTGTAGATAGCGGCATTTACTCCTGCTAAGCGCAGGAATACTGAAAGCGAATGCCACAGACAGACACTTGGAGCGTGCGTGTTCACCTTACAAATGTACACGAAACTTACACAGCATATCCCTTGCTCTTTATGACATCTATAACCTGGTCGACATATTTTTCACACTCTTCTGTGCTTCCTGCCTCAACCATTACACGGACAACAGGCTCTGTTCCGCTTTCGCGTACGAGGATTCTTCCATCTGCGCCAAGTGCATTGGCAACTGCCTCAACTGCAGCCTTAACATCTGCATCATCCTGTGCCTGTGTCTTATCTGTAACTCTGATGTTCTTAAGAACCTGTGGATATATAACAAGTGGTGCTGCAAGCTCTGACAATGTCTTCTTCTTTGCAAGCATAACCTCCATCATCTTAAGGGCTGTGATAATTCCATCACCTGTTGTTGCATATTTAGAGAATATAATGTGTCCTGACTGCTCTCCACCTATACGGTAGCCGTTCTCTGACATACACTCATATACATACTTATCGCCAACCTTAGTCTTTTCGTACTCAATTCCTACTGCATCAAATGCTTTGTAAAGTCCGAAGTTAGACATTACTGTTGTTACAACCTTGTTTCCGACAAGCTTATCTCTGTCCTTCATATAACATCCATAGATATAGAGAATATGGTCACCTGTTATGACCTCGCCCTTCTCATCTACACACAGACATCTGTCAGCATCACCGTCAAACGCAAATCCTACATCAAGATGCTCTCTTCTTACTAAATCCTGAAGTCCTTCAATATGTGTAGAACCGCAGTTTGCATTAATATTAGTTCCGTCCGGAGCAGCATTTATAACATATGTCTTAGCTCCAAGTGCGTCAAATACAGCTTTTGCAAGTGTCCATGCACTACCATTAGAAGCATCAAGACCTACTCTTATTCCTTTGAATGAATAAATTGCAAGACTCATAAGATATCCCATATATCTGTTACGACCTGCTGTGTAATCAACTGTACATCCAATGTTTTCTCGTGTTGCATATGGAATTTCTCCAAGCTCACCATCAAGGTACTTCTCGATTTCAGCGATAACATCCTCTTTCATCTTCTCACCTGCGGCATTAATAAGCTTAATTCCATTGTCATAGAAAGGATTGTGACTTGCAGAAATCATAATTCCGCAATCAAAATCTTCTGTTCTTGCAACATAAGAAACACTTGGTGTAGTTGTAACATGAAGAAGATACGCGTCTGCTCCTGATGCTGTAAGACCGGCTACCAAAGAATACTCAAACATATAACTGCTTCTTCTTGTATCCTTACCAATAACAATCTTTGCCTTACCATTCTCATGGTTTTTTCCATAATACCAGCCTAAGAATCTTCCCACCTTAAATGCATGGTCAACTGTAAGAGTTACATTTGCTTCTCCTCTGAATCCGTCAGTTCCAAAATACTTACCCATAATCTACTCCTTAATCATCATATCCGTTAGGATTATTCTTCTGCCATCTCCATGAATCAGCACACATAGTCTTTAAATCACGCTCTGCTTTCCAGTGAAGCTCTCTCTCTGCCTTACCTGCGTCACAGTAGCATGTTGCGATATCACCTGGTCTTCTTGCCTTAATTACATATGGTATATGTATTCCTGTAGCAGCCTCAAAATTCTTTACTATATCAAGTACTGAATATCCATTACCTGTTCCAAGATTATATATTACAATTCCCGGATTATCATTGAGCTTTTCTATGGCCTTAACATGTCCAAGTGCAAGGTCAACAACATGAATATAATCTCTTACTCCTGTTCCATCATGAGTATCATAATCATTACCAAATACCCCAAGTTCCTTTAACTTTCCAACAGCAACCTGTGTTATATATGGCATAAGATTATTAGGAACTCCGTTAGGATTCTCTCCTATTGTTCCGCTCTCATGTGCTCCAATTGGGTTAAAGTATCTTAAAAGAATTACATTCCATTCCGGGTCAGCCTTCTGGATATCTGTAAGAATCTCCTCAAGCATTCCCTTAGTTTTGCCATAAGGATTAGTAATCTCGCCCTTAGGGCATTCCTCTGTAATAGGAACAAATGCAGGATCTCCATAAACTGTAGCTGAAGATGAGAATATAATATTCTTGACACCATGATTTCTCATAACGTCAAAAAGTGTAAGTGAACCGGATATATTATTCATATAATACTCAAGTGGCTTTGCTACTGACTCACCTACAGCCTTAAGTCCAGCAAAATGTATAACACTGTCTATACTTTCCTTCTCAAATATCTCATTTAATGCTGCAGCGTCATTGATATCTGCCTCATAAAATGTAACTTCCTTTCCTGTAATCTTCTCGACTCTTTCTAAAGACTTTCTGCTTGAATTAACAAGATTATCAACAACTACAACATCATAACCTGCATTCTGAAGTTCTACTACTGTGTGGCTTCCAATAAAGCCTGCACCGCCTGTAACTAATATTGCCATTGTTATCTCCTTTATGTTCTATACTAATATAGCCACAAAACTTCATATAACATCTCGTTCTGTGGCTTATTATATGTCTTATGTTACGATATTATTTGTCGCCTTTCATCATACGCTCAGTTGACCATATTTCAACCTCGTACCTGTTGCTCTTATTATATCTCTTTCTAAGGTTCTTGAGCTGCTTTAAGTACTCTAACGTAACCTTTCCTGAAAGCTTTGATTCACCTTCAGTTCTCTGCTGGAATTTGTATGGAATCTCTACAACCTTGCTATATGTACCCATTGCAAGAACCTCAACCATAATTTTCCATCCAATTGGCTGAAGGTCAGCATTCTCAATAACTTCTCTTCTGAACATAAAGAGTCCGCTTGTAGGATCTGATATCTTTCTAAGGCAAGGCAACATAACCTGTCCTATCTTTCTTGCTGTTCCAGATACGAACTTTCTGTACCAGTTAAGTCCGCCATCATCTCCACCTGGAATAAGCCGGCTAGGTATACAGAAGTCTGCACCACTTTCCATAGCCCTATACATATATTTAAGAACGATTGGTGGGTGCTGTAAATCAGCATCCATACATGCCATATATTCGCCCTTTGCAAGCTTAAAACCATCAAGAACAGCAGTTGCTAATCCTGTTCCATTCTTTCTATGTTCCATTCTCACCTGTGGATATTCCTTAGCAACTTCCATAATCACATCAGGTGTATTGTCCTTACTGTCATCAACAAAGACAATTTCATAATCAACACCCTTCAAAGCAACATCAATCTGTGCTACAAGATTTCTGATGTTCTTGCTTTCATTAAATGTTGGTATTACTACTGATAACATTATCATACTCTCCTTTAAAAAGAATTCTCTCGTCATTATACATCAATATACAACAAAGTAAAACATTTTTTTATACTCTGGTAACAACCATGGTTGCCCGTCCCTTAACTATTATTGAACGAAGACCTGCACTTACAAAGAAACTGTCGCCTGCTTTAAACTCCATAGTCTTTTCATAATCATCAGTTTCAATAGTTCCTGAGCCGTTAATGAAAAGTACAGAAACAAAGGATGCCTCATCAACAGTAATCTTTGCTTCGTCATTGACATCATACTTATATACTTCAAAGTATTTGCACTGGACAAGTCTTTCTTCTGTGAAATGTTCATTTCTTGCAATAACAACCTCTGTCTTATTGTCCTTGATATATTTATGGTTATCAACAACATCAAGTGCTTTCTTAACATGAAGTTCTCTTGGATTACCGAACTTGTCCCTTCTGTCATAATCATACATACGGTAGGTACAGTTAGAATTCTGCTGTATCTCACATATGAATACACCTGCGCCTATTGCATGGATTGTTCCTGCCTTAACCATAACAACATCGCCTGCTTTAACCTCTATCTTATTAAGTATGTCTGTGATTGTATTATTATTAATTCTCTCAAGAATTTCTTCCTTAGATGCGTCTCTTGAAAGCCCACAGTACAGATATGATCCCGGTTCACTGTCCACTACATACCACATCTCATTCTTTCCATATTCATTCTCATTCTCAAGAGCATATTCATCATCAGGATGAATCTGTATAGAAAGTGCCTGCTTTGCATCTATGAATTTTATAAGGATAGGGAATCTGTCCTGTGCCTGACATTTCCAGCCTAATGCTTCTTTTCCTATAATATTAAGGTACTCATTAAAGAGCATTCCTTTATATCTTCCCTCAGCTATACGGCTCTGACCGTCAGGATGAGCTGAAAGTTCCCAGCTCTCACCGATGACATCATAATCACATTTCTTGCCATATACATCACGAATCTTGGTTCCACCCCACAGATTATCCTTAAATGCAGGTTCAAGCTTCGCAATAGGACTCTTATCCAGTCTTACATAATTAGCAGATGCCTGTGGATTATCCTTATTATATATCTTAACAAGATCTGTATCTGATATATTATCTCCAATACCAACCTCTATTACTACCACATTCTTGTCTGTCTTATTAGCAATCCTGTGTTTCGTTCCCACTGGAATGAATACACTTTCATATTTGTTATAATCAGCAGTTTCATTACCAAGTGTAATTGTAGCAATACCTTCAACTATTGACCAATGCTCAGTTCTCTTTTCATGCCGGTGAAGAGACATTGACATTCCTGGAAAAACAGTAAGCTTTCTGACTTTATATCCCTGTGAATAATTAAGTATCTCCTGTATTCCCCATTCCTTATAAGTAGTCCTGTTATAATCGAAAAATGCTTCATAAGTATCCATATTATCTTTCATAATCTGCTTGATATTATCAGCAGATTTCTTTGATGATATATATGTTGCATCATCTGTATTAACAACTACAAGATCTCTTAAATCATTGGCGACAACAAGTCTCTTCGGTGCATTATTTATAATATTAACATTATCGCAGTCATTCTTGATAACACATTCTGACTTGATATTGTTTCCAAATTCAGCTAAATCGCTGGCGTTGCCGACATCCATCCACTCGAAATGTGCTTCAACTACTTTTATTGAATCACATTTTTCAAGGAGAAGTGTTTCAATACTGCCATGTGGCATAGCCTGCATAACCGTCTCTGAAAATCTCACAGACCTTCTTATTGCCGGCACCTTTCTCTTAGCTGTCTTACAGGTAGTGTACAGTTCTGATGCAAGGCGTCTTGCAGCATTAATCATATCCCCTGCCCTGAATACAAGTATTCCACTGTTCCACAGATACCCCTCACCATAGTCATATCCAAGCAGACCTTCTGTCTCATCTTCATCGAAATCTATTCTTGCAATAAACTTCTTAACATTCTCTTTATCCCGGAGAATGTACCCATAAGTGGATGACTGTGATTCTGGCTTAATTCCTAATACCGCAAGATATCCTTCTTTTGCATATTCTTTAGCCTCAATTATTGAATCTTTATAACCATCACCCTCAATCAGGTTGTCCGAATTAACAACCAGAACTAATTCTGACGGGTTGGCAAACATAGTCCCTAACAATACAGCTGCTCCTGTTCCCTTCGGTGTACCCTCGAGGATAACTCTGTACTTAAGACTCTGGAACGCTTTCATCTGTCCATTAACAATATTCTTATAGCTCTCATTGGTAACTATTATAAATTCCTCACAGAATGGCATATTCCTTACTACAGTTTCCTGTAATATGGAACGGCCTTCTTTTATTTTCATAAACTGCTTTGGAAACTGCCTTCTGGATAATGGCCATAAACTATCACCACTACCCCCAGCTAATATTACACATTTCATAGCAATCCTTCCTTAAAATATCTGTTATAGATAGTATGTTTTTTAGTTATCTGCTGAAACATTCTCTGCTGATGCCTGTGAAGCCTCAGTTGTTTTTTCTGTAACACTTTGAGATTTTGATTCTGTATCTTCTGGTGGAGTAGTCTCCGGTGCACTTGTCTCTTGTGGTGTGCTAGTCTCTTCTTCAGTTGACTCTTCTTCTGACTCCTGCTGTGTTTCTGCCTCAGTTGTTCTGTTAGAAACTGCCGTTGCTCTCCGTGTAGCTGCCTGTGTTGTCTCCTGCTGTATGCTTGTACTTTCAGTTGTCACCTCTGTACTTGATGCCGTAGCGCTTGAACTCTCCTTATTAGCAGCTGTTTCTTCCTGAGCCTGGGTTGTATGTTCAGTAGAAAGCACCTTCTTATCTGACTTATTACCGCCTCCTGACATTGCAATTATTGAAATAATAATAACAATAACAGCCGGAACCATAATCATAATAGAATATATTATATTACGTCTTGCTTCTCTTGAAGTATCTGGAAATATTCTTCCTGTCATATCGACAAGTCTGTCTATAATGTTACGTTTTCTTCCAGCTCTTTCATAATACATAGGGGCATCATTATAATCATCTTCTTCATACTCTAATGTAACGCCCTCTTCTTCATCGTCCGATTCTTCAACACCAATGTCAGATGCCTCTTCAACTGGACGTTCTTCCGTACTCACAGATTGAGGCTCTTCCTCAGATTCAGAATCTGTAATGTTCCCTGGGATTATGATATCCTCCGGTGCTATGGCTACAATTTCATCACCTTCATCTGTCTCAGCTTCAGCCTCAACATTTCTATCATCAAAAACTTCATATTCAAGTACGTCCTCATCCTCAGAGGTTATACCTAACATATTATTCTTCATCATTCCAATAATCTTAGAAATTGTATCTCTGTCAGTGTTAAGCAATGACTTGATTTCATCAATGGAATGCATCTCATATCCATAAAGTTCCATCATTATAGTCTGTACTCTTGATAAAGACTTAATATTGTCTGAAACTGAATCGTATGCCTTGAAATCCTTGAACATCTTGGAATTATCCCTGATAATACCAAATAATTCTTCATCTTCCTTAATACGGTTGTACTCATATACACAATTATCATCTATTCTTATAGTAGAATCATCTATAAGACCAAACATATACACCGATACTCTTGTTGCAATCTGCCGCATAATATTCTTATCAACATTAATGCTGTCAAGATTCATGCATATATCAATTATTGCCCTAGGCGAAATTCTCTTGTAATCCTCCCCAAACACAGGATATATAAGATTATTAACATCTTTCTGAATTGCTTTACATAAAGTCTCTTTATCACTCTGACCAGACCTTATGGCTTCAATCAATTCCTTCATCTGTTCCTGACTCTTACTCATACTTTATCTCCTCGTGAATATACACTCCGATTAATTATACCACTCTGTTAAAGAAATGTCACGTTTTTCAGTTGTTTTATATAGTCACTTATATAGTCATTTAATGTTTCCATACACTCATATCAACATATCCTGATATTCCATTAACTCTTGCTTTATCAGTAAACTGCCACATTGAAAAATGACCTGTGTAAGTACACTGGCTTCTGTACTGTGCAAGCCATACGCTGCAGCTTATATTACCAGCATACATACGGTTATTCATCCAGTCTTTATTCGCATATACAACCGCTGAATATCCACAATTATTCACAGTCTGTGCAAATGCATTAACAACTGCTGTTCTCTGTGATGATGATATCTTATCTCCTCGTCCACTTCCATTACCTGCGCTTTCTACATCTATAGCAAGCGGAAGTGATATGTTATATCCACTGCAGGCTGATACAATAAAGCTGGCCTCTTCAACTGCCTCAGTAGTATTCACCGCCTGGGTAACAATATATGCACCTACTTTAACTCCTGCTGCGATTGCCTGGCTCATGTTCTCATGAAATCTGTTGTCTATGACAAGATTAGCTGTCTCATATCCCCTGTAGCCAACTCTTATCATTGCATAATTAATACCGGAAGACTTAACACTATCCCAGTCAATACTGCCATTATATCTTGAAACATCAATTACAAGTGATGAACCAAGTGAACCATCCTCATTGAAATAGTACTGTACTCCGTCGATATTCTTCCATCCTGTTACAGCATTAGAGTCTTCAAAGTAATAATTTTTTCCTTTGATATTCTGCCATCCGTCAGCATATATATATTCTATCTGTGCTTCAACTTCCATAACTATATACGAAACTTTCTTACTTTCGGTTGAACTTTCTGATTCCGATTGTGAAGTTTCTTCTATATTGGATAAAGTCCTTATATTTTCTGATGTTTCCTTTGTCTCATCATTCTTAGAATCATTCTTCATAAGAAATGTTGTGACAACCTTTTCGCTTCCACCAGTAACTTCTACCATTCCAGTCTCATATATATAGCCTGTATATTTATTTTCCTGCTCATTCTCCTGTACAAGAACAGAACCTTTAACACATCCTGCAATCTGTTTCTCTGTGAAATCCTTTGCTTTCCTGCTCTTCACAGTATACACAATATCATCGCCAGATTTCTTAACAGATGATACGCTTACGCTTCCAGAAACAGCATTATCAACATAGGAAACTGGCTTTATAACTTCGCCTGAAGATTCATTATTCCTGTTCTTAATCGGATCTTCCTTTTGCGTAACAGTGCTATCCTTAACAACCTTAGTCATGATATTCTCTATCACCTGATAAGTCTCTTCCTCTGTTGATTCTTCTTCTGTCTCCATAACAACAGGCTTTGTCTGTTCCACGTTGTTATGTGTCTGGGTCTCTTCCTGCATCTCGGCTTCTGTTTCCTTGGCCTGAATCTGTGTCTTGTTATTATAATTAATATACTCAACGGCTGTTATTGCAGAAGCTCCTGCCACAGCCACAACTGCTCCGGAAATCATGCATATTCTGGCATGTGGAACTACTGCTTTGGTCCATATACCACTAATTTTCTCTTTAATCCACCTGAATAAAACCTTCATCTCTTATGCAACTCCTGATTAATCATAATAGTGTCTGAAATAAACTCTCCCGAATATTGCCCATGTATCGCAGAATGCCTGCCATATATCTTTCA
>ERZ827156.3949-NODE-3949-length-12601-cov-4.649370_pt1 | contig 12601 bp, 19 predicted proteins | sample MGYA00519919_ERZ827156 | MGnify/ENA primary metagenome ERZ827156 (study PRJEB31778, sample SAMEA3449269) | human gut metagenome | biome: human gut; feature: human-associated habitat; material: faeces | place: United Kingdom | collected 2010/2012 ... | reverse complement strand
ACAAGGACGGGAAGCTGGTGTTCCGGTTCCACGACCGCAACGGGCGCAGCACGCTGCGACACAGTCGGAGACGGGGAAGCATGCTGAGCGAGGACGAGCTGAGCGAGATCGAGATCCCGGTGGAGGAGGAGGTGAATGTGCTGCCGGTGCGGTTGCAAGGGGTGTGTGAGGCGTAGGACTACATCGACCCCATGACGATGATGCCGGTGGAGAAGCCGACGATCAGTCCGTACGGCCATGTGATGGGGTTTGTGCGGGAGTGTGGAATGAGCGGCAGGTACGACTCGTGGATCAAGGTGCTGAATCGGAATCCAAAGAACACGTGTCCTTTTACGAAGAAGGTCCTTTCGTATCATGAAAGTGACGTATAGAAGCTGACGAGGCGCTCTCTGGTGAAGCTGACGCCGGACAACATCGACGAGTATCGCGACAAGATCATCAACGCAAACGGGTTTGACATTGACTTCCACTGTGAGTGACAATTTGATATACACTTTTGGGACAGTTGTTTTCTGAATGAAGCGAACGCTCTTCCAATACGACACGACGATCCTCGCCGACTCCGTTGAGGCCATTCCAAATAGCGAGGAGGGTTTCACTTCCCATTCGGAGTGATGCGTAGGATTCTTCCTGTCCGGGACGTATCAGCTTGACGAAGCGACTCGCACGCGCAGTGGAAGAATCACCCTTCACCAACTCGAAGCGGTTCGCGCTTTTGGCAGGGATGAGGAGTAGGGGGAGGACAATCACGTCTCTACGTTTGCCCACATCGACACATCGGGTGTGCTCGATATGAAGTTCAATCCGGAGCGAATGGACGACAATCACCTCCTGGCGATTGCGTTATCCGATGGCTATCTCTCCCTGCAGCCGCTCAGCCTTTCTGCAAACGAGGAGAGTATGTGGGGACAGGCGGAGCGTCTGCTCGTGGAGGATGAGAACACGATCTGTTTGAGTGTTGACTGGAGCAACCAGATGATTGCAGACCCGAATCCGCAGATTGCCGTGTCGCTGTCCAACGGAAAGATGTCCGTGTGTGGATATCGCGAGGGCTCTCTGGAGGTGCTCCACAAGTGGAACGCGCATACGCTCCCCTACACAACGATTCCGGCGGAAGTGTGGATCACGTCGTTCGACCCCCAGGACAAGAATGTGGTGTTTTCCGGAGGCGATGACGGCATTCTGAAGCAATGGGATCTCCGTTTGCAGTCAACGAAACCCGTGATGGCGTGCAGCGAGTTCGAGGCGGGAGTGACGTCGATGTGCTGGAACAAGTACGACGCGGACTACATGACGGTGGGAAGCTACGACGGACACGTCCGTCTGTTCGATAAGCGGAATATTACGCACGCGGTGAGCGATTACGATGTCCAGAACAACGCGGGCATTTGGAGGATCAAATACAAGCACAACACGAATTATTATTTGAACGCGGGAAGGGAAGCCCCAACGCAGACCCGCAACGAATTGTTGTTGGCAGCCATGCGCGCCGGCTTTATCGTGATGGACTATGATGAGAAGCGTGCGTTCAAGGAGCGAGTGGTGTATTTGGAGCAGGGGACGGAATCGCTGAATTACGGAGTGGATTACATCTACAAGAAGGGGACCGACTTGGAGAAGAAGGCGGGCTTCGTGGGCAGTTGTAGTTTCTATAACCACCTGATGCATGTATGGTCTTTCGACTACAGCCAGTGGGCCTGTTTGTTCCACACAACCTGAGCGCAAATCGATAGATAGAGAAGTCTCCCTTTGCATTCACAAAGACGTTTGTCTTCTCCCAATAATCATGCGTTTCCATATGTACGCACAAACTAGAATGAGATGACGTGTAGCTTCCTTCTGATCGCATTCCTGCTGTCAATGTGTGTCGCAAACGCCGCTGACCCGAAATATGCATATGTGGCGATGTATTATCCGCGTGGCAAATTGTCCAAATCTGATTACATCGGTATCCGCACCATGTACAGGTCTTTCCTCAAGGTGAACTCGATCGCCGATTTTGTGGTGGTCACCACCGAGGACACGAATGAGGGGGACAAGCAGCAGCTGATGGACGACGGAATGCGGGTGATGGTCATGAAGCTCACGAATCCCTACACGCAGCGGAGCATACAGCCGGATTATAAGAAGATGATGAACATCATCGCGTTGTGGAACCTTACCGACTACAAGCGCGTTATCTTCGTGGATTTCTACACCATCTTCCACGAGAACTTCGATTCCCTGTTCAACTGCTCCTACCTGTGTTTGAAGGACGAGCAGCCGCTGGTATCTCCCGTTTCCGCTGTGCTCCGTAGATCTATCAGAATGACATGATCGTCATCACTCCGGGCCACGACCAGACGCGCCACATCTTCTACGACGCCGTCCACGGCAAGGCCACCCAGGAGCAGTACGAGCGCTTCGGCCACTACGGCTACTACTCCACGGAGCTGTACGAGCTGTCCCAAGCAGCGCCTGTCTTCGACATTGGTGACCCGGAGTCAGACGGGTGCCCGTAGTGCGGCCGCCTCACCCGTAGCGAGAACCTGCGACGCTACCTGAACTACGTGAACTTCCCGAACGTGATGTGGTACGAGAAGTTCAACTGGGACCTGTACAGCTGCAGCAAGACGAAGGACCGCGCGATGCCCGTGTACTCCATGAGCTTCCACTACACGCTGGGCCACCGCGCCTTCTTCCTCCCCACACACTGGTTCGCCTACAAGTACTTCTTCGTCATGAGCGACTACTGGCTGGCCTTCCGCCGCGAGCTCCACGAGTCCTTCTTCTTCACCTACCTCGCGCTCCTCGCGCTCCTCGGCCTTCTCCTCGCCGCCTCCCGCCGTATCATTGCCGCCGTCGCCTCCGTCGTCTGCTTCGTCGACAGCTCCTGCGGCAAGTGGATCCAGCGCAGCGGCGTCGCCACAGCCATCGTGAAGCTCGCCGTGTCGGCGCTGATCGGGGTTTTGTGGAATCTCGCCGTGGAGGTCGTGCCGTACCACCTGCTGCCCCCGCAGGGCTATCTCTTCTTCTTCTTGTTCTACTCGGTCTTCTTGGGACTGCTGCTGCTGGGGTTCAGCAGGGCCACTGCGATGGTACTGGGCATTTCGGAGAAGCCGAAGACGGCCTTGAGTCTACTGCTCGGAACGCACGCCGTGATTGCGGGTGGTTTAGAGGTGGATGGATGATGCCTAGTGATGTATTACTTCCCCATTATCGACAAGGTGCCCATTGTGTGGAGATTCGTCCTTATGTTTATCCAGTTCTTTATTGAGCTCTATTGCGTCTACTCGCAACTCAGTCCGTTAGTTAGAGAGAAGGAGGTGGCATATTCTACTCTTCCAGAGTAAGCGCTTCTGTTGGCGTGTTTGTTATGGACTCCGTCGATTCCCCCAGCAAGAGGCCACAGATCCTGCTCGGAATCACGGGCAGTGTGGCTACCGTTAAAGAATGGCTTGCAATTCGTGTTGATCATGTGTAGGTTCCAGAACTGTGCGTAAAACTGCATGCTTTTGCCGATGTAGCGAAAACACGAGTCTTTGAGAAATAGGTTTCGATCATCGCCAGCCAGCCTGCCCTCCACTTCCTCAGCATCGCGAAGCAGTACGCTTGTTGTTTGTCTGTCACCCAGATACAATCCGGAGTACTACGCTCAGTTTGAGCAGCTCCACATTCCCATCCTGCAAGATAACGACGAGTGGGACCATTACCAGAGCGTGAAGAAGGATCCTGTGCTGCATGTGGAGGTAATCACATTTTGTTGGCATGACGGGTAGCTGCGGAAGAAGGCGGATCTCTTCGCCATCGTTCCGCTCACCGCAAACACACTGGCGAAGATGGTCGCTGGGATTTGCGACAATCTGCTGACCAGCAGCTATCGCGCCTGGGGCTCGTCCAAGCCCATCATTGTCCGTGTATTTGAGTGGTGTGAGAGGATAGGTGGCGCCGTGCATGAACACAGAAATGTACAACCACCCGCTGACCAGCTCGCAGCTCGCCACACTGCGCTCGTGGGGTGTGGAGGTGATCGAGCCGGTGGAGAAGGTGCTGGCGTGCGGGGACGTGGGCAAGGGAGCATTGCCGCCCGTGGACGAGGTGGTGGAGAGGATCCGCGTGTTGCTGTGAGGTGTTTTGCAAAACAAACAGACCAGTTCTTCTTCTTGCCCTTCTTGGCGCTCACCAGCATCACCGTCTCGCCCACCGTCTCCAGGAAGAGAGCCTACACCTAAGGAGAGGGAGTAATACCAACGGAGGAGAACATCTTCTCCATCCAGGCGCACACGCTGGGGAAGTTCTTCCTCTCCACCTCGCCGAGAACCGTCATCATCAGTGGGCGCAGGCAGCAGGCGATCGTGATGTCGGCCAGGGTCATCTCCTCGCCGGCGAAGAAGGGAGACTCTTTCAGACGCAGCTCCATGCGGCGGAGGAGCAGCATGATGTCGGAGCGCGCCTTCTTCTCCGCCTTGCACATTACAATACGGTGGGGATACGTACGACAGTGTTCACCTGCTCGCGAGACAGAAGACCCGATGCCAGCCACACAAGGACGGACAGAGGAACCTCCAGCTCCTTGTCGCAGAACTCCAGCCACTATTCTGTTATTGGATTAGGGCAACTCCACGGTATCGACGAGAGCCTTCTTCTCGGCGTCCAGCGTTCCATACAGCGGCGATTCGGCGCACAGGCACCTAGTCCATCACATGGAAGCAAGTCGACAGACTTCAGAACGTCGTACGCGTTATTCAGCTTCTTGCCGTCCTTTTCGAGAATGTATTCCTATGAGTGAGCTTTGCTTACAATTGACAAACCGGCTCGGCATCCACCGTATTGATTTGGTAGCCCTCCGCATTAAGTGCCTTCAGCGTCACTAGAATCTGCAATTCATAGCTTCAATAAGGAGCATACGCACTGCGACCGCTTGCTATCCTTCAGCAGGTTCAACATGTTCAATTGTGCGTGACCACTCGCGCCCTAAAACTGCCCGTTGTGAAGGGATGATGGTGAGGGATTCAGAAACAATATCATTTATCTATTTCGATGCGTTGGCATGTTCTTCGCCGAAACGCCTAGGGGCGTTTCATCATCCCTTGCTCTCTTGGTCTCACTTTTTCCTTATGAATCGAATTCTTCTATTTGCAGCCTTTTTTGCCATTGCCCTGAGCTACTCGGTGGACTTTGAAGATCTCCCGACCTTCTTGGAGGAGGATGAGGTCCGCGACGAGATGAGCCGCCCCGAGTTTGTCGATTTCATGAGCCGGTTTGGAGACGACTACGGATACAACAACACGATCGACGATCTTCGCGAGAACGATATGAAGCGTTTGAAGGGCGCTGTGTACCTGGACTACACGGGATCCGGCATGTACAGGGAGTCGCAGGTCCAGAAGTGCGCCAATCTGCTGCTCAACGGCGTTTACGGCAATGCGCACAGCCGCAGCCCTTCGAGCCTGAACACGGAGCACCTGGTACGTGCGGCACCTCGGATTCACCATAGGTGGAGAACATGCGTGAGCGCATCCTGAGTTACTTCCATGCGTCTCCCGAGGAGTATTCGGTCATCTTCACGAGCGGCGCCACGGGCGCGCTGCACACGGTGGGCGAGATTTTCCCCTGGACCAAGGACAGCACCTTCTATTACCTCGCCGAGGTTGCATCGTGCATTCTTTTTGATCGTAGAACCACAACTCGGTTCTGGGCATCCGCGAGTACGCCTACCGCTTCGGCAGCGGCTTCCGCGTGCTGAATGAGGAGGATCTGCCCAAGGACGAGGCGTGCACGTTCAAGTGCGAGGGCGACCTGAAGCAGATGTACGGGAAGGTGGACAAGAACTACACGTACAGCCTGTTCGCCTTCCCCGCGGAGGACAACTTCGCCGGCGTGAAGTACCCGCTGAGCTGGATCCAGCAGGTGCAGGAGGACTACTTCCACAATGGGCACAAGTGGCTGGTGCTGCTGGACGCGGCGGCGTTCGTGCCGACCAACCGGCTGGACCTGTCGCTGGTCAAGCCCGACTTCGTGTCCATGTCCTTCTATAAGATGTTCGGCTTCCCCACGGGGCTGGGCGCGCTGCTGATCCGCAACAAGAACCTGGACATCATGAACAAACTATACTGGGGCGGCGGCACTGTCTCCATGGCTAGTGACAAGGACCATTACTGTGTGTTCCACGTGGGCGCGGCGATGGTGCGTAAGGCGTAGGGACGTCCCTGCTCGCGCTTCGAGGACGGCACGATCAACTTTCTGAGCATCGCGTGCCTGCACTACGGGTTCGACTCGATGGAGGAGCTGGGCATCGACAACATCAACAAGCACGTGTACGCGCTCACGCGGTATCTCTACGAGCAACTCGTCGCGCTGCACCACAGGTGGCGGTGATGGTGATGGGTGAGGCGTAGCAACGGCAGACCGCTGGTGGAGATCTATGGCAAGCACCACGCCAACAACAAGGACGTACAGGGCGGCATCATCTCGCTGAACTTTTTGCACAGCGACGGCTCGTACATCGGCTACTATGAGATCCAGACGGACTCCGCCAAGCAGAACATCCACATCCGTACGGGCTGCCACTGCAACCCCGGTGCGTGCCGCAAGTACCTGAACGAGTCGGACGAGGTGCTGAAGAAGTGGGGGTGATGGGGGGAGATGAGGCGTAGGCTGTCGCTGGAGAAGAACTCGTGCTCGGACACGAACGACATGGTGAACGGGCATCCTGTGGGCGGAAGTGGGCGCTTGCGGAGAGGGTGATGTGTAGTTCGCATTTCCCTGGGCTATATGACCACCTTCAACGACATCATGGCGTTCGTCGATTTTGCGAAGCAGTATATTGACGCGTGTTCTGTTTGTTGTCCATTCTTACGCTATGGCGAGTAACCCGCTGATTATCGTGATTCGGGACGACGCGGTGCTAATCTTCCAGCGTCTTTTCGACTCCTATCGATGGCTACAGACCGAGAGCGGGGAAGTGGAGAGCGGCTGCTACTTCGACCTTTCCGGCGAGCCTGCCTTTCAGGTCTCGTCGCAGATGGTGATGTGGAAGCAGAAATCCTACGAAATCGACACGGTGCTGCACAATCTCTTCCATCTCCTCCTTTCGCCGAAAGAATACGACGATTCGAGTGTCATTTATTGTAGCAACGCTTGGCTGTTTTGTCGCCGCTCCGAGGACAGTGTGATGATTCACCCCTCTCGGGAAGCGGAAAATGAGCTTTGTATAAGCATCAAGGAGATATGGAGGGTGTTTCTGGGCTATCGGATGAGGCAGTGGCAAGAGCAGTACGAGAGTCTTCCTTCCCATGCGTTTGTGATCCTTCCTGACTATGTGGCTGATGCGATGATCACGGAAATCTTGCGTGAATGTGGTATTGCCTCCGTTCGGTGTTTTCCTTCCTTTTCTATCTTCCCATCGTACGAAATTGATGATACCTGCTGGATCCATCTTGATTTGTGCGATTCCTACATTCACGCCTGCATGATGCAAGGAAGCCGTGTTTTATATGAGAAGCACGTGGTGTTCGATTCAACGAACAGTCCCCTCAGCATACTGACCACGCTGGCCTTTCGTCTTCTCAACCGGCCCACATCGCCGCTGACTCCCGAGCAGACGAGTATGTGCATGCGCCAAATCTACCTCCAGTGCAAGGCGGGCATCGCCACCAATGCGGAGCGCCTCCTCCTGCACGACGAGGACGCGCCGCGGGCAGTTCTGTTTCGGGTGTCCGTTCCCTCCTTCCTCTTCGCCGTTCCCTCCATCTCCATCACCAACGAACTTGTCAACCGCGCCCTCCGTGAGAGTGCCTATCTCCCGTCCCTTCAAACCGTTTTTGATGCGTTTCTTGTTGCTGTGTCTGCAAATCAAACTACATCACCAACAAAGCGAGCTACATCACCCACAAAGCACACCACCACCACACCTGCAAAGCACATCGCCGTGGAAGGTTTATTCTCCTCCTTTCCCTGTGTGCGTCAATTGCTGAGCACCACAGGCCTGCCGGCGGTGTACCGCGGGACGGACAGCCTCTTCGCGCAGCGCTGCACCGAGCAACTCCAGGCGCTGGAGCCCGCGCTGTGCAACCACTTCCGCTTCCTGGACCACACGCTGGCCGTCGCCTTCCAAGACGGCTTCGCCCTGCCCCTGCTGGACAGGGGCGCGCCGCTGCCCGCGCAGCAGAGCACCAGGCTGTCCTTCTCCCTGGCCGTCAGCCGTTCCGTCACTCTTCTCTTCCTGCGCGGCGACTCCGTGCTGGCGGAGGAGAACGTTGCGGTGCTGCAGCTGCCGCTGCACTACGAGCAGGCGCACGCCGACAGCGTGGACGTGACAGTTGCCGTGAAGGTGGACGCCGACTGCAATCTGATCGTCCACACTACCGACTCCTTCGGCGGCCGCAGCACCGTCTCGCTCGCCGCTACGGACTTCCTGAACCCGCCCGCTGCCGCGCCACCCCGCGCCGAGCGCCCGGCCGGTCCGCAGTGCAGTCGGCAGAGCTCGTACTATCAGGGCGAGATGGCGGGCGGCCGGGCGGAGGGCTTCGGGCGACTGTACGACGCGCAGAACCAGCTGAAGTACGAGGGCCAGTGGCGCGACGGCGCGTTCTGCGGGCGTGGCGTGTACTACACGAGCAAGGGCGAGATGGTGGTGGGCAGCTTCCGCGACGGGCGCGTGGAGGGCTACGCCGTGTGGTACAGCGCGCTGGGACTGGTGGTGCGGCAGGGAGTCTTCCACGACGAGCCCATCGAGGAGGAGGAGGCGGCTGTGCCCGCGGCGGACCTGGCAGAGGAGGAGGAGCTGGACCTGGTGGCGCCGCCGGCGGAGGAGGAGGCGGGGCGCGTGCACTATGAGGGCGAGCGCGAGAACGGCGTGCCGCACGGGTACGGCGTGCTGTACGGAAAGAACGGCGAGAAGGTGTATGAGGGGATGTTCGCGCGAGGTGCCTTCACGGGCGCGGGGAGTTTGTACGAGAATGGGAAGCTGAAGTACCGCGGGACCTTCGAGGATGGTGTGCTGACGGGAGAGGGCATGGTGTTCTCGTCCCGCGGGAACGTGGTGATGAAGGGGGAGTTTCTGCAGGGCATTCCGTGGGGCGTGTGTCTCGAGTATAGTGATGACGCGCGTCACCAGCTGCTGTATCGAGGGTTCTATGTGAAGGGGAGAAGGGAGGGCTTAGGGCGTGTGTGGGAGTTGAGTGGGAGTGGTAATGGGGGAAATGGTGGTAATGGTAATGGTGATGGGGGAAATGGTGGTGGTGGTGGAAATGGGGGTAATGGGGGTAATGGAGAACCTCGCTTCTGTTACTTCCTGCACGGACAGCCCTTCACGGGCGGGTTCCTGATGGCTGTGGCGCCGCTGGCCGACGGGTGCTGCGCGGTGGACGTGGAGTCGAGGCAGTGCCGGTCGCTGCTGCTGCGACGGTTCGCCACGCTGAGCCTGAACGGCACGGCGGCGCGGCAGCTGTCACGGCGCCTGCGAAAGAAGGAGCTGACGGCGTTGTTCGTGAGTCTGTGTATTGATAGTGATGGAGGGATGGAGGCGTGAGGGATAGACGCGGAGATCGCGCGGGTCGAGCAGGCGGACATGCCGTACTTCGTGGACTTCGTGGACGGGTGCGGCGCAGCGGAGACGCTGACGATCACCGAGCCGTCCATCAGCTCGCTCTGTATCCCGGACGGCCGATGGAACCAGGCGAAGCAACTCACTCTCGTGATGGAGGAGCTGACGGAACTGCGCGTTGGCGACGGGGCATTGACGCATCTACACTCCTTCGTTCTTGCAGCCCTGCCGAAGCTGGAGGTGTTGTTTGTTGGCGATGGGTCGCTGTGCGTTTATGACGTGCAAACGATGATTCGTTGGAGTGCAGTGGCGTGTTGAGGAGTAGGTGACCCGAGCCAGTGGCTGAGCGTCACGCGAAAGACGAAGAAGGAGTTCCAACTCAAGAGTGGGGATGGCGTGTGCGCATTGACGCGTAGATCTACCTCGATTGAGGAGTATCGTGATTGGAGCCCACAGTTGCTTCGATACGGCGGTTTTTGAGCTGGTGGACCTGCCCGCATTGGAGTCGGTGGTGATTGGCGAGACGACGACTTCGTTGTGCTTCTCTGCGGTGCAGTCCGTTGCGTTCCACGCGCTGCCTTCTCTCAAGGAGGTGAGCATCGGAAGTGGCTGCTTTTCGTTTGCGGAGCAGCTTTCTGTGATGCGTGAGTCTTGGATGGGGTGGTGATCAATAGACAATCCGCGTTTGGAGTCATTTGTGTATGGAGTGGACAGCTTCTACTACGCGCACGACCCGCGGATTGAGGAGTGTCCTTCTCTCCAGAAGTGGGGGCTTCAATAGGGTTAGTTGTAGTAGTGTTTGTTGTAGATGTGGATGTGAGTGTAATGGTGTTTGAAAGAAAGAGGAAAGGAGAGATACTCTTGTAGAGCGGGAGTGATGTCTAAGAATGAAGGAAGGGAGGAAGAGGAACTGTTGGTATGAACGGTTTTTTTCTCCTTGAAAGCCAATTCCTTGTAAAGAGTAACAATGGTGAGAGAGGGCATGTCTGTTTGTGAGGGTAGAGTGATAGGAAGTACCCTCCAGAGTGATGATACGAGGAGAGCGGAATGTGTAACTGTAACCTTCAGTAGTGAGTGTTGTGAGTTTAGGCAAGTCTATTCATCACTTCATTCCATCATCACCACTTCGCATGATCAATTCAGTTGATTCATCATTATACTTGAAGTAGAATGCACCATCACCTAATCGAATGGAAGTCAATTCAGGCAAATCTAGTCATCATTCTCTTTTCAAGCCATTCACTCTCAAACACTACACGAGAACAATCATAGAATGCACTCCAACCAAACAGAAGTGATTTTAAACTGGGCATGTCTATCCATTATTACATTCTTTGAGAATCACTCTTCAACTCCAATGAAGCATATCTGAAATTGCAGCTGCATGTATTCAGTTCTCCCATTTCAATCACTTCCAAAGAAGGTACATTCTCAATCTCACACACGGAATAATCAGAGAAAGAAAAACGAGCAATCTTCAATTCTCTCAGTCTCTCACAATTCTTCAAATAGAAATGACGATCTGGATTATACTCAGGCCAATAATTCTTCTCCTTCGTGAAGCAGTTCTTTCCAATCACCACTCTCTCCAATCGATTCAATCCAATCAACTTCAATTCATCCACAAAGGCAAAAGAATAACCACCCACTTCAAACTCCTTTAGATTTGAGAACGATGACAAATCCAATACTGTATAACTCTTATCATTACAAGTATCACTATCCACAATCAGCACTTCCACACTCTGATTCATTCTCATCAACTCAGCAATAGAATGAATGTTTGCATTGGAATTGTGTTCAGGCAAGTTAGGATGATTTATCAATTCACCAATGTCTATTCATCATTTTCTCTGATTGTGATTACTCTTGTAAGACAATTGATTTCTGTACTCAAATGCATGAGGGAGAGCAACAGTGGTAAGAGAGGGCATGTCTATTTGTGAGGATAGAGTGATAAGATAGACCCTCCAGGGTGATGTAACTAGGACAGGAGAATGTACCAAATTCATCCCAATATGTAGTAGTGAGTGAAGTGAGTTTAGGCAAGTCTATTCATCAGTTCATTTCATCATACTCACTTCGCATGATCAACTCACTTGAATCATCAGTAATGAAACTGAATGCATTCCAACCAAGTCGAATGGAAGTCAATTCAGGCAAATCTATTCTTCATTCTCCTTTCAATTCACTCACTCTCAAATACTACACGAGAACAATCATAGAATGCATAACGACCAAACAGAAGTGATTTCAAACTGGGCATGTCTATTCATCATTTCATTCTTTGAGAATCACTCTTCAATTCCAAGGAAGCATAAGAGGAATTACAGCTGAATTCATCTAATTCTCCCATTTCAATCACTTCCAAAGAAGGCACGTTCTCAAATGTGATCACTGAATAATCAGAGAAGGACCTACGGCCAATCTTCAATTCTCTCAGTCTCTCACAATTCTTCAAATAGAAACGACGAGCTGGATCATACTCAGGCCAACTATTGACATACTTCGTGAAGCAATTCTTTCCAATAACCACTCTCTCCAATCGATCCAATCCAATCAACTTCACTTTGTTCACATACATAAAGCAATCATCACCTATCTCAATGCTCTTCAACTGTGGAAACACCCGAAAGTCCAACATCTTTATCTCTTCACTGTTACACCGATCACTGGATACAACCAACTCTGTCATATCCTTTGTAATCGAACTACCCACACAATCACTAAGATGGTTGAGTGTAATTCGTTGTTGCAGTTTGGACACAATGAATGAAATAGAAATAGAATACAACACAATTGCAAGAATCAAACCAGGAAAAACATAAGATACAATCCATTTCCAGTTCTTCCCATACCATTCCCTTCTCACTCTCCGTTTCTCCCTCTTCACGCCTTCTTTCATCTCCATTCCAATACCCTCCTTCTTCAGAGAAGGGCAGTCTACTCATTACATCACAACAATTCAATCACCCTCTATTCTCACTCTACCATACTCAAAACAATGATTCTCACATTGTACCTTCTCTAACACAGGACAATTCTTCAACACCACATCACACTTGTCACTCTTCA
>ERZ827156.3946-NODE-3946-length-12607-cov-3.969646_pt1 | contig 12607 bp, 13 predicted proteins | sample MGYA00519919_ERZ827156 | MGnify/ENA primary metagenome ERZ827156 (study PRJEB31778, sample SAMEA3449269) | human gut metagenome | biome: human gut; feature: human-associated habitat; material: faeces | place: United Kingdom | collected 2010/2012 ... | reverse complement strand
TGCACCCATCATTTCGGCATAGATATTATTGCGCATTTCGCCGTCTGCCCTTGTTCTCACCTCGGTGATATGGCAGTTGAGCAGGTCTTCGACGATCTGATTACGCGAAGCGACCGCAGAGGAAATCAGATCGGGCGAAAGATCATTTGGCATGATCTCCTGGGAATAATACCTCGCAGACGATTGATCTTCGACGTAAATCACTATCTCTTTTTCGCCGAGATCGATATCGCGGAGATGTTCATACGGATCCTTTTCCTCATCAGAGGCTTCGGACTGTGTTTCGGAAACGCTTGGTGCTGTTGACACACCGGAATGGTCAGCCGTCGAGCTGTTTTGCTCTGAATTGTTGCAGGCGGTGAACGCACAGGAAGTCATTATCGCCACCAGAATTGCAGCCAGTACTCTTTTCATACATTTTTCCTCCAAAAATCTGTAACAAAATTTTACCACACGAAAGCCGTTTTGTCAAGTGCTTTTTGTGCAAATCATCAATTCGTTTTTTATTTCCTCGCGTGAATATGCAAATAGCTATGTACAAAACGAATTGTTTGTGTTATAATAATATTCGTAAAGCTTAACGTGCTGAAGTATTAATACCGTTGAAAAGGTGGCGTTTTTATGGATAATACCTGTGAAGTGATGCTGAGAGACCTGAATATTGATTTTGTTCTTAAACTGTTCGGAGCGCTTGACGGCAACATTGAAATACTGGAAAACGAATTCGGTGTGCGTATAAACAGCTATGACGATGCGATACGTGTTGTCGGAGAACCCTCCGCTGTAAAAGCTGCTGAAAAAGCGATCAGACAGCTTGAGCAGGTCAGCCGGTTTGAGGAAGCAATCGATGTCAATACGATCAATTACGTTATTACGATGATACGCGAAGAAAACACGGAAGACATCTCGGCAATTCTCAACGACTGCATTTGTCTGAACAGCCGCGGAAAACCCATCAAGCCGAAAACGGTCGGACAACAGAAATATGTTGACGCAATAAAAAAGAATACCATTACCTTCGGCGTCGGCCCCGCCGGAACCGGAAAAACCTTTCTTGCAGTTGCACTTGCGGTCACTGCGCTCAAGCAGAAGCAGATCTCACGCATTATACTGACACGTCCCGCAGTTGAAGCGGGCGAAAAGCTCGGATTCGGCGGGCGACTCCATGAAATGGACCGACAACGGCGCGTCGCCCTCGGCGGCGATCGCCCGCAGGGGCGCATCCTGCACCGAATAGAGCGAATGGGGCGTCAGCGAGGTATGCGGATGGCGGAGCAGGGGCCGCACGGAGTCGGCCGACGCGAGACGCAGGCCGAAAAATTCGATGAATGTATGATAGGCGACGCGGCTGCGCTCTTTGACGGAGAAGGTCGTATCGCCGTTGGAGATGTCGCCGACGGCCTGCACTCCGTCCTGCCACATGGCGGCGTCGGCCGCCGCTACGGCCCGCAGCCGTTCTTCGGGGCCGAACCGCTCCCGGACCTGTCCCATGGCTCCGGCGAAACCCGCAAAACCGCACCCTTCGGGAATCGCGCCGCGCAGGTAGGAGAGTTCGAGGTGGCAGTGGGCATTGACCAGTCCCGGCGCCAAAACACCGGAGTAGAACTCGGTGCCCGGCATACGGTCGGGTTCGGAGCAGGTCCCCACCGAGAGAATACGACCGTCCGCCGCAACTTCGACGAGCGGGTTGCGGACGAGTCCCTGCGGCGTCCAGAGCAGGTTAGAGGCTATCCGCCGGGATAGCTGCGCGGAAGAATTCATCGGCGAAAATACGGATGTCGAGCTGCTGCATGTAGAGGCTGTCCACAGCGGCGGAGGTTTCGGGCGTATAGTCGATCTTCAGGTCACTGACCGTCAGCGAAGGACGCTGGGGCTTCCCGCGGAACTCGATGAAATCGACCCATAGCCGCCGGTGGGTGGTATCGACCGTAAAGCGGCGGGTGAAATTCTCCTGCCGGTCGCGGCGCAGGGTCGTCGTATAGACGTTGGTGCGGGTGCTGTCGCGGCGTTCGAGCCACACTACGCCCCGCAGGCCCTTTTCGTTGTGGTCGAGCGAATCGACGAGGTATTTGAGGCTCAGGTTGTACTCGCCGGGCCGCACGTCTACGGAGAACCGCAGGCGGGCCGTATCGCGCAGCGAGCCGACGCGGATCAGCGAGTCGGCATAGACCGTGCGGGTGAAACTCCGGCGGGCGACGTTGTCGATCGTGTCGAGCACGGCGACCTCCTGGTTATAGATCTTACCCTCCCGTTCGAGCATCTCGATGGCCCGCTCGACCACGTCGCCCAGACGGGCGCTCTTGCGCTTCGAGAAGTTGCCGATGGTGTAGTGCACGTCGTCGGTCGTGTAGCCGTAGCGGGCGAAGATCGGCTCGTAGATGCGCAGCGAGTCGGTCTTCACGCCCTCGCTGCCGATGTAGGCGTTGGTGAGGAACGCATCGTGGAAAATCTGCGCCAGCGTGTCGTCGGGGATGATCTTGTGGCGGGCGCAGGCGGACAGCAGCAGCACGAAGGCCGCGGAAGCCGCCATGCGGAGGAATCGTTTCATAATCGGTCGGTTTTAATCATACTGCGGACGGTGATGTTCGAAAGGAGGGCGGCCACGGCGGCGAACGACGCGGCGACGACCGCCAGATCGGTCGGTCGGAATTCGACGGGATAGCTCTTCGTGAGGAAGGTCTCGGCCGGGATCTCGATCAGCCCGAAATATTGCTGCGCGAGAGTCGCGGCAACGCCCAGCGTCATGCCGGCGACAGCGCCCAGACCGCATATCAGAAACCCTTCGGTGCGGAACACGGCGCGGACGAGGCCCGTGTCGGCCCCCAGGGCGCGGAGCGTGGAGATGTCGTCCCGTTTTTCGACGATCAGCATGGCCAATGCCCCCACCACCGAGAACGAAGCGATGATGAGCACCAGCAGGGCGATGAAGAAGATGCCCCACTTCTCGTAGGTCATAATGCGGTAGAACGAAGCGCGCAGTTCGTCGCGCGTGCGGACGCGGAATCCGTCGCCCGCAGCCTCCGCAACGGCCTTGCGGACCGCCGCGGCATCGGCCCCGGGAGCGAGGCGCACGACGAGCGCCGAGGCGCGGCCCGGATAGCCGAACAGCTCCTGCGCCAGCCGCAGCGAGGCGAGCACGTAGGTGCGTTCGGTTTCGAGGTCGAGGGTATAGACGCCGCCCACGGGTTCCGTGCGGCGCGTGTAGTTTTCGAGCGGCAGCAGCGAGGAGAACGATCCCCGCCGCACGGCGTAGAGCGTGACGTCGGCATCGGCCAGCGAGCGGATGCCCAGCATCCACGCCATCGACTGTCCGACGACCAGCCGTTCCAGATCGCCCAGCCGCACGCGCCACTCCCCGGCGGAAACGGCATCGCCAAGCTGAAAGACAGCCCCGTAGGCGTCGTCGACGCCCCGGATCGTGGCGGTGGCCTGACGCCCTCCGTGTTCGAGCAGGGCGCTCTGCTCCAGGGTGAACGACAGCGCGCCGACCCCCGGGATGCGTGCGAGGGCCGCGGTGTCGAGATCCCGCTGCACAAAGGTCTGCCCCTGCCGCGGGGAGACGGTAAGATCGGCGTCGAAAGCCGAATACATCGACTTGACGAGCGATTCGAAGCCGTTGAAGACCGACAGCAGGATGATCATGGCCGCAACGGGCATCGCCACGGCCGCGACGCTCAATCCCGAGATCAGGTTGACCACCGACCGGGACTGGGACGAAAAGAGGTAGCGACGGGCGAAGAGCTGCGGCAGCATGGCGGGCGACGGATTAGAGCGTAAATCCCGAAGCCCCCGCCTCGGCAGAGGTTCGGGGGCGGATCGGACTTGCAAATGCCGCCGCAGGCAGCGGGAACAACCGGCAGAAGCGCATAACTGTCAATCTTCTTTCAACGCCTGCTCTATATGTTCGATGTATTCGAGCGAATCGTCGAGCAGGAACTGAATTTCGGGGACGTTCTTCAGCTGGTTGCGGAGCCGCTGGCCCAGGGCGCGGCGGATGAACCAGTTCTGGTGTTCGAGCCGCTTCATCACCTCGCCGCTCTGCTCAAAGGGGAAGATGCTGACGTAGATTTTGGCGTAGCTGAAATCGGGGGATATGCGTACGGCGGTGACCGTTACGAGCGAGCCGCGCACGATCGGGGCGCCCTCCTTCTGGAAGATTTCGGCAACGTCCTTCTGGATCTGCTTGGCGATTTTCTGCTGACGGGTAGTTTCCATAATTTGTGTTTTTTACAGCCCGAATTTGAAGACCTCGCGGTTCTTCTCCTTCTTGGGTCTTGGTTTCCAGGCCTCGAAGCCCTGTTTGTTGAAGCGGTAGTTCAACCCCACGGAGATCATAAGGTTGTCGAGCGGCGAACGCAGCGGAGTGGCCCAGAAGGGATTTTCCGCGCCGTCGCTGTTGTTGTCGTAGTATTTGTTGCGGTTGCGGACGATGTCCGAATAACCGAACGAGTAGCGCACCCGGAAATTCAGCTCGAAACGGCGGATCAGGAAAGCGATGCCGCCGCCGCCCGCCAGTCCGTAGCCCCAGCGGTTGTCGCGCGCGAGCTTGAAGGGATAGTCGCCTTTCCAGCCGGCGGAGCCGTTGGCCCGGGCCTGCTCGTTCTCGTAGGTGGACGAGATGTTGTAGGAGAAGGTCGCGGCCGCTTCGAGGTAGATGCGGACGTGGTTGCGCAGCATGTAGAAGTGCGGCTGCCAGACGATCGGCAGCACGACGGAATTGACATGCCGCGTATAGTAGAGATAATCCTTCTTCTCCTCGACCTGCGAAGCGTTGGTCGCAAACGAAAAGCCCTGCTGCTGGAACTCCAGATCAATGCCGAAGCCCCCCACGAAGCGTTGCTTGCCGTAGTAGCGCCACGAAAGGCCCCCGCTGTAAAGTCCCCAGATCGCCCGCATCTCCTGCTGGGGCTGGAAGCGGCCGTTGCCCATGCCGTAGCCCACCGTGAAGCCGAGCGTATGCTGCGCCGAAGCCCCCTGCCATGCGGCGAGGGCCGCAAGGGCGAAGAGCGCCGTCCGGATATGTCGTTGCATCGTCATCTTATCTGAAATTATTGAACATCCCGCCCGCAGCGTTGAAGTTGCTGTTATTGTCGTTCTGCTGCCGGTTGCGGTCCTGATCGCGCTTCGGACCCTCCTTGGCCCGTTTCTCCGCCTCGCGGCGCAGACGCTGCGACTCGCGTTCGTCCAGCAGGCGCGAGAGCGACTGCATCGTGACCGGCGCGAAGATCCGGTTCATGTCCATCGAGAATTCGATCTCCCAGTTGGTCTTCGTGGCGAAGGTGTCCTCGCCCTGGTCGTTGGCGTAGATCTCGGCCCGCTCGGGCTGGAGACGTTCGACCACATTGCCCGAATCCCACTTGCCGTTGCCGTTGCGGTCCTCGATGACGCGGAACTTGATCTCGCCGGCGGGAACGTAATTGAACCGGATGTCGCCGGTCGTCACGTCCCGCTTCTCCTGCTTGAGCGCGTTGCTGCCGTCGAGCAGCTGGACGATATACTTCGTGCCGTCGTCGCGGCCCCTGACGTGGATGAGCACCGTGGCGAATTTCTCGGGGTCGAGAACCGTGTACTTCCTGATGATCGAGTCGTTGGAGAGGCCCGCAACGTCGGTAATGGCGCCCTCGGGGATGGTCAGCGTATACTGTCCGCCCAGCTTCCACGGGGCGCGGACCTGCCAGCGGCGCAGCATCCCCGTATCGCGCACCATGCGCACCGGAATATCCTCGATCGAGTTATCCTCGAGCACGCGCGTCAGCAGCAGTTCGGCCGAATCGAGCTTCACGAGCGGATAGTCGAAATCGACCGTCAGGTGGTTCTCGGGGTTGATCTCGCCCGAAGTGGGCATCTTGAAGGCGAAGGGGTTCTCCTTCTTGGGTTCCACCCACTCCTCGCCCGCGGCCTCGGCCTTGCGGCGTTCGCGTTCGAGTTTCTCGCGTTCGCGCTCCTGCTCCTTGGTCTCGATCAGACGCCAGGCGAGCTTCAGCGGCTCGGTGACCTCCTGCAACTGGTTGACGGTGTCGTGTTTGAAATAGGTGATCTCGCCCTTGATCGTATCGGGAAGCGACGACGAGGGGACGTTGAACCACAGGGCGATCGTATCTCGGCCCACGGTCTGCGGATCGACGATCACCCGGTCGGCCGGAATGCTGTCGAAACGGAGCCGGGTGATCTTCGGACGCGCCGCGGCGAAGTAGAGCATCGCCTTGTGCTGCAACGGCCGCTCGGTCTGCGAAAGCACCTGGCGGCGGAACGCCTTGTCGGTGAACATGCGGAAATAGAGCTGCGGCTCGGCGGTCACGTACCGGCGGATCGAGTCGTACCACATGCCGAAATCGGGCATCTCGGCAGGGTTGTAGGTCCCTTCGAGGAAACCCACCTGGTCGCTGCCCGGCTCGTACATCTGATTGTCGTTCTTATCCTGAACGGCATAGACGCGGTAGGGGATCGGCTTGAGGTTCTGGGCGATGAAGATGCCGTTGTTCTCGGCACGGGCGATGGCCGCGGGTTTGTACTTGAAGATCGTGGAGTCGTATCCGGCGACCTGCTCGACCGAGTCGGCCGGGAAGAACCAGATGAAGCTCTTCGACACGGAGTCGGCCTTGTAACTGTCGGCCGTATAGCCCGAAAGGACCATCGAGTCGATCTCGGGACCCGTCGAGAAGACGTAGCGCATCGAATAGAGCGGGTTGCCCTCGTTGTTGTCGCGGATGGCGCTGCCGAAATTGAGCGCATAGGTCGTATTCGGGGCCAGCGTGTCGCGCAGCTGCACGACGATGCCCCGGCCGCGCAGGGTGATGAGCGGCTTTTTCTTCATCGCCGGCGAGGTGAAGAACTCCTTCTGCTGGTCCTTGAGCTGCACGAACTCATCGAACTCGATGTAGATCTTCCCGTGGCCGACCGTCGGCCGGCCGGTCGCGAAGTTGTCGGGCGTCATGTTCACGATGACGGGGGGCAGCGAGTCGCGGGGACCTCCCGTGGGGGTCATCATGCTCGCACAGCGGCTCATAAGGGCCGAAGCGAAGAGCAGCGCCACCGCAAGGCGCAGCACGTTAAGCATATGTCGCGGAGTGTTCATCGGCGTCGGGATTGTGTTTGGGGTTTCGTTTCAGGCGCGCGCGACGCATCGACGAAGCGCCAGCCGTCCTCGACGTAAATCCACGTCGCACGCCACGGACGGAAGACCACCGGCAGGGTCACGGTCTCGCCTTCGAGGTCGACCACCTGTTTCGAATAGGCGTAGAGGCGGTTGGTGCGGTCGACCACGACCACCATCAGGGTCGAGGAGCTGACCTCCATCTTGTAAAGCCCGGTCTCCTTGTCCTCGTAGGCCGAGAACGGCGTGGCGGGCGGGGTGACGCCGGCGGTTTTCGCCGTGAGCTTGCCCGACACGGCATCGTCGTACGAGGCGATGTAGAACGCCGTGGTGTCGGCGGCATAGGCATACGCCTTCACGTTGGCGATCTCCGAGGTCTCGCCGCCCTCGGCAAGCTGGACCGAGGGGTCGATCAGGCAGTCGAGGTAGACGGGAGGCGCATAGAACTCGTTGTAGAAACTCCAGTTGCCCTCCTTGTAGGAAAAACCCTTCCAGGGTTTGAAAATCAGCGACACGTAGAGGTTGGGAAGGTTCACGTCCAATTCCTGCTGCGTATAGGCATAGACCCTGTTTACCGGGTCGACAGCCACGACCATCTGCGTCTCGGCCGAAAGCGGCATCTGCACCCAGCCCACGGTCCCCTCCCGCACGCAGGGTTCAGCCGCGGCGACCGGGGAGGCGATCCGGTCCGAAAGGTCGTCCTTCCGCGCAATGACGCCGTTGAGCGCATCCTCGTAGGAAGCCACGGTGTAAAAGGCCGTATCGGCGTCGAAAGCATAAGCCTTCAGCCCCTCGAACGGCTCGACAGGATCGACCGTCTGCGCCTGCGCAAGGGGTTTGAGGACGTAGTTCGTCTTGTACGACACGTCCTTGAAACACCCCGCGAGCAGCGCGGCGGCGGCCAGAAGCGGTAATATTCGTTTTGCCTTCATACCCGTTCTATTTGTTTCGGAGCGCGTCGAGCATCTCGCCGACGGTAGCTCCCGTCACGGGATGCCGCCGCTGGCGCATGATCTCGCAAAGCGGCACCAGCGCGAATTCCCGCTCGGCGAGCAGCGGATGGGGAACCGTGAGGCGTTCGTCGCCGATCACTTCGTCGTCGTAGAAAATGATGTCGATGTCGATCGGCCGCGAGCAGTAGACGGCTCCGGAAGAGGCCTTCTCGACCGCCTCGGCGGCGCGGTTGCGGCCCAGTTCCCGCTCGATCCGCTGGCAGGCGTCGAGCACCTCGTGCGGCGTGAGGTCGGTGGAGACCTCCAGCGCCTGGTTCGAAAAACGCTCCGCGGCCGGGAATCCCCACGGCTCGCTTTCATAACGGTGAGAGCAGCGCAGCACGGCCCCCACACGGGAGTTGACAAGCTGCTGCGCCGTTTGCAGGGTCCGTTTCACATCGCCCTGATTACCGCCTAAAAGAAGTGCCACACGTGCCATAAATCACAAATGTTTTATCATCTTGCTCACCGAGAGGGCAAAATGGGTGAATACGATCGTCGGATTGCCGTTCTGCGCAATCTGCGCGGCGGCGCTCTCGATCTCGGCGATCAGCGGCTCGATATTCCGCGGGCCGACGAAAGGGGCGAATTTCGAACAGAAAGCCAGCTCCTCGCCCCAGAGATAGCTGACCTCGCGGATACCGGCATGGAGCATGAAGCTCTCGCGCAAAAGCCGCGCCGCATCGCGCAGAAACGCCCGCTGCTGCTCGCGGGTGAGCTGCGCGGCATCTTCGGCCCAGGCGACCAGTTCGAGGTGCCGGTCATTGTAGCTCAAACGCATGAGGCTGCAAAAAAGGTCGAAATGCTCCTTGCGCATCGCATCGCTCTCGCCCGCCACCAGATGGCCCAGTTCCAGCAAATCGCCGCCTGCCAGGCGCGCCATGTTGCGGGCTTGCAGCGGATCGGCCACGCCCCGCTGCTGCGCCACCCGCTCCAGCACGTCGGGCGCGATGCGCGGCACGCAGACCTCCTGCGTACGCGAAACGATCGTCGGCAGCAGGCGGTCGGGATGTTCGCAGACCAGGATGAAAAGCGTGCGGTCCCACGGCTCCTCCAGAATCTTGAGGATCTTGTTCGCGGCCTCCTCGTTCATCGCCTCCGGAAGCCAGATCAGCATGGTCTTATAGTCGGCCTCGAAACTCTTGAACGACAGTTTGCGGATGATCTCGTCGGCCTCGCGGGCCGCGATCATGCCTTTGAGCGTCTTGCCCAAGTCGAGACGGTCGTACCAGTCCTGCGGCGAGAAGTAGCCCCCGCGCTCGGCGAACAGCGCGCGGAACTGCGGCAGGAACTCGTCGCTGCGCATCACCTCTCCCGACTTCTTGCCCTGTTTGTTGACCGGGAAAACCAAATGCAGGTCGGGGTGCGCCAGCGCCGCGATCTGTCGGCAGTCGGGGCATTCGCCGCACGAGTCGCCGCCCGAGCGGTGGCGGCAGCAGAGATACTGGACATAGGCCACGGCCACGGCCAGCGCCCCGGAACCCGCCGTACCCGTGAAGAGCTGGGCATGGCTCACGCGACCGGCATCGACCGACTGCGTCAGATGCCGTTTCAAATCCTCCTGTCCTGTAATGTCCGCAAAACGCATTTTACTCCTTATTTTTCATCCGCCGGAAGGTCTGCACCCCGGCAATCGTCAGCAAACCCGCGAAAACCACCGCGAGGATCACGGTCCGCGCCGTGCCGCGCTCCAGCTGGAGCGCCCCGGCCCCGCAGAGGAAAAGCGCGAAACTGGCGCCCATCACGGCGATTTTTCCGGTCGTCTTCTTCATGTTCAGTCTATTTTCGAACCGCTTCGGCCCGGATGATCCGCACGTCCTCCAGCGGCCGGCCGACCGAATCGGTCGCCACGCCCTGAATGGCCTCCACGATCTCAAGCCCCTCGGTCACACGGCCGAAAACGGTGTACTGTCCGTCGAGGAACGGCGTGCCGCCGGTGGTTTCATAGATCGTCCGCAGGGAATCGGGGATCACGATCTCCCCGTTCGTCGCAGCGGTCACGCTCTGCTGAATCCGGTCGAGCGTCGCTCCGTCGAAGGGCTTGCCCCAGACGATGTAGAACTGGCTGCCGGAGGATTTCCGTTCGGGGTTCACCTCGTCGGAAGTCCGGGCCGCGGCCAGCGCGCCGCGCGTATGCGCCAGCGCCGGATAGACGATCTCGGCGGGAATCAGGTAGCCCGCATCGGACTCGCCCAGCATCGTGCCCGCCGGGGCGCGGCGCGAGGCGGGATCGCCCGCCTGGATCATAAAATCGGCGATCACACGGTGGAACAGCACCGAATCGAAAAACCCTTCGCGGGTCAGTTTCAGGAAATTGTCCCGGTGAAGGGGCGTCCGCCCGTCGAGTTCGATGCGAATGTCGCCCGCCGTGGTATGCAGCAACACCTCGGCCGGGCCTTCCGGACGGGACTGGCCGCAGGCGGCGAGGAGCAGGAGGGCCGAAGCCGCGGCTGCGATTCTGGGGAAAAGTCGTTTCTGCATACTCCGATTCACTTTTTACCTGTGCAGGAATGCGCGCAGCATCGCCCCCAGGTCGATCCGCTCGCGGCGGACGAGGTAGGCGGCATACAACGCAAAGAGCACTATATTAAACGCATAGCTTACAAACATATTGTCCGCAGAGGCGGTCAAAGCCTCGCAAACGGCGAAAACCGCGAGCGCCGCGGCGACGTATTCGCCGATGCGCCGCCAGTCGTAGGGCGTCGGGTAATAGCGGCGGTTGAGCCACCAGCTGACGGCGACCATCACCGTTTCGCTCGCCAGGCGCGCCCACGCGGCCCCGTAGTAGCCCCACAGCGGGATGAGCCAGAACCCGAAAGCGACGATGGCGACCAGTCCCGCACCCGTGACGACGATGGCCAGCGACGTGCGCTCCTCGCGCTTGTACCAGAACGAGAGGTTGAGCCACACGCCCGTCAGCACGTTGGCCCCGAGCACCACCGGAAGGATGAAGATACCCTCGCGGAAACTGCGCCCCACGATCAGCGCAAACACGTCGCGGAACAGCGCGATGCCGAGGAAAATCAGCATCGAGGCCATGACGTAGTATTTCAGCGCCGCGGCGTTCATCTGCACGAAATCCGACTTCTTGAAATTCGACAGGAAGAACGGCTCGGCGGCCAGGCGGTACATCTGGTAGAAGAGCATCATCACCACGGCGATCTTCGTGATGGCCCCGTAGATGCCCAGCTGGGCCATGGCGCCCTCGGGAACGAGGTACTTGATCAGCTGCCGGTCGATGAACTCGTTGGCCGTACCGGCAAGCCCGCCCACCAGCAGCGGCAGCGAGTAGGCGAAGATCGCGGCGAGCAGCGCCCAGTTGATCTTCGGAACGGTGCGGTCGGCGGTCCCGAGGATCGCCAGCCACGTCACGACGCTGGCGATCAGGTTGGCGACGAAGACCCATCCCACGCCGAAGTCGGTGGCGAACAGCCCGGCGGCGCCGAACCCGAAGGCCAGCGCCACGTTCAGAACGACGTTCATGGCTTTCAGCCCCACGAACGTCATGGCCCGGCCCTGTTCGCGCAGCCGCGAGAAGGGGATGCAGGCCCAGACGTCGAAAAGGATGATCAGGCCGACCCAGACGACGTATTCGGGATGCGCGACATACGCCTCGCCCATCATGCGGGCGATGCCGTCGCGGAAAAAGGCCGTCGCCAGGAAGAACACCGCCGCGGCGAGCGACGTGACGCCCCACGTCGTGGCGAAAAGCCGCCGCTTGGCCGCCTTCACATCGCCGCCCGCCTCCTCGGCCTTGGCCGAAAAACGGAAATAGCTCGACTCCATGCCCATCGTCAGCAGCGTGAGCGCCAGCGGGATAAGGGCATAGATGTCGGTGACGACGCCGTAGGTCTCCTGCCCGAACACACGGGTGTAGTAAGGCGTGAGCAGGTAGCTCAGGAACCTTACGACGATGGTGCTGATGCCGTAGACGGCAGTTTGTTTGGCCAGTTTTTCGAGCATGACGGAGGCTTATAGCCCGGCAAAGATACAAATTTTAGCCGGAAACCCCGCATAATGCCGTTTCTTTCGGCAAGGCAAGATAAAAACGTCCCGGAAGCCGGACAAAGCCCCTGACAATCGGACCGAACAGCGTATTTTCCGCCCAAAATGATATAAACAAAATTGTGAATCAATATCTTTTATTCTTGCAGAAAAAATACTTTTTTATGAAATTTGCATGAAATTTCCATAATGAGTGTTGTTCAATCCGAAAATTATTTTCTAATTTTGTCCTGTCGCAAACCGACAGACATACGGAAAGTGTTTTTCACTCTGTCCTTACAAAGAAATCTGACAGTTTCAACGTGAATCGGGGCAATGAACAGCACTCATTTTCTTGTTTAGATAGATTCGGCCAAAACAATTTTGCGCCGCAATTTTCGTATCTATTCAAGTGTGGGGTAAAGCATTCGTTTATTCGATTCTGGGTTTTGTCAGAACCTCTTTGTAGATGAACGAAAACAGCTCCACGCTTGAACCGAGAATGATTATATACTAATCTGATAATCAATTTATATAT
>ERZ827156.3941-NODE-3941-length-12623-cov-4.711330_pt1 | contig 12623 bp, 22 predicted proteins | sample MGYA00519919_ERZ827156 | MGnify/ENA primary metagenome ERZ827156 (study PRJEB31778, sample SAMEA3449269) | human gut metagenome | biome: human gut; feature: human-associated habitat; material: faeces | place: United Kingdom | collected 2010/2012 ... | reverse complement strand
TGAATGCGGTGAAGGCGAGCAAGCCGTCGCTAGGCAGGGAGGCAGTGTTGAAGTATGAGGCATTTGAAAAGGCGTTCTTTGTGAGTTGTGTTGTTTGTTGTTCATATGGGAGTAGCATTTTCTATTGGGGGCGTGTAGTACGCTTGAAGTGTGTGTTTGAAAGAGAAGGATTGGTGTTCCATGAAGAAACACAATTGGTTGCAAAAATCGATCCTTCTTTTGTCACACCACATGCTCAGTTGTGAAAGAAGGAGTGCTTATTATCGGCTACATTTGCGTGTACCATTATTGACGTGGATCGGAGTCTTCTCCACTCACTTGTTGAGTTTCCTGTCGAATCATCGAGTGCCATTGATTTAGACAAGAATGGATACCATTTTCATGCAGCTAAACAAACCAGTACGCCGTGGTGCAAAGATTGTGACGCATAGAAGCTTAAGATACGAAAACGGTGTACAAGTTGTGGGTGTTTTTTAGGGAAGAAGAGCGGTGTTCGCACGTGTAAGATATGTAGTAGGAACCACTTGTTCGATGGTAAGTCGTAGAAACGGAGATTTGCGATAATTGCAAGCAGGGAAAGATGATTCTTCCCGGTTATGAGAACCCCAAAACGGTTTGCGTCGTGTGTTGGAAGAAGATTACTGATTCTCAAGAGGAGAGCTGGAATCGCCTGAACGAGATGGGAGACGAGGGAATGGTTCACCTTGCGAAGGACTTCACTATATTATCAAACAAGGCAGCGGCCTTTCTTGCGCGCGGCGGTTTTTTCTACTCCTGGGAGATGATCCGCCAGCATGTTGTGAACGGTTACCACGTCTACCAGAAGGTGTGCTCCACCCCATTCCCTCATCCGTAGATCATCCACGATGAGGAGGTGGATGCGAAGCAGGACATCTGCGATCTGTGCTGGTTCCTCTGGCTGCGCTCCATCGGCAAGGGTTGTCCCTTCCGCAGCGGCACCATCTTCCTCGAGGACACCAACTACCGTGTGTTCGACGCCATCAGCCGTCTCGGGTACTCCCGCGTGCTTCTGCGCAGCGTAGGCGCGGCGCTGGTGCGTGAAGCATAGGAGAACGTAGCGGGCCAGAAGGTGCCGTACTCGATGCGCATCGGCAGCAGCCACCTGTCGGAGTTCGTAGGCGACGCGATGGAGAATCAAAGGTAGATCGAGTTCTGCGAGAACAAGGCGCAGTGGCTGCTGCCCGAGGGCGACACGGAGATCGTGATGTCGCGGGGTCGCACGGGCCGCGGCTACGAGCAGGTGGGCATCGACTTCGCGCCGGGCAAGGACGGCGTGGAGGTGGCGTTGCCATTCAACCGGCATCATCTGCTGATCGGGCGCGTGCCGCTGAAGCAGCCGGAGCAGGCGGCGTACACCTTCCTGAAGTTCGAGAACTACGGCACGGAGGGCTTCTCGAACATTCTGAAGCACGGCGTGCAGTTTGGGCTGCATATCGTGAGGCGCGACCGCGAGGAGAGGCTGGCGTCGCGCCGCGAGACGGCGGGCAAGACGATCATGGGCCGCTTCCAGGAGCTCGCGCAATGCATCTTCGAGCTGCCGTCGCTGAAGCCGATTATCAAACACGAGTCGTTGGAGGAGGTGGTGGCTCGCGCGTATGTGAAGGGGGTGTCGTACATGTGGGGGTGTGCTGGGGCGGTGAGGTGTAGTGTGCAGGTGGTGAAGATGTCCATGGTGAAGTTGAACTCCTTTCTGATCAATCCGAATTCGAGTCGTTTTTTGGAATGGGCGTGAGGCGTAGATCCGGGCCCGCTGTCAGCGATCAAGAAGCTGTACGCGCAGGCCTATGACTTTCTGGCCTTTTTGCTGGAGGACCCGACGATGGATCATCTGGATGTGCGATTCGGCAGGGAGGTGATTTTCAGCGCGGAGGAGTTGGCTTCCACCTCGATCATTGGCAAGCCACACCAATTGTCTGTGGAGGACGTGCTGCCAGCAGCGGCAAGACCGAGGGGCTTGAGCGACTCCATGCTTCCCAGAGTCGCAGCGGAGGCAGATAACGACACGGACGTGTGCAGTCATTTTGAAAGAATGTGAACTCATTGTTTTGCTTGAAACAGGAGCGAGGGCACTGAAGAACGGAACTGTTTGTGTCATTCATTTGTTCCGTTAGTTTGTCTTTATCGATGGAAGGCTGTGAAGCGATTGTGCTCGTCAGGTGTACTGCATAACTGCTAGGTTACATGCAGTTTCTCGAGTCTGACTCATAATGGAGTCTCTTTCAAAGCGGGAGAGCGGGTGATGGTGCTATCCATCGATGGAGAGTATGCGCTGTGTAGAAAGGGAGATATGGTAAGCCGCTTGAGATTGACTGATCATTGATAGGAAGACAGCATTCCTCTTCTCTTTCTGAAAGTGGTCGAAGATACGAACCGTAGGGTGTTGGAAAGAGTGTTTTACGTTGTAGTTGAGGAGAGTGAACAGAGTGGCAATTCGGAAAGGTGGCGATTATACGTATGGTTGAGGGTTGGTATGAACGGTAGAATACGATGGTGGATAATGAATTGAAGCATGCCGTTGCGCACAAGCAGCTTCGAAAGGTAACCCCTGTGGAGAAGAAAGCACCCGTTAAGGTAGTTCTGTCGGTTAGTCTTAAGGAATAGAGTGGAGCTGGCTCCGAATTGGCCGCCGTTCTTGCAAAACAGAGAATGCTCTGTGCGGATTCCGACGATGAAGAAGACGTTCCCGCGCCCAAACCGGCGCCCGTACAAGTGAATCGGAATGTGCCCCCTCGCGTCACTCCCATTTCCAAGCCCACCTATTCTCCTCCCGCTGTGCAGTCTCCCTCGCGCTTTGCGTCGCAGCCCGTTTCATTCAATTCCGGAGAGATGTTCTCCCGGCCCGCGGGTCCCTCTCGCCGTGGTCCTGTCGGTGCTCAGCGCAAGGAGCAGCCGGTGCTGCAGCCCGTGGAGAAGCCCGTGGAGAAGCCCGTGCAGCGGTCAGCCGCGGCGTCGGTGGAGCAGGAGGACACGTCCGTTACGGCGCTGCTGCAGCGGTTCAATGGCGGCGCACAGCCTGTCCAGCAGCGGGTGAAGCCGGCTGCGCAACAGCCAACAGCGCAGCAGAGGGTGCAGCCTGTACAGCAGAGGGTGCAACCGGTCCAGCAGCCGACGCAGCCGCAGATAACGCAGCAGCAGATGGCGCAGCTGACGGTGCAGCAGAGGGCCAGACTGTTCGCGCAGCAGCGGGCCCAGCAGGCCGCCCAAGCCGCTTCTCAGCCTGTTTCTCAGCCTGTTTCTCAGCCTGTTTCTCAGCCTGTTTCTCAGCCTGTGCAGCCTGTTTCTCAGCCTGTTTCTCAGCCTGTTTCTCAGCCTGTGCAACAAGCCACTCAGCCAGTCGCGTACCAGCGGGCACAACCTGCACAACCCGCTGTTCAGCAGCGAGCACCGCAACAAGCACCGCAACGAGCACCGCAACAAGCACCGCAACAGCGCAAACAACAGTACGTTGTGGTAAGATCATTGCTCCTCACTCACGCACAGCTGGACTACGACACGGTCACGGACCGGCCGAACTGCCTCAACGGCGCCAAGGGCAGCGTGTTCGTGCTTCTCCAAAGTGACAATCCGCAATGGCTCTTGGTGCAGACCAGGGATGGGCAGGTTGCAGCTATTATCTTAGTATGATCACTAGATGGGCTATCTGCCAAAGAATAGATGTCGCGTGTATTGCTAGTTTCCTTTTCTCCATTGTTTGTTTGATCCTCGTATCCTTATCGAAATGTGCATAATCACTAGTAGTATGGCGGGAAGTGCTGCGGTGAAGGCAATGAAGCTGCGTGTTGGATTGTGCCAGATGATTGTATCTGCTGTACCTTTGCCTTCGACTAAGATGAACAATAGTCCAAGAGTGAGAATTTGGCGAAAGCAAGAGAGATGATCGGAAAGGCAGTCTCTCAGGGCGCAGAACTCGTTGTGTTGCCGGAATGCTTTAACAGGCACGGATCGCATAATCGAACTCACGAACTAGTACGTACAACACGAAACTCTTTCGCCAGAATGCAGAAGAGATTCCTGAAGTGCCAACCATAACCCCTCCATCATGTCTAGTCCATTTCGAAGATTGATCCGGCCAAGAGCCCCTCCATCGTCATGTTGGCTGAAGAAGCGAAGAAGCATCACATTACTCTGATTGGAGGGAGCATCCCGGAGCTGCAGAACGGAAACGTGTACAATACGGCGACCGTACTGTCATGGAACAATGACCGCATCACAAAGCACCAGAAGTGTCACCTGTTTGACGTCGACATTCCCGGAGGGATTAGTTTCCACGAGAGCGAAACGCTGACTCCCGGTCTGTCTGATTCTCCCTCGTGATGGCTAGGAAGGGGATTCACGGTGTACGACTACGCTTCTCCCTCTGCAGAGATGAAGATCGGCATGGGCGTGTGCTATGATATCCGTTTCCCCGAATTGGCGTAATGCCCTCTGATTCGACTTAGAAACAGGTTGGGTTATGTCCGCAAGGGGTGCAGAATGCTCGTGTACCCCTCCGCATTCAACATGTCCACAGGTCCGCTGCATTGGGAGATCTTGGCGAAGGGTCGCGCGGTGGACTCGCAGTGCTTCGTGATGCTGTGCTCGCCGGCGCGCGACGTGAACGCGTCCTACGTGGCGTACGGACACAGCATGATAGTCAGCCCGTGGGGCAGGGTGGTGGGCGAGCTGGACGAGAAGGAGGGCGTGCTGATCGGCGACGTGGACCTGACGGAGTGCGACGCGGTGCGGTGCTGAAGGGAAGGAGGAGTGATGAGTAGGGGCGCCATTCCGACGATGAAGCAGAAGCGGTCGGACCTGTACGAGTTGCGTGTTCTGGATGCGTGGAGTGTTTGTTGCGAAACAGGAGAGATAAACAGACTGTTGGAGCAGGGGCGGAGGTTGGCGCGCAAGCACAGCAGCACGTCGCCGCTGCTGATCATGAAGTCGTCGTGCGGGAAGGCGAGGCTGATGGGCAGCCCGCTGGACTTGGAGATGACGCCCAGGCACACGATGCCGTAAGCCGTGAGGATGCGCAGGAAGACCTCGGCGAAGGGCATCGCCTGCGTGTCGGGGAACTCGTAAGGCAGCACGGGGTACCACTCTAGCCGTCAGCGGCGAGACGAAGGAGCACTGTAGCTCTTGGGGAGGAAGATGGAGGTGAGCATGTCGAAGAGATAGGGCTTGAGATGGGTGAAGGGCAGGAAGAAGGAGGCGGTCTTCATGTCGATGGAGGAGCAGAGCGCGTCGGAGATGCCGCTCAGCTGGTTGGAGCCCACGATGCCATTCTCCGCCACGAAGGAGGCGACGGGCGAGAAGACGGAGCCGGCGCTCTCGTTCTGCGGGAAGAGGAGAAGCACGTGGGAGAGATAGTCGATCTGACGGTGAGACGAGGCGAGCGCGCGCACCTGCTTGATCTGCTGCATGAGCCCGGAGAGCTCAATCTCGAAGTCCTCGAACAGCTCCAGGATGGTGGTGGCGATGATGGAGATGGAGGTGTTCTCCACGTCCGTCTTGCTGAAGATGCACTGAACGTCAGCCCACCCTCCAGCACCCACCTCCAGGTGGTCCGGCGACCGGTAGTTCGAGACCACGATGCGCTCCGCCTTCAGCAGCTGCAGCGGCGAGGGCACGTGCGACTGCAGGTACGCCTCGTCGATGTCGAAGTACTTGAGCAGCCGCTCGCTGGCATACCACTGCACGCGCGCGGGGTCGGGGCTGGCGTAGGTGTGCTTGTAGTACGGCGACTGGTTGAACACGTACAGCAGCGTGCCGTGCGCCAGGATGGCCTGCAGCGCGGCGTCGTCGGGGTCCTCACAGACCACGACGACGCGGATAAGCTGCGTGGTGCGGTGATAGAAGTCCTGGAACTCGAAGACGCTCGTCAGCTGCGCTGCGATGTTCTCCACGTCGCCCTACGCTCGCACGCGCACGCCGCCACCCACGCAGAACAGATAGTCCACCAGCGTCATTTCCTCTACGCTGCGCTTCTTGTGCTCCTGCGGCGTCACTGTCACGTGCTCCACGGCTGGCGTGCTCGGGCCCTCCGAGAAGCTCGCCTTCACGGCGCTGGCCACCTCGTTCAGCGAGTTGGGCGTCACGCCGAGCGAGCTCGTCCGCCGCAGCGGGCGCATCTCCACGCCCTCATTCTGCACCGTGCTGCTGTACACACCACGTGCGTCGCGGGAGCCGTGCGGACCGTGCGGACCGTGCGGACGACTGCGCGGCGACAGTACGAGCGACGGGCCGTCAACGTCAATGTCGGAGGTGGTGGAGGCGGCGACGCAGCACTCGCGCGCGATGGGCTTGAGGTCGGGCGTGAGCGCGCGGTTCTTGGTGAAGAGACAATGTGTCTTCTCGAAGAGCACCTTGGAGAACTCGTGACCGGGGAAGGAGACTACGGGTGAGGTGCGGCGCGCACGGGCACAGGAGGCGTCCATAGTACCGAACTCGGCGAAGTCGGCGTCGAGCGCGGCGCGGTTGTCTGCGAGGATGCGTTTGATGGCGCGGGACTGTTTCCGGGTGACGACGACAACGGAGTCGACGCTGAGCATCTGCTGCTTGCGCGTGTTGAGCAGCACCTTGCTGAGCTGCCGCGCGTAGGAGGACTTCTAGGTGTGAAGCGGCAGCGAAGGAGCGACGAGCAAACCCAACGTGATTACACCGCAGTACTTGAAGAGCGCCATGACCATGCTAGACGTGAGGTGGAAAAGTGGGGGCCACAAGTGGTAGGGCTTGCCGTAGAAGTAGGGCGGAACAAGAATGACCTTGCTGGACAGTGACAGCGAGTCATTGAAGTTGTCAAAGAACTCGCTACGCCTCACCACACACCTCCAAACTCACGAGAAGTCACTGCGGTTGCACTTGACGGGCGCGGAGGCGGTCTAGAAGTGAGGGCAGGGCTGTGAGGGAACAATGGCGGAGTGCGCGTGGTTGAGGAAGAGGTTGAAGAAGATGGTCCAGCTGCCCTTGCAGCAGAGCTCGTAGCTGACGATGCGGTCCATGAGCATCTGCGGCGAAACGGGGATGAACTCCGCGATCACCTACAGCTCACACTTCCATACCGCGCTCACGTTCTTGTGGAGGATGTACTTGTATTGGCGGTAGTAGCCGAACACCTGGTCCGAGTCGTAGTACAGCCGGCACACGGGCCGCGTGATCAGCAGGTGCCGCAGCTTGTCCTTCGACACCTCCTCCTCCTCGCTGCAGAACACGCTGCGCGTCAACCCGCCCACCGTGGACCGGGCGGTCGGGCGGCTGGTGCCGTGCGCGAAGGTGCCGGAGTGGTAGTGCATGTCGCCCACGCCGCCGATGGAGAGTCCGTCGCCGTCGTAGCGCGGGACGTTGGTGAGCGAGGTGCCGTCGCCGCCGCGAAAGGCCTCGCTGATGGAGGGCAGCACCATGTTCGCCAGCGAGTTCTGCGTGGTGCCGCTGTAGGCGTCGTGGGCGTGTGCGGCGCCCTGCAGGTTGGAGCTGCTGTAGATGCGTCGCGAGGCGGTGAGCAGCGCCTGGAAGTGGTTGTTGCGCGAGGCTATGGGTGAGCGGAAGCGGCGAGCCGCACGCGCGACGGACTCGTAGAAGAAGAAGTTGGTCTCGAGCGCGGCGACCATGAGACGGAGCCAGGCGTGCTGCTGGTTGGTGCTAGGCGTGAGGCGAGCGGAGCGCGAGTGCTTCCAGGAGGGGTAAGGCAGCATGTAGACGGCGTAGGCGTCAAAGACCTTGGCGCGGAGACAGGCGGACAGAAACGTGAAGGAAGCGGGAAGGAAAGGCTAGGATATGCTGCTGATGGGCGTGCCGTAGATGATCTGTACGTGCGAGGCGAAGCGGCCGCACATGCGCTGCAGCTCGCGCAGGTCGATACTCTCCTGCGTGAGGAGGACGACTACGGACAGAGCCGCCCAGCAAGCCTACACACGGTGTCTTGTAGGTAGTCGGAGGAGCCCTCCTTCAGCTCGCTGATCAGCAGCGGCAAAAACTCCTTGAAGTACCCGATGATGACCACGTGCTCCGCCTGCGCCCGCTTCACCAGCTGCTCCTGCGTGAAGTGGTCCTTCGGCTTCGCCGGCATGCTGAACAGCCGCGTCAGCTACGGCTCAGCGCGCGCCGCGGGCCACACCTTGGAGGGCAGCCAGAAGAGGATGGAGACGATGTAGTAGGTAGTGGCGAAGCGGCCGGCCTGCGTCTGCGCGGAGAGGTCGCCGTAGCCGACGGTGGTGACGGTGACGAAGGCGAAGTAGAGCGAGTCGATGAGCGTGTACTCGACCACACTGCGCTCCGTGTTGGTGAAGAGGCCTACGGTGGAGGGTTTGAGGCAAAACGCACAGCCGAAGGAGAAGACGAAGAGAACGAGCTCGGCGACGGTGATCATGATCTCGCGTTCGCGGCGCTCCATGAAGGCCTCCTTCCAGAGCTTCATGTTGCGGAGGAAGAGGAAGAAGAAGAAGGTGCGCAGCTCGACCACGAAGAAGTACACCAAGAAGTACTGCTTCGGCACGATCGTCACCACGATCACCGGGAGACCCGCCAGGAAGTTGAAGCAGCCGTAGCTACGATGAAGGGGAGCGAGGATGATAACATGGAGGTGATGAAGTAACTCTTTACCGGCGCATCCATGATGTTGCGCGTGTAGTCGATCACGATGAACAGGTTGAGAAAAACCTCCACGACGGTGAGCAGCGTGTTGTGGGACCACGCCCAGTCGTAGAGGTAGGTGCGAATACCCACAATGCAAACAAGGAGGCAAAGAGCCACTAAAAGGATCTGCGAGTGAAATTGGTTAGTGTGGTCTACCGCTTCCCACTGAATTGAGGTGTTTCGGATCACCATCTTCAAATACTCGTAGGTTTGTTTCATATGGGACTCTATATGTGAAGGTGATGTAAGGGAGACACTGATGTGCTCATTTTCGTAGTTTGTTAGAAGCGTTTCATAATCATCCTCGACATTCCCCTCTTCCTCGTCTGACTACCTGTCATTGCATTGCAAAGGCAGAATACGCTTGTTTCGGGAAGGAACGACGCATCATCATGATTCACCGTGTTATCAAAAACCTATTCCCTCAGCGCAACAGATAACTCTTACCGCTCCTTCGTACACGTACATTTTCTCGGAGGACTGATTGGCATGTTGGAGCTACACGAAAAGACAAGAAACAGGGTTTACTGTGTCTGTCGGTTCGTATGCGTCGAATGCATCTGTAGAATCCTTGCTGAACATGTCAAACACAAAACAAGTAGAATCCGGGAATGGGGGTGCGGAAAACGGACCTATTTCCATCTCTCCACATGTTCTGGGGAATTCGGCACCCGCACTTTTCCTCTCCGACCCATTTCTTTTTTTCTCATGGATTCAGCATCCCAGCGGGACTCTTCCCTATCGTTCCCCTTGTCATTGTCGCTCCATCAGAACTCCCTGCAAGACTCCCAGTTCCTGCGGGGTCTACTGACAGAGTCCAGTCCGCAGCAGCTTCTGCGAGGAACGCCTTTGATGCGGTTCGGTGATTCATCCGCTTCAGATCCCATTGCCTTCGATATCCCGATGAATGATTCTATAACCTCGGTGCCACTCATCTGCGGTGGTTCCATACCTCAGTGGGGATTGATGTCAGTTGTGTGATTTGTAGGGAGTGGCGCCACGATTCGGCGTCTCAGCAGAGTTGCCAGTCGCTTGTGCTGCCGCTGGGTGTTTTCAATTCTCCGTTGTCGCAACAGTCGCAAACTCTCCCTGCAAATCCATCGTCTATCCAGCGAGAAAAGCCGTGCGTAATGCAAAGGGCGAAATGCGCTTCGCGGGGATCACCTCTCCCGCCCCGGCGGCGTTGCCTGCAAATCAAAGGGGTAGGGATGGACTCTCGTTTCTGAGGAATAGGGCTATGCTTACCGCAATGGGATGATCCAAATGGTGAAGAAGAAGACTCTGCGCAAGCGAAAGGGGAAGAGCGTCCACCTCATCCGACTGTAACATGTTTTGCATGAGTTGTTGATTGAAAACCATCGTGTCTCTGTTTTGATATGGGACTTCATTGAGTGTATTAGGTCACAAACTGTCGTCGAATCGACGCATCACAGAGTGAATCGACCCATGGACTCTCTTTCTCCCTTCTGTATATTGAAATGACATTTCCCCTCCTGTTATAATTCATCCTCATTATTCAAAGGATGAAGAGAAACAATGCACAATGATCACTTTCATTTTGAACGACATGCATTCCAGTGGGAAGGCAACCTCAAAGACACACGAGAGACAAAGACTTCTTTCAGTACACGAAAAGGAACCAAAATCACCCTAATTCCCGCCATTGCGCCTTTCGGCCCGCGTTTTGGAATGAAGTCTTTTCTTTGTTTGTCAATAATAGCAAATCGAAATGGCCGACCAACAGCAGCAGCCCCAACGGGAAGAGGAGCAGCCAAGAATGAACTTCATGTCCATGCTCTTAATGTTCTTTTTGATCCGTTCTGTCATGAACACGTTCATGGGCCCGAAGCAGCCGGAGAACCCCGGAACCGTAATTGACAACTACAACAAGACATTCCAAACACAAGAGCAGCAGGCGCCGCTTTCCATGGACAACCCGATTTCGGCGGCAATGGGCCTGTTTAAGGGCATGATGCCCTTGAAGAAGGGAGTGAAGGGAATGAAGTACGAGCCCCTCCTGAAGGATGGCGATCTTTGCGTAGCGCCGGTCGTGTGGATTGAGTGTAGTCGATTTACGTGTACGGATCGGACGAGAATGCGAACTGCAGCGTGTCCGAGAACGCTCTGCTGTACAAGAGAGAGAACGCCCCCTTCTCCGCCTCGATGCCGTACGACGAGCTCAACATCACCATTCCTGTCACACAGCAACTCCTCAACAACGGGTCCTACTACGCGCACATTTTCTTCGGCAAGGCCTCGTCTGTGCCCTCGCCGGAGACGGGCTGCGTCTCCTCCTTCGGTCTGACGCACACCGTCTACCGTGCGCGCTGTTTCTCTTCCTCATGCCTAGAGCTGAATCGCTACAAGCAGAACATGACGGAAGCGGAGCAGGTGAACCTCCTCAGCGACAACTCCACCTTCATGGTAGCAAAACACGAAGTGAATCGAGCGTAGACGCACAAGTCGGCGGAATCGAAGAAGATCCTGAACTACTGGATTCCCATGCTGCACCTGTACGTCATTCCGTTCTCCAAGCCGCTCATGGGCGGCCAGATCGCACCGCAGATGAAGGACTGTGAGGGCGTTGCCCGCGCGTGAGGCGTAGACTACCTGGACGACGCGTCGCAGACGTACACGCCGAGCGCGGACGTGAACGAGTTCGTGCTGATGAGCAAGCACCTGATGGAGATCAACGGCACGGTGACGACGCTGCCGCTGGCGGTGTCGTTCAAGGGCTTCGGGTTCTTCAAGGGGCAGATGATCCAGCAGATGGGCACGGTGATGGAGATGCAGAAGCTGATGGGCGCGGGCTCCGACGACGACTTTGACACGATCAAGTCCATGTTCCTGGAGACGAACATTTATCTGTTGATCCTGACGGGCGTGAGGTTTGAGTGCAGAGCTGAACTGTAGCTAGTGTCGACGCTGCACAGCGTGTTCGACTTTCTGGCGTTCCGCAACGACATCAGCTTCTGGCGCAACCGCAACAACATGGAGGGCCTGTCGGTGCGCACGGTGTTCATGAACGTGTTCGTGAACCTGGTGGTGATGCTGTACCTGCTGAACAACGAGACCTCCATGATGATCATCATCTCCAACTTCGTTCAGCTCCTCATCGAGGTGACCGCGACGCTCTCTCTCCACCGTAGGTCTGGAAGCTCACCAAGGCGGTGCGCATTCGCTTCTACTGGAAGGGCAGCCGCCCCGTGCTGCGCATCCGCGACCGCGCCACCTACAGCACCAGCAAGACGAAGGAGTACGACGACATCGCCATGCGCCACCTGATGGTGATCCTCTACCCGCTGGTGGCGGGCTACGCCGCCTACTCGCTGATCTACGAGACGCACAAGTCCTGGTACGATTGGATCATCACCTCGCTTACCAACTTCGTGTATCTCTTCGGTGCGCGCTAGGAGTGATAGTTACGCGTAGGCTTCATCTCCATGACGCCGCAGCTGTTCATTAACTATAAGCTGAAGAGCGTCGCGCATATCCCCATCAACGCGATGATCTACAAGACGCTGAACACCTTCATCGACGACATGTTCTCGTTCGTCATCAAGATGCCCGTCCTGCACCGCATTGCCTGCTTCCGTGACGACGTCATCTTCTTCATCTATCTCTACCAAATGTGGATCTACCCTGTGGACAAGACGAGAAAGAACGAGTACGGTTACTCGGCGGTGGATCTGCAGAAGGCGAACCACAAGAACGACGAGGCTGTTAGCAAGAAGCATCGTGAGAAGCGCGAGCGTCTTGCCTTTTAGTATTGGGTTGCCTTCTCTTTGTTGAACAAACAGTGAGGTATTGACAAACACCGGTTTAGTAGCCGTAACCGTAGAGGGTTCTGCCCTGTCTCTTCAGAGCGTACACCACATCCATGGCCGTCACGGTCTTTCTCTTCGCGTGCTCCGTGTAGGTGACAGCGTCGCGCACCACGCCGTCCAGGAACGTCTTCAGCACAGAGCGGGTTTCGTCGTAGATCAGACCCGAGA
>ERZ827156.3936-NODE-3936-length-12651-cov-4.582883_pt1 | contig 12651 bp, 21 predicted proteins | sample MGYA00519919_ERZ827156 | MGnify/ENA primary metagenome ERZ827156 (study PRJEB31778, sample SAMEA3449269) | human gut metagenome | biome: human gut; feature: human-associated habitat; material: faeces | place: United Kingdom | collected 2010/2012 ... | reverse complement strand
CGTTGGCCTTAATCGAAGAAATGTTGTGGCCCTTCTTGTACTTCTACAGCGTCAGTAACCCTCATAAATGAAGCACACCTTATCGGCCCATCTTTCCTGGCGACGGACGACACGAAGCTTGCGAGCAGCACGAATACCACAAGGCTTACTAAAAACGGTGTTAGAATGCCCCGTCCACACCCCAATGACAATCGCGTCTGCATTTCAGGCAGTCGACTCCCCACGGATCCCCAACGTACCCTTTACCCATGATTCTTGCAAATGGAGGTCAGAAGAAGACAATCTGAGCGAACAGGAACTCACCCCTTGGTGCATTTCGCCGCTGTCCGCCCCACAGAGGAATTCGTCACCCCACCCTTTCTCTCACACCGATTTCTCGCACCGATTTCGTGCTGCGGGCACGCTCCCTTGATTCTTGTTTATAGTGTGCACGACTGAAGCGGTTGCTTGCCATTTACAGATTGGTTTTCGCTGACACAAGCTTCTTTTCTTCTCTTAAAGCGCTCCGTTTTGTGCGTATCCAGCAATGTCGCGGTGTGCTTTGCTGCTGATTTCGGTCTTGTGTCTTTCTCTCTTCTCTTTTCAGCTGCGATATACTTCTCTATACTGTGCCGATAACGAGTACCGAGTTGTTCAGCGGATAGGGTACGGTGCAAGTAAAGTGACCCCTTCTCCCATCCACAAGGTGGATCCTGCCACGCAGAAGCCGATGGTCCGAGTCATGCCATCCGACAAGGGCGAGAGGGACTTCTTCTCCTTCTGCAAGCGGATCGCCAAGAACAACACGATCATGATGACCTACACGGACGAAGGCTATCTGCCACTTTTCAACGTGTTCTACCGGACGAGTCATCTGGAGCGCTACTCCAACTTCTTCGTCGTTGCAGCCGACGCCACTACCTTTCACGTTGGATCTATGCGCTGTGTTCACGCCTAGACTCTCCGGTCTCGCGGCATTCCAGTGTTGTACGACCAGGCCACGGGAGTCAGCGAGCAGGCTGCGAAGGAGGGCTCGATCATCACGAGCAGCACGTTCCAGCGCAAGGTGCTGAACAAGATGATGGTCATTCGGAGCATCCAGAGCATGGGCTTCACCCTTCTCTACATGGACTGCGATATCATCCTGTTCCGCGATCCCTGGCCCATCCTCTCGGCCTTTTCCGCCAGGGACTTCGACATTGTCTCCCAGAAGGACTACACGCTCAACTCCGGCTTCATGCTTCTCTTCCCCACGAACAACACCAAAACGGTACTGCGCCGTGCCTACTTCCACATGCTACAGCGCGCACAGCTCGATCAGGAGTCCATCGTCTTCGCGATGAAGTCCACGCCCTGCGCGCTGCAGCTGCTTCCTGAACAGCAGTTCAGCAACGGCCGCGTGTTCTTCGCGCGCCACCAGTTCTACTGGGACCGCGTCGGCGAGGACGAGGTGATGATGCACAACAACTTCATCATCGGCAGCGAGAACAAATACTACCGTCTGCGGGAGATGCGGCTGTACGAGGACGACACGGACGGCTACTACTCGTCGCCCACTCGGAAGTACCTGATGGTGGACGCGGAGGAGAGGAAGCGCAACTCCACGCGCTACCTGATGCAGGTGGCCGTCCTCAGTCGCATGCTGAACCGCACCTTCCTCCTGCCCACCTTCCTGTGTCCCTCGTTCTTCTCCGTGAAGAAGTGCAATCTGTGTCGGAACGAGCTGATGTGCTTCAAGAAGTTCCGAAGCGCGATCCGGGGAGACTACCGTGCCTACGTCTGCTCATCTCCTTCCTGTTATGCGTAGACCTTCCGCGAGCATGCCCTCACGCCCGAGGACGTGAAGCGGGCGATTCGTGAGGACAGAGCGTTCAATGTGAGCATCGCCAGCACGGACAACGGCACCATCAGCTTGCCCAAGAACATGGCGCGGGACGGCATTGTGCGCGCGTTCCAGCCCTACGCATCCCTGCGTGTGCTGAAGCTGTCCGACCTGCCGTCGCAGTTCCCCTCCAAATGGACTTGTTTGTAACAAACAGGCGCTTTACTTTCTCAGGGCAATCGCCTCGATCTCCACACCGGCGTCCTTGGGCAGACGAGCCACCTCAACGCAAGAGCGAGCGGGGTAGGGGGCCTTGAACTCGTCGAAGAACTTGCCGTACACAACGTTGACCTTACCAAAGTCGTCCATGTTCTTCACGAAGACGGTGGTCTTCACAATATCGGCAACGGTGAGACCAGCAGCCTCCACCACAGCCTTCACGTTCATGAGGCTCTGGCGGGCCTGCACCTCAATGTTGTCAGAGAAGGTGCCCGTCACGGGGTCAATAGGCAGCTGACCGGAGGTGATCACAATGTTGCCGAGATCGAGACCCTGGGAATAGGGGCCAATAGCAGCGGGGGCCTTATCAGTCTTCAGAATGCTCATGTTACAAAAGATACAAAGAAATAGTGATGTTCCAAATCGGGGAAGGTGGAAAAGCGACCAGTGGTCCTTGATTAGCAAGGCGGAAGAATCACTTGAGAGGCGCTTGAATCCAAGCTGCGCGGGTGATTTGAACTTGATGCACGGGTTCTTTTAAACTCGATGCATGGGTAATTGGGACTCGACGCCTTGGTAAATAAGACTCAATGCGCGGGCAGATTAGACTCAACCCACAGTCGACTGAGGATGCTGCAACACCGAAACGCTTCGAAGGAAACAAACAGGGAAAAGGACTAGGGACTGTCACAGTCCAGGTCTTTGAAACACTCCTGGATGACCTTGTCGGTGTTCAGCCGCAGATGGTACGGCTTCCCCTTCTTCATCATGACCTGATAGCGGCGCCCCTCGTCCCTCACGAAGGCCATGAAGCTGTGCAGGTGCAGCACGATGCGGCCGTCCTCGGTTCTCGTCGTGTTGATGTGCGGCTTCAGATTCTCCAGCACCGACAGAACGATCTTCTCATTGCGACTGCCCTTCAGCTCGTCGTAGCCGGTGTGACCCATGATCGTCACATCGTGGTACACCACGTTCTCCAGCTTCTTCTCTCCGTAGTTCCGCACGAAGTCAAACAGGAAGTGTTGTTAAGCACCCCGCCCCTCCTTGCAAGGATATGCTGTACAGCGCGAAGAAGGTCGACGCCTCGGAGTACTTCCACAGCAGCACGCGGAAGGGCTGTGTCCGGAAGTCCGGAATGAGCAAACAGTCGATGGAGTGGCGGACCAGCTCCGCGCCCTTCTCCAACTCCCCCGTAAACAAGAAGTACTTGCACACGCTGCGCACCAGCGAGGACTACGCGTGACGCCCGCTGCCTGTGGCGACGGTGTAGGTGAAGCCCTGCGAGGCGGCGTCGTTCATGATGATGTGGAAGAACTCGGCGTCCTGCTTCACGCCGCAGTAGTGGAACAGCAGCTTGTAGGTGAGGTCGTCGGGCGCGGTGCGGCGCGAGCGGCGCGTGCAGCGGTACAGGTACAGCACGGCGAGGCGGTCGTCCTGGCGGATGAACCAGAAGAGCAGCGCGTTGAGACCGGCCTTGCGGAGGTACAGTTTGCTGAACTGGTAGTTCAGCAGCTCCACCGACTCGTTCTGCAGCAGCTGCTCGAAGTTCTGCAGGAACGCCGCGCTGTTGTACAGGTTCACGTCGCCCATCAGGTGGTTGGGGAACGCGGCGTTGATCTCCCGGCTCAGGTTGCCCACCAGGTCGTCGCCCTGCTGCAGGTCCTTCACCAGCACCGGCATGTACTCCTGCTTCTGCGCCCTGCCCAGCAGGTCTAGAAGGATCATGTACGTCACGCCGTCCGGCTGTACCTGGTCCAGCTTCATGATCTGGTAGATCTGCAGCGCGCGCTCCCAGCTCCCGTTCCGCTTGTACCCCGTCAGCAGGCTGTTGTACGTCCACACCGTCGGCTTCATGCCCTTGCGTCGGATCGCCTCGAATAGCTGCTCCGCGCCCTTCATGTTGCTAGAGCGCACATAGCAGTTCATCAGGATCTCGTGGTCCACCAACGACGGGGCGTAGCCCTCCGCCAGCATCATGTTCCACAGCGTCAGCGCGATGCTGTCCGCGTTCTTGCCCGCGCTGCACACACGGATCGCGTCCATGTAGTCGTCACTGTTGATGCGGATCTGCACCTCCTTCATCTTCAAGATGATCTCGTAGGCCACATCGGCACGGCGGTACTCGTACAGGATGTGGAGCATCTGCGTGTATCTGCTCATCACACTTCTCCGACGCTTCTACATGTAGTGTTCCCATGTGTAGCGCTTCAGCATGCTGCGGATCAGCGTCACAAGGTCCTCGATGGACAGGCGCACATCGTGGTAGCTCAACTCCTTAAATGTGTTGAACGCGTTCAGCATATCCTCTTGCGAAGCGTCCTCGTTACAGTGAATGCGCTGAACGAACCTACGTTGGAGAAATCGCCCCACAAGCACTTCTTTCTCTCGTCCACCTTCCCTAAATCCAATTCATGCAGCGGCTTCTTCTTCTGTGCAGAGGAAGACCGTGAAGACGCCTTTGTCGAGAGAGGAGTCGCCGCACTTCCAAAACGCTGTGAAAAGGCAATAAACGGTTGTACGGAATAGGAAGAATGAGAACTGTATGTTAGAGGAGAGACGCGCAGAATCACAGCATGGACTGGTTTGCGGACAGTGCCCCTCTCCACGCTCTTAAGGAAGGAGCCAGCCGTCCAAAACCCCTTCTCAGACTGATCATTGTGTTCTGGGGAAGTCAAAACTGATGAAACTGGAGCAGATTGATTTGTATCATGACAAAATGCCAGTTCCTGCTTTCTTGAACTAGATGATAGAATTGCCATTTTCCATTCCCACTCATCCCCTGTACAGATCTATGCCTTATGGCACTCTCTTTTCTGTAATACACTTCATGGAACGCGCGTAAACGGCACTTTCCTAGCTCCCTTGATTATCAACGACTACTGCGCGGACCACAAAACAGTCTTGTGCTTTGGGCAACCGCGATGTTGAACTGGGCAACAGTAGGAAGGCGGGTTGTGGGATGTCACGCGCGTAGTCATCTGTATTCGAGGAGGTGCTGGACTGCATGCGCAACTCGCAGGGCGACGGAGAAGCGCTGGAGCGGAAAATCGCGCAGTCCACAATTGATATAAATGCATACGATTCGAAGGGATACACCCTTCTCCATTATGCGGCGCAATTTGGCTACGACGACTGCCTGTACGTTCTTTTCAAGTGCGGCGCGATGCTGAATCAGCTCACACTTGTATTATTTCCAAAACCCTCTTCATCGTAGGATAACAAGAAGGCTGCAGATGTGGCCGCCGAGGCCGGGTTTTCGAACACCTCGGAGTTTCTGACCTCGCTCATTTCGGAGAAGGACGTTGGTTTATCGCGAGGAGGGTGATGATCGTAGTCCTTCCTTGACGCCATCAAGGAAAAGAACATCGAATATATAAAGGCGAACTGCAAGCGAGAAGACTGCAAATACTACCGGACGCCGAATGGGCTGTTCCCCCTGCACTATGCCTGCCAAATGGATGCACCTCGTCGTTTTTCTCTCCCTATGTAAGGCATAGAGATTGTGGTGGAGCTGCTGAAGAACGGGTTCGACATCAACCAGCAGGACGCTTTCGGGCGCACGGCGCTTCACTGGGCGGCCATTCTCTACGACTGGGAGCTTTTCACGCTCCTCATCCAGAGCGGCGCCGATTACAACATTCCGTCTCTCGTCGGCCCTGTCCCTTCCTCTCACGCCGTAGACCGGCAAGACCGCCCTCTGCATGTCCTTCCCCTTCCTGAAGTCCTTCCAGCTACCCAACTTCTCCGCCAAGTGCGACGCGGCCTTCTTCGAGGCGATCAAGCGGCTGGACCTGGAGTCCTGCGAGGCCTTCATCGACGCGCGCCCCGCCGACTACCTCGAGCACCTCACCGACGCCGAGGGCAACAACGCGCTGCACATCGCCGTGCAGAAGTGGGAGGGCATCGGTATCGACGACATTTCCCTCCAAGTAGAGCTCATCCGTCTGCTTCTCGCGCATCGCATCGACCCGCTCAAGAAGAACGCGCACGGCGTCGCCGCGCTGAATCTCGCCAAGAAGGCACGGCCCGAAATCGCCGCTCTTTTCGACATTAATCCGCAGCCGGCGTCAGTCGTGGATGTACCGGCTCCGGTGACTCCCGCTCCTGTCATTCCGACGGCTCCTGTCTCGATTTCCTCACCTGCCCCGATTTCATCACCTGCCCCTGCTGCTCCCATTTCGCCCGCTGCTTCGTCAACCACTCCCGTCTCCACTTCATGCACTCCCACGACTTCGGCAACAGTCCCGCCTGCCACGCCCGCGAAGCCCGTCAGCGAGACGTCCGGCGAGGCGGAGGAGGAGGGCGGACTGGAGTTCCCGACCGCCTCCACGACCGTCGAGGCGTTCCTGAAGAGCAACGGCATGCAGGAGTACGAGGAACAGTTCAAGGAGAAGGTGGGCGTCTCGTTGCGAAGTGAGCGGTAGGGGTACAAGTGCTGCAGCGACCTGTTTTCGCTGTCGGAGAGCGACTGGAAGAATATGAACCTGAAGTTCGGCCACCGCAAGCGGCTGATGGACCTGATCCACCGACTGGACTGTCTGGGCAGCTTCCTGGAGGCGACGCACCTCCTCGCGCACAAGAAGCGGCTGCTGGAGCTGGGGTTCGGGTCGGTGTGGAGCCTGTTGGGCGTGAAGGCGGAGTACGCCGAGAAGATGGAGCTGAACGAGGAGGAGATGGCCGCCTTCTTGAAGGGCCTGGAGACGCTGGTGGGTGTTGAGGTGTGAGCTGAGGGGCAGACGCCTCCGCCGCTTCCCTCGCTGGGGATGAACGACAGTTGCGAGCCTCTGCTGCGGCTGATCTTCGATGAGGAGAACACACAGCGGATCATGACGGTGGGCGTGGCGCGGTCCTGTGAGGCGTAGCAGGATGCCATTACCACGGTGGAGTACTTCCTGTACATTGACATCTCGGCGCAGGAGGATCTGCACTGTCGGTTTGGAGAAATTGTGGGTTTGTGCTATATTGTTTCAGTGGGCGCGGGCTCGAGGGGTGAGGCGTAGCGAATCAAGACGGATGAAAAGTGAGCTGCTTCCTTGCATTTCCGGCGTGTTTGTTAACAAAGGCTCCAGCAAGCATACTTCTCCGTCCACTCCTTGGCCGTCGCCTCAAAAGCGGGGCGGTTGTTGCGCACCTCGTCACCGATGTCGGGATCCACGGCCATGTCGCAGTTGGCGTAGTTCTACTCTCAAGCGCCCACTCCTCGCCCACTTGGAGCATCTCGTAGACGGTCGTCACCACGGTGGACAGGTTGTTCACAGCCTTCCAGTTCTCGGCAATCGCCTCGTTGCAGAACTTGCCGTCATCCTTATCCACCAGCGGGTGGTAGATCTTCGTGGCGAAACGCACCTATCCCATTACAACTCGCACCGGTACACAACGGAAGGCGCCACAAGAGGATAGTTGGAGGGGATCGTGATCTCCAGATGGAAGGCACCTCCGTCGTAGGGAGACTCCTCAGGACCGAGGAGAGTCGCGTCCACCATGTTCGTACCCTCGCGAATCTTGGATGAAAGCCAATCCAGTTTCTTACAGTCAGCGTCGCGAAATCGAGAGGATCCTTTTCAAGCTTCTTCAGTTCTCTTGTTACCTTATTCATGTGTCTTTCAGTGATTCAATACTCTTTTGATCTTTCCAGAAACCGAAGGAATGACCAAAACCGAACCGATTTTGCGCGAACCTGCGATTCTTTCTATTCCTTGCTTCTATCGATGTCATTGCATGTGCAGAAGGGAGAAAAGACGCATAGGAAGTGGATTCCGTTTTGGAAGGATGATGACATGATGTCCCTTCTGAACGACAGTGCTGAAGCAATACGAAGTATCCACTCTTTGCTCCGCCTGTCCGTCACATTTGCATAATCCAGCCCGCTCTATACATGGATACATGCACTCTCTAATCCAGCAACGGATTCGCGCGCATAACCGTCATTCGGGTGCGTGATTTGCCCATGATGCATCAAGCCTAGGATTCTTGTCACGGATTCTTAAGGACAGGCTTATTCAATCGCGATATGTATCGCGCCCGTTGCTTGCGCGGTTCTTCCCAATCACCAGTTGTGCTGTTCTTGATGGTGTCCTTTCGTGTTCCACTTCACATGCAGATTTAATTGTGATTGGAGACGCCATGGGAACCCTTTACGCTATTCGCGATTCCTGTCTCGTCCTCGAGAAAACGCTCGGTCTGTTTGCTATCGACATGTACAGGACGTGCTTTGGAGTGATGGCTATAGGCTGCTTCCTCTCTCGCGCAGTGAAGTTGTTGCGGTGTTGGCTAATTGCAGCGTGGTCCGTGTCTCTTTCTCTGTTTGCAAGAAGGACATCCATGCCGATTTCTTCTCCATACCCGTTTTGAACCATCTCGTTGGGTGTCTTTCGCAGCTCGGTCTTTTCACTGTGGACAGTGCGCGCAGGGAGCTGTGCTACGTTAACAAGAACCGAACTATTGAAATCGTTGCCATTGATTCCCTGCATCATCGTTTCTGTGACGCTCTTCCCGTATCCACCCTTTCCTTTTCACGCGTTGGCATCGTCACCGTTTCTGAGGATCGGCATGACGTGTACGCGGATACAACACTTCTCTTCTCGACAGTTACTGTTTTCCACCTTCTTCACGTCTAGCCTTACGAGATTGGGCGAGTTGCTTTCTACGATGATTCCCAGCTGCTTCTCACCTTCAACAACAGCGATGGCTGGATGTATCTCTACGACTGCACGAATCCCTCCCTTGTGTATGTGATCGCTTTGACCTCCATGAATCTCTCTGTGACGCCCGTGTATTGGAAGGAAATGGAGTAAGCGCTCTCCCTCCCATCCATCCTAGTTGCTTCCTCTTTGCAGCAAGCAGTGCTGGAGACCTCTTGCTGTGCTCCTATCAGCGCCTCGTTCCCTCTACCACCCGTGCTCCCTACTGCAACAAGGAGCATCACCGCCTTTCTCTTGGCTGTGGGATCATTACCAGTCTCACGTGCGCGGGAGACACAGGACTCCTTGTGGGGGATTCTACCGGCAGCGTACAGCTGTTGTCTTTAGTTTGGACTGCTTGTTAAACAAATGCAATGAGTGAGATCAAGAGTATGGATGATCTGCTCGAAGAGTGCCACTCCCTCGTGGTGTCCTATCTGAGCGACAACAGGCTGGGTAGCGCAGGCTGGAGTGTTTGAGCGATTAGTTGATTTCTGGGAGCCGGTGAAATGGCAGGAGTTGGGACTCTTCGATTACCTAGAAATCATAAAGAATCCGATGGATTTGACGACAGTCAAGGTAGAAGTGCGTGTTTCCCGGTTTCATCCCGTAGAACAAGTGTGAAACAAAGCAGTACCAAGATGTGTTTGATTTTGCCTACGATATGCGGCTCATCTGGAGAAATTGCATAACATACAACCAAGTCTCATTCTGATCTGTGTAACATGTGTAGGATGGATGCGTAGTTGTGGATATTGCAAAGCGGTACCAAAAGCTCTTCGAGGAGCGCTTCAGCCGCATTCTATCTCAGTGTATGCTCTTCCTACTACAGATGATGTGTAGGCGTGAATAAGCTGCCGTAACCGTGACTATTTCGATATGATGGATAGGAGTGTTCAAACCGCAGCGAAACGGCAACTCGTGAAAGATATAGCGAAGCTGAATATCGAGGAACTCGGCCTTACCGTGCAGATGGTGTGGGAGATTTGCCCCGATGCAGTGTCCGTAGTGTGATTTGCACTTGATGAGCCACAGCAAACGAAGGAAACAATCGAGGTGGAGGCGGATAAACTGTCCAAGTACTGCTACTACGTCGTGAAAAGCTACATCTCTTCTCTATCAACACAAACAAGCGTGTGATCACAATTTGTTTTACACAGGATTCTCCTTCTTCTCCACGTCATGGTACGTCCATGCCTTGGGAGCAATCGTCACAATCAAGCCGATCACCATCAAGCAGCTCAGCGATCTACCTCTCACTTTCTCCTCCTCCTCTCACATGGTAATGCCCATCACGCCGATCTTCTTCACCATGGTCGTCACGAACAGCGCCGCTGTGATGGCCGACACAACTGCACATCACGCTCCTTTTCACCACCTACTGATCGACGAGAAGGCCATTCCGTAGATGGAGCCGAAGTACTTGGATCCGAAGCACAGGTGGGTATAGGCAGGGAACACGGCGAAGGCGCCGCCAATGCAGAAGTAGAGCATACACACCCAGAGCATAAAACGCCACTTGCAGTTCTCGGGCGTGAAGGCGAAGGTCGCCAAGAAGGCTGTGAAGATGGTGAGCATGAGACTCATCGTCTTCTTGTAGCCCAGCTTGTCGTTCTACGCCTCAGCTCGTCTCGCCTGCCATACCACCCAGCCCCAGAAGGGGCGGCAGATGCCGTTGCAGATGGAAGAGATGGAGGCGACCAGAGTGAGGAAGAAATCGTCGTGAATAATCATCTGACCGAAAAACTGGGTATTATGAACCTCTCATAAAACCACCTTGAAGAAGGAAGAAATGAAGATGTTCGTGATGGACACGAACATGATGGTGAACCAGAGCTGCCAGAACGTGCACTGCTTCATCGCGTCCTTGGTGCACATGCCTTCTTCCTCGGGCTTGGCTATTCATCAGGAGAGAAAAGAGTGCCCACCGTTATCGAGGAGATCCTCGGTTTGGGCAGTCATTTCCTTCACCTCTTCCTCGGTCGGTTCAGAGATCATCAGCAATCCGATGAGCTGAAGAGCGAAATAGCACGCTCCCATCACGAGGAACACCTTCGGCACTCTGGTGCATACTTCCAGAGGGAAGAACTTTTCCTATAGATAAAGAGAAAAGCAAGGAATCACGTCCGAAACACCGGTAGGGTCAAGAATGGGCTTTACGTTCTTCGGATTGATGATGAACGTCTGGAGGAAGTTGAAAATCAGGGAACCAAAGCCGAAGCCGAAGAGAATGAGGCCATTCACCAAACCACGGCTCTTGGGGAACCACTTCATGGCGGCCGTCAAAGGAGACGAATAGGCGATTCCAATACCCAAACCAAAGATGAGGCCGTAGGTACTGCAGATCACAAAGTAGTTGTTCACGGTCCAGTAGCCACACAGTGTGGAGATGGTAACGAGACAGCAGCCCGTAATCATGGCGAGACGAATGCCAAACAAGCGCTGCAGCGTCCCACCGATCACCATCGCTATTGCCTATTCTTTATTTCCATCTGATGGAATGACTTGTCCAAGCGATTGAAGAGCGAACAACCATGGAGAGAGGGAACTATCGATATACTATGAATTAGCGAAGAATGAAAGAACTGTAGTACAGCATGCTTCTTGGCCACATGCAAATAGGAAACCACATAGGGGGTGAGGTTCGACGATGTATACATCGTCCCCAAGGTGATATGAATCAGGATACCACCGACCAAGGTCAGAAGGGCTTTCGCGTGCATGGAAAAAGAAATAGTGTTCAACAATGATGATAATCAAGGAAAGTGATGGCTGAACGCGTCATTCTCGACAGAAAAGATGGAGAAGAAAGGGGTAATGGGAGTGGTTTTGGTATTGCATGATGATGTAAAATGGAGTGATGAGGAGAAGAGGAGTTGGAACACAGATGGGCATTTCCGCCAGAAAGCACTCCCCTCTTTGTTCCAACAAACACACGAATTACTCTTCAGCGAGCAGGTGCGGTTATACACGATGCGGTCGTTGCGACTGTCCTTGTCCACCACGAAGTAGCCCAGTCTCTCGAACTGTACGTGGTCCTCCACCTTCTTGCTCACCAGCGACTGCTCGATCATCGCACTGCCGATCACGATCTCGCTGTCCTTGTTGATGTGCGCCACCCAGTCCTCCAGCACCGACGGGTCCTCCTCCAAGAACAGGTGGTTGTACAGACGCACCTCCGCCCGCGCGGGCTCCTCTCCCAGCTTCGCGCCCGCCAGCCAGTGCATGCTGCCCAGCTTGCGCTTCTTGTTCGCCGTCGCGTCCTTCGCCTCCTCCTCGCTCAGCACCGTGCAGCGCACCTCGCACACCTCGCCCTTCTCATCGCACACCACCTCGTCACAGCGCACCACGTCCGCGTACTTCAGACTCACGACGCGGCCCGGCGCGAAGCCCAGGAACTTCGGCTCGTCCTCCAGCTTCACATCGTCGCGGTCCACGAACAGCACGCGCTGGTACGGCAGCTCGCGCTCGCCCTTGGCGGGGTCCTTCGGGAACAGCGGCGCCTTCACCACCGTGAAGAAGTCCTCCGGCTTGTTCGTCAGCACCACCCTCACCGGACGCAGCACCGCGAAGGCACGCGGCGCCTTGCCGTCCAGGTCCTCCTTCACGAAGTGCTCGAGGCGCGACCAGTCGATGGTGGTCATGGTGGTGCGCGTCACCGAGATGTCCGCGCAGAAGGCGTTGATGGCGTCGGCCGTGTAGCCACGGCGGCGCAGGCCCTTGATGGTGGGCATGCGCGGGTCGTCCCAGCCGTGCACGATGTGGTTCATCACCATGTACTTCAGCTTGCGCTTCGACATGACCGTGTTGGTGATGTTCAGGCGACCGAACTCCCACACGTACGCGCGCCACACGTTCAGCTGGTCCACCAGCCAGTAGTAGGACTCGCGGCGCACCTCGAACTCTAGCGTGCACAGCGAGTAGTCGATGTTCTCCAGCGAGTCCACCAGG
>ERZ827156.3933-NODE-3933-length-12662-cov-7.425557_pt1 | contig 12662 bp, 14 predicted proteins | sample MGYA00519919_ERZ827156 | MGnify/ENA primary metagenome ERZ827156 (study PRJEB31778, sample SAMEA3449269) | human gut metagenome | biome: human gut; feature: human-associated habitat; material: faeces | place: United Kingdom | collected 2010/2012 ... | reverse complement strand
AAGGTGGCCGAGGGCGGCAGCGTGTCATTTACGATCACGCCGAAGGACGGCTACGAGGTCGCAACGCTGGTCATCGACGGCACCACAGTCTTGCCCCTGACGAGCTATTCCTTCATGAACGTGGACAGCAACCACACGCTCTACGTGACGTTCCGCGAAAAGTAAACACGGCACAGAATACGCCCCCGGCGACTGCCGGGGGCGTATATTTTATGCTTTATGCTTCCGGAATGGCGTGGATGCCGACGGTACGGATCGCGCCGTTTTCCGTCTCGATGCAGGCGTACGTGCAGAGCGCTCCAACGCCCGCCGTGCCGGGGTTGACGACGTACAGCCCCTGCATGGTCTCGCTCACGGCACGGTGCGTGTGCCCGAAGAGCACCATATCCGCGCCCGCGAAATAGGCGGCGTTGAGCAGGGCGTCGAGCGTATACTTCACGCTGTATCGGTGTCCGTGCGTGAGGAAGAACTTCACGCCATCGAGCGTGAGCTGCTGCACCTCAGGGTTGACCGGCTCGCGGTCGCAGTTGCCGCAGCTGCCGCAGGGTCCGGCGGGTTCCTCGCCAAAATAGCGCAGAATGTAGTTGCGCAGGCAGCCGGTCGTCTGGCAGTAGTTGGCCATGGCCTGCAGCCGCTGGTTGATCCACTCGCGGGTATAGCCCTTCTTGAGATAGGTTTCCAGAGCGCGGTCAATGGTCAGCTCCGGGTCGATGGTCTCCTCGATACGCTCTCGACCGACCTGTGCCAGCCACAACTTGAACGGTTCTGCCTTCGGGGAAGGAATAGACTGGATGATTCGGAGAAGCTGCTCGGTATCGGCTACATCAGTCAATCGTTTTTTGCCATCCGAAGCGGTCATTTTCAACTGGTTACAAGCTGTAACCGTTTCATTTCCCTCATCCTTCAGGCGTTTCTTCGTTACCTTCCAGTAGTTACGAGCTGCCTGATAATCTGGCTGATCAGTCAGCACAGCTACCACATCAACGACGGAAAAGTACCATTCTTCCTTTTCCTCATCCCATGCGGTGCGAATACGCTTGTCTTCGAACAGTTGGATATTATCGTTTTGTGCCATTTGAATCACCTCGTTCTGTCATGAATTCTTTCAAAAGTCCTTGGCAGCCATCCAGCACATCCTGCCAGGTCGCCTCGAAGTCCTCGGTGTACCATGGGTCTGCCACATTGCCGGGATGGGCGGTGTGATCCATCAGGAGGGACATCTTGCCGACATAGTCGCCGCCGCAGATACGGTACATATCCCGGAGGTTGGCCTGGTCCATGCCGATCAGGAGATCGTATTCGTCGTAATCCCGATTTGTCAACTGCCGTGCGGCATGGCCTTCGCAGGAGATCCCATGCTCGGCCAGCTTGCGCCGTGCCGGAGGATAGACCGGGTTGCCGATCTCCTCTCGGCTGGTGGCTGCCGATTCGATATAAAACCGTGATGCCAGTCCCGCCTTTTTTACCAAGTCCTTCATCACGAACTCGGCCATGGGGCTGCGGCAGATATTGCCATGACAGATAAACAGGATCCTCTTCATACTGCGTTCTCTCCGAAATCTCATCGTTGCCCTCATTATACCACACATCGACCTTTTCGTCGAGAACACTTTCCAGATACGCAGAATCCTCGATCATTCGCAGAAGCTCCGCCTTGGATAGATTCCGTGCTGTAGCCTGCCGGATGTACCAGCGGCGCTCCTCTGCGGGCAGCTCTGCCTCCATGATCACAACGTTCTGTGTCCAATTCAAGTGAAGCGCTTCGCCAAGCAGTTCCGGCGTGCCGCTGTACAACTGCCAGAAATCCCGCATCCGGCGCACATTACGCGGAGAGAAGCCGGTCATATCCGGGTGCTGTTCTTTCAGGAACTCCGCAGCAGCCACCGCCGCGCCCTTTTCCGAGCGGGCGCAGACGATCTTACCAATCTCGCAGTACAGCTCCATCTGCGGCGGATCTGCTTTCATGACAGATTCCAGTGTGGCAAACATTGTGCTGTAGTCCACAGCCTTTCGGATATTCATAGTTTCTCCTTTCCGGCGCACAGCGCCTGATTCAACGCTCAAAGCAGAGAAAAGCACGGTAACATCGCCGTGTTTTTCTCTGCCTTGACCTGTTTCAGATAACTTGTATGATCTGATCCCAGAGCAGTATGTGCTTTTCATCAATGGCCCGGTTGTCGTGGTAATGGCCGAACAGCCAGTAGTGATAATGTGCTCTCTCCTTGACCTCCTGCAGGAAATCTGTGAGCGGGTCTGCCTCATTGTGGCGGTTTTCCATGAGAGCAATGCTGGTGGGAGCGCAGTGCGTGATAACATAGTCCACCGCCCAATCGACCTTGGCCAGATTTTTCCGTGCTTCAGCGTACTCCTCCTCAGAAGGCATCTCCTGCGCCCACCACGAAATGTGATTGATGCGATACCTCGCTCGGGGCTTTCTCTGCAGCATCAGGGGCTTTCGCTCAAAATCCGGAGCACCCGGTTCCAGAATGCCGTCCTCCGTATCATGGCTTTTTGCTCCGCCCATGGTGAAGAAGTGATAGCCTTCCAGCTCGAAGACCTGTCCACGCATCAGGTGCAGGACATGAGAGCGAATGCGGTGTACCTTGCCGCCGTGCCAGTCTTTCACCGGATATCGTTCCAGTGCGTCGTAGTTCTCATGATTCCCGCAGACGAAGGCCAGCGTGAACGGAAGACTTTCCAGCCAGTCCAATGCAGCCTCGTCACGGCCGTCTCCAAACCACACACCACCAAAGTCTCCGGCACAAATCACGATGTCCCGCTTTGTCATTTGTGCCTGCTCCGGGAAATATTCCGGCTTGAAGCGTTCAAAGTTTCCGTGGCAATCACCGGTTACAAAAATCATCTTTCCACCTTCTTTCAGTACATAATTTTCTGGCAAATCTCAATGCCACCCTTCAGGGTGACTGCGACCTCATCCTTGGATAGGATTTTTACTGTCTCCACCAGTTGGCGAACGGCGCTCTCGTCCCACTCTGTAATGTAGGGCGATGCGTTTTCCAATGTCTGTGCGGCATCCATGATGCGCTGATTGGCTTTTGCCTGTTCGTTGTTATTCGCGAGGATCACGGACCGTTTTTCCTTCAGGAAAGTCTGCTCGTCCAGTATTTCTTTGAACTGACCGCCATAGGCGGCAGGATCATCCGTGGCCTTTTCCAGCAGTGTTTGGAACTGCTGCTCCAGCACCCTCAGCCTGCATTCAATATCTCCAAGGCTCATTGTGCCACCAGGGAATGGGATGAGCTCCGTTTCCATTGCAGCTGTGATCTGCCGAATCAAGCTATTCTTGTCAGCCATGGCTGTATTCAGGACTGCGAGGATCGCTTGCTGGAGTGGTGCTTCATCCAGTGTGGGCGAATTGTGGCAGTATTTCTTACCGTAGTCCAATCGGCTCACACAGCGCCACACGACTCGTTTTTCACCGTTTCGTGTCCATGTGCAGCGGCGATACAGGGTCCCGCACTCACCGCAGACCAACCGCTCCGAGAGCGCATACTTGCTGGCGTAGGAGGCCATCCCTGTGACTGCGTTTTTAGAAGGACTCTTTGCTGCATTCCGCCGTGCCATCTCCGCCTGTACGGCATCATACTTTTCACGGCTGACAATGCCCTCGTGGTGATTTTCAATGAGGTACATGGGAAGCTGGCCTGTATTCTTGATGGCCTTGCGGTTGATAAAGTCCTGCCGGAAGGTCTTCTGCATCAACACATCACCGCAGTATTTTTCATTCTGCAGGATGCTACGGATGCGGGAAATGGTCCACTCCGGAGAATCCTCGAAGCACTTGACGCCTTGCTGTTCCAGTTCATCTTTGATCATCCGCAGGCTGGCTCCGGTGAGATAGCGCTCATAGAGCCATCGGACGATTTCGGCCTGTTCCGGAATGATCTCCGGCTGACCATCCTCACCTTTGCGGTAGCCGTACAGCTTTTTATATTGGATGCTGACCTTTCCGGCTTCCATGGCGCGGCGCTTACCCCATGTGACATTGGCGGAGATAGATTCACTTTCAGACTGGGCGAAGGCGCCGGAGAGGGTGATTCGCAGCTCACTGTCCTCCTCCAGAGAATTGATGTTTTCCTTCTCGAAGATGACTGCGATGCCAAGCTGTTTGAGCGCCCGGATATAGTAGAGGCAGTCCACCGTGTTGCGGGAGAAGCGGGAGACTGACTTGGTCAGGATCACATCGATTTTCTTTTGGCGGCAGTGGCGGATCATCCGCATGAAGTCCTCGCGCTTCTTGGCCGAGGTTCCGGTGATGCCCTTGTCCGCAAAGATGCCAGCCATCGTCCAAGCGGTGTTGGACATGATTTTATCGGTATAGTACTCTTTCTGCACCTCATAGCTGTTTGCCTGATCCTCCTCTTTGGTGGAGACTCGGCAGTAAGCTGCCACCCGGAGCTGTCTGCGGGCTTCTGCCTGACGGGTGGCTTCCGGCTTGGCAGGGATCTTAATTACTCTTGGGGCATCCTCTTTCATTGCAGGTCGCTCCTTTCTATGATTTGGCCATTTTTTAATCGCAGTTTGACATTTTGACGGGTCACCAGCACCTCGGATACGGTGTTTTTCAGAAGATCAGCGTTCAGTTCCGCCACACATTCGAAGGCGGAGAAGAGGCGCCGGAGATGATTTGTTTCATATTCTTCATTCCCCAGTGCGGCGTATTGCTCTGCCGCAAGCCGGAGGATCAGCACTTTGGCGCTGTCCTCGTCAATTGGCTGTTGTTCCAGAGTATTATCCAGCGCCTCCTGCGTTTTGGAATATGTGACTGGCGTAGGACTGCGCCGATGCTGTATGCGGTCCGGGTAATTTGCGAGACCATTGAGCAGGTAGGTGACACTTTGTTCCACCCGCTCAGATGGTGGTGTACCGCAGAGCCTGCGCAGCACCTTTTGAGCTTCCGTCTTTTTCGGAAGCTGGGGCTTGTTTGAGCGCTTTTCATTTGCCGCGATGAGCTGCTCCTCATCTATGAGCTTGGGATATCCTTTTTCTCCGGTATAGCGTATGTCCGCCAGAATACGGGCGACCATATTTTTGTTCTAGAGCCGTCCCTCATCGTATGGGATATCTTGCTGGCGAAGCGCCTCGGTCAACTCATTCAATGATTCTCCTGCGATATATCGGCGGAAGATCCCCTGTACAAGCCTCGCCTCTGCTTCCTGTATGACGATCTCACCCAGAGCCATCTTGTAGCCAAAGGGCTGCTTCCGGTTTCCCATCACCGCACCGTCCTCTCTATGGACTCCCGCAGCTCCAGCCCATTTTTCAGGCAGAAGCGGACGGAGTCGTTGCTCTCTATGATAATTTTCTCAACGAGTTCACCAAACAGTTCCGCGTCAAAGCTGTCGAGGAATTCCGGCCCGCCTTCCAGAATGTCTGTTAAGTTTCGCGTTTGCAGGGCGGTCATGTCGCTCTCGGCATCCATCAGCTTTTCTTTTTCCAGCTTGGCCTGCCGGAGCTGTTTGGTCAGCTCATTGGTTTTGGCTATAAAAATGTCAGGATCAACAAGGCCCTGCTGCTTGAGGAAGGCCAATGTCTGATTCTGACTGGATAGATCTGATATTCTTTTATTCAGGGCAACGATGTCAGGACTCCAGAGCATCTTGCGATTGCGAATCAGCCGGAGGTTTGTAAGCATCTGTTCCAGAATAGGGATGCTCTGATGTTTCAGCTTGTAGTATAGGCGACAGAAGGATTCCTGAACTTGGATTTCTGGTATAGGAGTAATCTGACATTCGTGTCTCTCTTCATGATTGCAGCAGCACCAATACCATTTTTGATTGATTTTCTTCGCCCGAACACGCGCTCCGCAAGAACAGCGTATCTGCCTTGAAATAGTGTCGTGAAGCGGCATTGGCTCTCTCTTTCGTGTTTTCCGAAGCTGCTGAGCTTGGTCAAACATCTCCTGCGAAATAATGGCCTCATTGCTGCCAGAGACGAAGTACATCTCTCGTTCTCCTCGGTTGCGTTTCTTTTTCCGTGGGAACGAGTCTGTTGTATACCTTTTCTGGAGAAGTGCGTTTCCTGCGTAGCGCTCATTTTGCAGGATATAGTCGATAGCTTCTCTCCGCCAATGCCTTCCGAGCGCCTTATCTTTGTTCAGAGCGGCCGCAATTTCTCTCGAATTATTACCGCTTAAATACTCTGTAAGAATCCGCTGGATCGTTGGTGCTTCAGCCTGGTTGATCTGTAGATTGCCGTCTATAAGTGTGAATCCCACAGGTGCATAGTATGTGTTAAAAGTTCCCTGCTCCATACTACGCTGATAACCCCATTGCCGATTACCTGAGATGGACTCGCTCTCTTTTTGGGCGAAGGCAGCGTAGATGGCGGTGATGAGTTCGCTGCTCACATTGACAGTATCGATACCTTCACGCTCGAATCGGACATTGACACCCAGTTCCTTTAGCTCACGGATGTTCTGGAGGCAGTCCTTGGTGTTACGGGCAAAGCGTGAGATAGACTTGACAAGGATCTGGTCGATCAGGCCGCGGCGGCAGTCCGCCATCATTCGCTGGAAGTCATCCCTCTTGGCCACCGAAGTTCCTGTGATTCCCTCGTCCGCATAGATGTCAACCATACCTTTGGTAATCCGCAGTTTGTGTATGCGTGGAAGTTAGTACCTACGGACAAGACCCCTGCCGGAAAGCGTGAGGATATATCCCTACGAGAAAAGGTAAAAGAGATACAGAAAGACCTTGACGACGGGATAGACACCATAGGCAAGAAAATGACGGTCTGCCAACTTTATGCAAAGCAGATACGCCACCGGGGAAATGTAAGGTACAATACGAAAAACGGACGCAAGCGGCTGATGAAGCTACTGGAAGAAGATAAACTTGGGGGCTGCCCGATTGACAGCGTGAAGCTGTCCGACGCGAAAGAATGGGCAATCCGCATGAAAGAAAAAGGAATTTCCTATAAGACTATCAGTAATGACAAGCGTTCCTTGAAAGCTGCCTTTTACACAGCGATACAGGACGATTGCATAAGGAAAAATCCTTTTGACTTCCAGTTAAACACTGTCATTGAAGATGATACAGAACCAAAGGTTCCGCTAACACCAGCGCAGGAAGAAAGTTTTTTGTCCTTTGCTCAAAATGACAAAGTTTATCAGAAGTATTATGACGAGCTTATTATTTTGCTTGGGACAGGGCTTCGTATCTCTGAACTTTGCGGGCTGACCGATACTGACATTAACTTTGAGAATAGGATAATCAATGTAGACCACCAACTTTTAAGAAGTGCGGAAACAGGATATTACATTGAAACACCAAAAACGAAAAGCGGTATTCGTCAAATTCCAATGAGCGAAAAAGTATATGAAGCATTTAACCGAGTGCTGAAACGGCGCAGGGGTGCAAAAGCTGTTACTATTGACGGTTACAGCAACTTCCTTTTCCTCAACCGGGACGGCTACCCGAAAACAGCTACCAATTATGACGGTATGTTTAGGGGGCTTGCAAAGAAGTACAACAAGTACCATGAGGAAGCTCTACCGAAAGTAATGACACCGCACACCTTACGTCATACGTTCTGTACCAACATGGCAAATGCCGGAATGAACCCGAAAGCATTACAGTACATTATGGGACATTCCAACATTACTATGACGCTGAACTATTACGCACACGCTACTTTCGACAGCGCAAAAGCTGAAATGCTGCGGATAGCAGCTTAGTAGTAAATCAAGGTTTTACTACTTCTTTACTACTTTTGAAAGCAAAAACCTAAGCGGATATAAAAATATATGTGAGTTTCTTCCGATACGAAAAATGCCGGAAAAGCCTGTAAATACGGGCTATACCGGCATATAAGAACTTCTAAAAAGATAATCAAAATTCATATCTAATTTTAAACACACGAGGCCGCTTTTCTGCCAGGGCTGTTGTTCCGTCTACCAGTCGCTTTTTATCCATGTACGCTCACCTCCTTTTTTGCAACACAAACACTACCACAACAACGTCCGAATAGCTACTGAAAGATGAAGAAAATCAGAGAAAAAACATGACTTCAACACCGTTATCCGCAGCGATCCGTGCGGCAATTTTTCTCAGTTCTTTTTCGGTGAAAATACCGCATTCCCGGAGTTTTCTGAGCAGGATCACGATTCCATAGAAGTTGATATTAGGGTTCATAATTGCGCTCCTCCCTGTATCTGACCATCTCTGCGGCACAAGCATGGGAACCGTCCGAAGAAGGAATCAAGGGGAGGCGATAGTTGGACCGACGAACAAAGGAGAAAGGAATCGAATGCAAAAATATAGGAGGGGGTGGACAGTTCCCATGCTTCTGCCGCAAGAGTGTGGTCACTCCGGTGATGGAAGCAAATGATTCCATCACCGGAGTGGCCAGAACTATACGGTTTTGTTTGCCTGTATTCGACACTACTTCCCCAGGCGGGGCGGCAACTTGAACTGTGCTGGCGTACATCACGGGAGTTTCACCCCTCCGAGGATCTCTCGAAGCTGCGTACAGGAGTATCATTGTGGGCTGACGGGATCATGGCGGGAACAGCTTGCCAAAGCTGTCTTGGCCTGAGTGGGTATCGCTCTGCACCTTATTTGGCCGTCCTTTGATGCGGAGATGCTCCGCACAGGTGGTCTTCGCGCACTCGGCCTGACGCTGGCTCCGTCAGCTAATGTATTCAAGTTGCCGGATATGACCGCTTGGGCGGTGTTTATCAAGGTTCATAGCGGGGAGAAAAATTATCCCTTCACCTATCGCGGCGAAAACGGGGTTTTGCACACCCTGTTTCCACAAGAAATTCAAACATTTTTTCTTTTGCGGCCTGAATAGACTTCCAAACTGCATTCCGATATGCGCATTCTTCTTTCGCAATAAGGCGGACTGGCTTACCTTCGACACAATACTTCCACAACCGCCTGCGCTGAGTCTCTGTAAGATGGCTGCTGAGACCTTGCCTGAGAAGTCGCACCAGTACAGCGGCTTCGTCAGCAGAAATCTGCTCCATATACTCACCTTCAATAGATACTATGGCGGTAGCTTCTTCAGAAAGGACTTCCAGCGAGATTGAGTTATCTGACTGCTTGTGGTCTGCGTTTTCCTCTTTCCTCAAATCGCTGTCCGACCAGTCTTTCCAACGCCGGAACTCAGCTGCACAGGCAAAATCATCGCAGGTCAGTCGAATTAATTTACCGTCAGCATCCGTATAGACGATGGCGTTGGGATCTTTCTTATTGAGAGCATAGATGCTCTTTCGATTAAACATATTGGTCCTCCGTTTTTTCGAGATTTTGTGGTGAAGCAAATCTCGAAAACGGAGGGCCACGGCAGCGTGGCAAAGGAGTCCCAAAATGCAAAAAAGCTCCCGGAGCGCAATGGCTCCGGGAGCAGGACGCAATATTAGAATGATGGGCTGTCTGCGGCGCAGGAGGGCCGTACAGATCCGTACACAAGGGGCGCAAACCGGCCTTGTGGTGACCAACGGCGTAATATCGTCTTCTGCACAGCAAAAAAATCACCCGCCCGCACCATCTATCGGACGCATCCGATAACCAATGATAACGGGCGGGCAACCTCAACCGTGACCTGCTGGACAACCTGCTGTATGACTTTTCTATGACCTCAGCTGCAATCTGCCGCGCAGCCTCCAGTTCGACCTCCTCCACAACCTCTGGAGCAACCTACTGCGCAACCTCTGCTACAACCTCCGGAGCGACCTCAATCAGCTCCATTTTATGTGCAAATACTTCTTAATGACCTCGGCATGCTCTAACGCCAGATAGGGCTTTGCCGCCGTATAGTATGTCTGCGCCATAGAGAGATTTCCTTGGAATCCCATGGCGAGGATCGCATACATGTTCAGTTCGCTGTCCTTCGGATCGAAGCGCAGAGCATCAATGGCCGTCTTTTGCGCCAGAATATAATCCTTGCACTCCATCTTCAGGCGAACATATCCCTTGGTGATCTGCAGGTACAGGGACTGATAGTACATGGACAACTGCATCAGCCACAGTTCATGTTCACATCTTGGGAGTAACTGTCCTTTATATATATATCGACTGCGCTGTGGTAGAGGGAATGCCGCATATCCGGGTTTTCTTCTGTTTTCAACTGAATGCAGGCATCCTCAAAGCGGTCGAAATCCGTATGGATATTGAAGTTGGGATTGATCTGGAATGTACCATTCTTCCCGATGACCAGCTTGTCGAGCCCGATGACGGAAAGAGTACGCCGCAGGCGGTAAACGATATTATTGACGACCTTATATGGCGAATCGAGTTCGTCGTATGGACAGATGATCTCTGCCAGTGTGTCAACAGAGAAATTCTTTTTGTGGTTCAGAATGAGATATGCCAGAAGCAGGTAGCACTGATCCGCTTTAATATCTTCTCCGGTCAATGTCCCTTTGGAGCTGATGATCTCCATGCCACCAAAGAAATTGACATGGATGTCCTCCGGATTGTATTTGGAGGCCTTTGTTGCTGCCAACAGGGACTGCTGCTGTTTGATTTCGTTGAGTTCCACAACCACTGCATAGGAAGCGATGAATAGGAAAACCGGGTCATCCGTGTAGCGGGTCGGATCGTCCACGGCAATGAATCCCTAATTAATCCGTTTGGAGAATGGTGCCGCCAGCAGTGTAGTCACCCCGTACTCCCGAAAGAAGGCTGCCTCATCTGGATAGACTTTCTCTAATCTCTGCAAGTCAGAAATCACGACCGGTTTATTGGCCCGAAGTGCTTTCCTCCATCTCGGGAACTTCTCCATGGGCAGGCACTGGAGCATATCCCTTTGCGCCGGCACACCATCTTTGCACCATTCGTAGGTAATGACGCCGATTCCCAGATCCCAGTCAGCTTCCACCACAGAGGCTCTTGATGCGCCATAAAACTCAGCTGCACCTTTCAGAAGGCCACTGATGATAGCTTCTGAATCCTCGGTGTTTCGCAGACTGGCCTCCAACACGCTCATCCCACGGTGGAATGCACTGCATTCAACAAGCGGGGTGGTTTCCTGCATGATTTTGTTGCCCATGAATATGCCCCCTTTGATCTGTAAAAAATACAGAGACCGTCCAATGTAACTCGGGCAGCCTCTGCTGTGAGCCGCACAGTATGGCTGAGCGGTTATGTACTATACGATTGTCTTGATGAATGCAGCAAGCGCCTCGCGCTGATCCTCCTTGAGAGCCGCAACACTATCATCTAATTCACTCTTGGCGTTAGGTGAATTTGCCGTATCGTTCTCCGTAAAGAACTGCGCCAGTGTGATTCCGCAAGCGTCACAAATCGCATTTACCGTCGGAATAGACGGCTGATTGTTCCGCTTGAAGATATTACTGATCGTTGTCTGCGACAGGCCGGATTCCTGCGCTAATCGATAAATAGTCCATCCACGCTCGGCCATCAGCTGCCGGATTCGGTTTTGTGCATTGAACATATATACCACCTACTATGTTATTAGTTTACACCTCATTTGATTATCCTTGTAGAACTCATCAGTATGGTATATGGTAATCAAATGATGTGTACTTTGCGGTGATATACTATGCAATTCCGGCGTATTACCCAGAGTTAGAACTGCAAATTGTTTTTCTCTCAGGTTTCAATGCAAATCACCTCTATAAAGCAAAATCCCGCAAGGCATGGATTATACACCGATGCCTTGCGGTTTCTCTGTACTTACAAATATGTTATTTCAGGGAATGGTCACTCACGGGTCAGCCGACGAATATTGCCGATGATGAGCATTAAGTCATCGTCATTCAGCTTTCGCAATTCTTCAATGGCGGTTTGCAGGAGTGCGGGATTTTCTTCGGATTCATCGAAGAATTGGCTTGGTGTAATATCAAAATAGTTACAGATTTGAAGAAACTCTGCCATAGGCGGCAACGATTTGCCAGAGGATATGTTATAAACATAGCTTCTGCTATGCCCGAGATCATAACTCATTTGATATTCAGAGACACCCTTTTTTAGTCTCAGCTGAGTAATTCGATCACGCACGAATTGTGTGTCCATATGATATTCACCACCTATCTTATGATTATTTTAGGTGATGACCGAAGAAAAATAACCCACGATTTTACGCCGTTTGCCTTGGAGGAATACATGGGTTTATGCTATAATACAGAAAAATATGTTTTTTGCTCTGCGATTCAAGTCATTTATCGAATTGTGCTTGTTTATAGCGTATCAAAAATGTTTTAACCCGCATTGCATTGCAACAAAAAAACGAGTGCCACGGGCACTCGTTCAGACGTCGCTTCTTTTTGTGAAGTATCTAACTTGAGGATAGCTCACATGTTGCTTTCGACTCCGACTATCAGCCAACATCTACATGAGGATAGAAATTGCAGCGGCTTCTTAAAAATCCATATTGATTTTTCTGTCCGACGTGCTATAATCGGTATATACCGGAAACAAAGGAGGGCGTGTCAATGCCAAGACCGCCACGGTGCCGTCGGATTTGCGGCGCACCACAAGTTGATACCTTCTGCCCCAACGGGGGCGAGGATATCGAGCCGATCCTGCTGACGCTGGACGAGTACGAGGTCATTCGGCTGGTTGACCTGGAGCAGCAAACCCACGAGCAATGTGCCGCGCAAATGGATATTTCCCGCTCTACCGTGCAGGAGATTTACGAAAGCGCACGGCGCAAGATCGCAGCGTGTCTTG
>ERZ827156.3931-NODE-3931-length-12671-cov-4.469562_pt1 | contig 12671 bp, 14 predicted proteins | sample MGYA00519919_ERZ827156 | MGnify/ENA primary metagenome ERZ827156 (study PRJEB31778, sample SAMEA3449269) | human gut metagenome | biome: human gut; feature: human-associated habitat; material: faeces | place: United Kingdom | collected 2010/2012 ... | reverse complement strand
AATGGAACAGCCCCAGCGGGGAGGATGTGCTATGAACAACGAGCTTTTTTCGCGGCTGAAGGACCTCGCACAGAAGGAAAACCGCACCCGGCTGGCGGTTTTGCTGGGCGCGGCGGCCATGCTGCTCATCCTGCTGTCGGAGCTGTTCACCCCTTCAGAGAAGACCGCCGCAGCAAGCGCCGCCCCGGCGGATGACAACGTCTACCGCCAGCAGCTCGAGCAGCAGCTTTCCGACCTCATCGCGCAGGTAGAGGGCTCGGGAAAGACCACCGTGATGATAACACTGGAAAGCGGAGAGGAGACCATCTATGCTCTGGACACGCTCTCGGGACAGACCCAGCAACAGCAGACCCATGTGCTGCTGGACGATGGGACGGCGCTGGCGCAGACGGTCTGCACGCCTAGAGTGTGCGGAGTGGCTGTGGTATGCGAGGGCGGGGGAGATGTCCGGGTCGCCGTCCGCATCACCGAGCTGGTGGGGGCGCTGCTGGATGTTCCGTCCAACCGCATCTGCGTAGAGCAGCGCCGGGAATGATTTTTTGCAGCTATGAGAACCATGAAATATGCAAGGAGGAGACACGGATGAGAGCTATCACCAAAAATACACGCAGGGTCACTGCGCTGACCCTTGCGGCGGCGCTGGTCGTGGCAGTATACCTCAACTGGCAGTACGCCCGCACCGGCATCGGGGTGGATGAGGAGGCCGTCAACGTCTCGGCGGTGGCCGTGGAGGGAGAGCCGGTGGCTTCGCCTGTCACCGACGGGCTGATGACGGAGGCCGAGGCCGTATCCAGCGCCAACAAGAATTACGGCGAGGCCCAGCTTGTCAGCGTAGCCAACGATGCAGGGGCAAAATTCTTCGAAGAAGCCCGTCTCAAGCGCCAGAAAGCCCACGATGAAGCGATGGACACCATCCAGAAGACTCTCAAGACCTCGGGCCTCTCCGCCGAGGAGAAAAAGGACTGCACCCGGCAGATGACCGCAAACCTCGAGGACCTCAACGCAGAGAACGAGATCGAAACGCTGGTCAAGGCGAAGGGCTTTGCCGACTGCCTCTGCTTTTTGCAGTCCGGCCGGGCAGACCTGACCGTCATGACCTCCGGCGACGCCCTGACCGCGGCACAGGTGGCTCAGATAAGAGACATCGTCCTCAGCAAGAGCGAGGTGACTGCGCAGAATATTACTGTGGTGGAAGTGAAGTAAGGTGTTGTATAAAACCGGAGAAAATGGTATAATGACATCAAAGGTTTTGCAAAGGGCTTTGCCTTTTGCATGGATCGCACAAAATAAAATGGGCGTTCGCTCATTTTGGATGGAGGGCCATAGAATGGATTTACAGAATATGGATCTGAAGGGCGGCAGTCTGCAGATCTCCACGGAGGTCATCGGCAAGATCGCTCGTTGTGCAGCGCTGGAGATCGAGGGCGTGGCAGAAGTGTCCTGCGGCAAGCAGAACCGGAAGGTGAAAGACCTTCTGGAGCGTGCCAACGTCCAGTCGCCCGTCACCGTAGAGATGCGGGATGGCACGGCAGAGATCACTCTGGAAATTGTGGCGGCCTTTGGCGCACGCATCCCGGCTGTGGCCGAGAAGGTGCAGGAGAACGTCAAGTCTGCCGTCCAGAACATGACCAATGTTACGGTCAGCCGTGTTGACCTTGTCATTGCCGGTCTGGCCCCGGCGGCTGAGCCGCAGGCCTGAGCCGAGAACGAAAACGAAAACAAAGATGCGGTCAGCCTTCCCGCAAAAGGGAAGGCTTTGCCGCTGTGAGAGGAACATTATGGAAAATATTCTGCCCCGCCGTGAAGCACGCGAAAATGCATTTCTGCTGGCATTTTCTCAGACCTTTGGTGACATCCCCCTGCAGGAGGCGCTGGACAACCACCACGAGTGCGACGAAGAGCACCCCGTGGATGTGTTCGGACAGCGTCTGCTGCGGGCCTACTACGAGCACTCCGCCGAGGTGGACGACCTCATCAGCGCCCATCTGCGCAACTGGACGATGGAGCGTCTGCCCCGCGTGAGCCTGACTGTGCTTCGTCTTGGTCTGGCCGAGATGCTGTACGGCGATGAGAAGAAGCCCGGCGTCGTCATCAACGAGGCCGTCGAGCTGACCAAAAAGTATGGCGCAGACGAGGATTATCAGTTCGTCAACGGTCTGCTGGGCACTGTGGCACGGGAACAGGGTCTGGACGCAGAGTCCGAGCAGCTGTGAGCAGTTATACGCTGGGCATCGATACCAGCAACTATGCAACCTCTCTGGCCGTCTTTGATACAGCCGGAGAGGTTGTTTGCGCAAAAAAGCGGTTTCTTCCGGTCAAGGAGGGCCAGCTTGGCCTGCGCCAGAGCGATGCGCTGTTCCACCACACCACCGCCCTGCCCGAAATGCTGGAGGAATTGAGCGAGGAGTTCGACCTGACGCAGATCTCTGCTGTGGGCGTCTCCCAGAAGCCGCGCCCGGTGGAGGGCAGCTATATGCCTTGCTTCCTTGCGGGCGTCAGCGCGGCCACGGCCTTTTCCAAGGCCCGCGGCATCCCGCTGATCCGCACGACCCACCAGCAGGGCCACGCCGCAGCAGCGCTGTTTGCCGCAAAAGGGGAGGAGCTGTTCCGCCAGAAGGTGCTGCTCTTCCACATTTCCGGCGGCACCACCGACCTGCTGCTCTGCGATCAGGTGGAACGAATCGAGACGCTGGGCACCAGCACCGACCTTTACGCCGGGCAGGCGGTGGACCGCGTGGGCGTCAAGCTGGGCTTTGGTTTTCCGGCCGGTGTCGAAGTCTCCCGCCTTGCGGCGTTGTGTGGGGAACCCATCAAACCGAAATCGAGCGTCAAGGGGATGCAGTGCAGCCTTTCCGGGCTGGAAAACCAGTGCAATGCCCTGCTTGCCGCCGGGAAAAGCCCGGACTATGTCTGCAAATACTGCTTGCTCTGCGTGGCGGATACCGTTGTGAAGATGACCAAGGCCGCGCAGAAAGAATATCCGGGGCTTCCGGTGGTCTGCGCGGGCGGCGTCATGAGCAGCGATATCATCCGCCAATGGGTGCAGCAGCGTCTGCCGCAGGTGTATTTTGTGCCGGGCCAGTATTCCAGCGACAACGCCATCGGGGTGTCGATCCTTGCCGCACGGGAGGTCGGATCATGGCTGAAGTGATCTCTGTCTCGGCTTTGAACCGCTACGTCAAGACCCTGCTCGATGCGAACGACCTGCTGTTTGACCTTGCGCTCCGGGGCGAGATTGCAAACTTTGTCCAGAACGCCCGGAGCGGCCACTGCTATTTTTCCCTGCGGGATGAGACCGCCAGCGTGAAAGCCGTCATGTTCCGCTCCGACGCGCGGCGGCTGGGGTTCCGCCCCGAAGAGGGAATGAAGGTCGTCGTGCGCTGCCGGGTCACTCTCTACGAGCGGGACGGTGCGTTTCAGGTCTATGTCAACGACATGTTCCCGGATGGCATCGGTTCGGCGCAGCTTGCCTTTGAGCAGCTGAAAGCAAAGCTCGACCAAGAGGGTCTGTTCGCGCCGGAGCATAAGAAGCCGCTGCCGCAGTTTCCCCGGTGCATCGGCCTTGTCACCAGCAAGACCGGTGCCGCATTGCAGGATATCCGCAATGTCATCGGGCGGCGTTGGCCTGCTGTGAAGCTGCTGCTCTGCCCGGTCAACGTGCAGGGCTTTGAGGCGGCGGATGAGATCGCCGCGGCCATCGACCGGCTCGACAAGAGCGGCAGAGTCGATGAGATCATCGTGGCGCGGGGCGGCGGCAGCAGGGAAGATCTCTGGGTCTTCAATGCGGAGCGGATCGCGCGGGCAGCCTACCGCTGCAAAACGCCCCTCATCAGCGCCATCGGCCATGAGATCGACTTCACGATTCTGGACTTCGTAGCGGATCAGCGGGCTCCGACCCCCTCGGCGGCGGCAGAGCTTGCCGTGCCGGATCGGGCCGAGTATGCGCGGAAATTATTCATTTGGGAAGAAAATATTCACAATTCTATCCAAAACAAGCTAGAGTTATGTTATAATAGACTGGACGAAACGGCACAGGCGTTTTCCCGCCCGCAGATGCAGGGCCAGCTTGCCCAGCGCCAGCAGCAATTGCAGATGCTGACCGGGCAGCTCAGTGCAGCGGCGCGGGCAAAGCAGCAGAGCTGTGCGCTCCAAATGAACCATGCCGCGTCACTGGCGGCATCGCTGAACCCTTATGGCGTTCTTGCGCGGGGCTACGCGCTGGTGCAGGACGAAAAGGGCCGCATCTGCGCCCCGGATGCGCTCCGGGCGGGGCAGAGCATTACGCTCTGCGGCGCAAAGAACCGCATCCGCTGTACCGTGGATGCCGTGGAGGAACCCAATGAGAGCACCCAAAAGCTTTGAAGAAGGTATGAACCGGCTGGAAGCCATCCTCGACCAGATGCAGCAGCCGGAGACCACGCTGGCAGAATCGGTCAAGCTGTATGCCGAAGCGGCATCGCTGACCGAATATTGCCGCAATACACTGGAAAAGGCTTCCCTGCAGTTGGATGAGATCGACGCCAAGTGTGCCGAAGCTCAGACGCCGGAAGCGGATCACTAAGGAGGATTTTCGTATGGATTACGCGACGCAGTATCAGGAGTATTTGGCACGGGTCAATCGCGCACTGGAAACTGCCTGTGATGCCTTTCTGCCCGAAGAATCGGAGGTCTGCCGTGCAGCGCGGTACAGCCTTCTCGGCGGCGGCAAGCGCATCCGTGCGGTGCTGGTGCTGGCCGTCTGCGATATGCTGAACGGCGATGCGGCCGCTGCCGAACAGTTTGCGGCGGCGGTGGAGATGCTGCACTGCTACTCGCTGATCCATGACGACCTGCCCTGCATGGACAACGACGACCTGCGCCGGGGCAAGCCCTCCTGCCACAAGGCCTTTGGCGAAGCCACGGCTATGCTGGCGGGTGATGTATTGCTGACCGAGGCGTTCGAGGTCATCGCGAACGTGGCGGCTCCCGCCATCGTGAATGTCCGGGCGGCCAAGGCGCTGGGTGCCGGTGCGGGCAGCCGCGGCATGGTCTACGGGCAGGAGCTTGACCTGAAATACGAGGCGTTGGCCGCAACGGAAGAGCAGCTCCGCCTCATCCATCGCAATAAGACCGGTGCGCTCATCAACGCCGCCGTCCAGATGGGCGCTGCCGCCGCACAGGCCAACGAGACCCAGTGCAAAGAGCTGGAGGCGTACGCCTTCGGCATCGGGCTGGTGTTCCAAATCGTTGACGATGTGCTGGACGTGACCGGTTCGCAGGAGCAGCTGGGCAAGCCCATCGGCAGCGACAGTGAAAACGGCAAGACCACCTTCGTTACCCTTTACGGTACCGACGGTGCCATGGAGCTGGCCCAGAAGCTGAACGACCAGACCTGCGCCTCCCTGCGCGCAGAATTTGGCGAAAAGAGCGCCTTTTTGGAGCAGCTTGCCAAGGAGCTGCTGGTGCGCCGCAGCTAAAAAAGAAGAAAGAGAGCAGAACATGCAATTCATTCGCGAGGTTTTGTCCCTAAATCAGATCCTGACGGTTTCGCTCCTGAGCTGGTTCGTGGCACAGGTGCTGAAGACCATCATCAACTTTATCCTGCTGGGCAAATTCCAGTTGGAACGGATGTGGGGGGACGGCGGGATGCCCAGCGCCCACAGCGCGACCGTCTGCGCCATGGTCATTGCCACGGCCCGGAGCGAGGGCATCAACTCGGCTATTTTTGCCGTGGCTGCCGTCGTTGCCATCATCACGATGCACGATGCCATGGGTGTCCGCCGCGAGACCGGCGAACAGGCCAAGGTTCTGAATAAAATGATCGAGCAGTGGATCGAGGTGACCGAGAAAAACAACCCCTTCCTCCAGAACATGCACCTGAAGGAAATGGTCGGCCATACGCCGCTGCAGGTGCTGGCCGGCTTTGTGGTCGGCTGCATGGTCGGGCTTCTGTACCCGATGGTGTGATCAGACCTTGGGCGGGCAGACCGCTCAAATCCATTATGTGAGAAGGACGTGAAGCTATGAATTCGCCTTTGCTGGAGAAAATCTCGCAGCCCAGCGATCTGAAAAAGCTGTCCGGCCAGCAGGTCGTGCAGCTTTGTGCGGACATCCGCGAATTTTTATTGGAAAACGTATCTAAGACCGGCGGCCATCTGGCATCCAATCTGGGGGCCGTGGAACTGACGGTCGCGCTGCACCGCGTCTTTACGACGCCGCAGGATGAGATCGTGTTCGACGTGGGCCACCAGTGCTATACCCATAAGCTGCTGACCGGCCGCCGCGAAGGTTTTGCAAAACTGCGCCAGCTGGACGGTCTGTCCGGCTTCCCGAACCCGAACGAGAGCGAGCACGACGCCTTTATTTCCGGCCATGGCAACACGGCACTGTCCGTTGCCATCGGCATCGCGTGGGCCAAAAAGCTGCGCGGGGAGCCGGGGCAGGTCATCGCCGTCATCGGCGACGGTGCCTTTACCGGCGGCATGGTCTATGAGGGAATGAACAACATCGGCGGGCTGGACAACCTGCTGGTCGTCCTGAACGACAACAAGATGTCCATTTCCAAAAATGTCGGTGCGCTGTCCCGTTATTTGAAGCGTCTGCGCACGACCAACCGCTACTTTGATGCCAAGGAAAATGTGCGCGGTTTCCTCGATCGAGTGCCTGTGATCGGCCCGCCGCTGAAAATGACGATCCATAACGGAAAAACCTTAATGCGCCGCGCTCTGTACCACTCCACCATGTTCGAGGATATGGGCTTCCACTATTACGGCCCCTTTGATGGGAATAACGAACAGGAAGTCGAGCAGATCCTGCGGAGCATCCACAAGCAGCCCGGCCCCCATTTCCTGCACATCGTTACGAAAAAAGGCAAGGGATATGCCCCCGCCGAGAGCAACCCCGGCAACTTCCACGGTGTTTCGAAGTTCGACCTTGTGGACAGCATTCCCGACCCGGAAGTAGCCCCGAAGGAATCCTTCTCGAATGTGTTCGGCAATGTCCTGAACAAAGAGGGAACCACCAACGAGAAGATCTGCGCCATTACTGCGGCCATGAAGTACGGCACCGGTCTGCAATTCTTTGCCCACACCCACCCGAAGCGCTTCTTTGATGTGGGCATGGCCGAGCAGCACGCCGTGACTTTTGCAGCCGGTCTGGCCAGTCAGGGAATTCTGCCGGTGGTCTGCATCTATTCCACCTTCCTGCAGCGCTCCTATGACCAGATCATCCACGACGTCAATCTGCTGAACGAAAACGTTGTGCTTGCCATTGACCGCGCCGGTTTTGTTCCGGCCGACGGCGAGACCCATCAGGGCATCTACGATCCGGCTTTCCTGAGCCAGATCGGCATCCCGACCTATTCGCCCTCGAACTACGCCGAGCTGCGCCATTGGCTGCCGGTGTTGCTCAGTGACGAGCAGAAGGGCCCGCGTGCCATCCGCTACCCGCGCGGCGGTGAGAGCGAGGTGCTGGCTGCTTATGGCTGCTCCGGCCGGGAGTACGATCATCTCTATACCGCCCCCGATGCAAAGGCTGCTTTCATCAGTTATGCCGACGAAGTGGAGGATGTGCTCTGTGCGGCAAAGCTTCTGGGCGAGGAAAAGCTACCCTGCGACGTTTACAAGCTTGTAAAGATATATCCCTTTACAGATGAATTCATCAAAGAAATTTCGCGCTATGATGTAATTCTGTTCGCCGAGGAGTGCGTCGCATGCGGCGGCATCGGCGAACATCTGGAAGCCGCCCTTTACCGCTCCGGCTGGAAGGGTACGTACATCCACCGGGCCGTCGAGAACCTTCGTCTGCCCCATGCAACAGTCCCGCAGATCAAAGAAGCAACGGGTCTGGACGCTGCCCATCTGGCGCAGACCATCCGTGAGACCGTGAAAGGAGAAACTGTATCTTGAAAATCCGATTGGATCAATATCTGGTTCAGCATGGCCTGATTCAGAGCCGTGAGCGCGCCAAGGCTATGATCATGTCCGGCGTCGTTTTCGTCAACGAGCAGAAGGTGGACAAGGCCGGCGAGATGATCAAGGAAGACGCCAAGGTCGAGGTGCGCGGCCACGACATCGGCTACGTCAGCCGTGGCGGACTGAAGCTGGAAAAGGCGATGCAGTGCTTCCCGCTGACGCCGAACGGCAAGGTCTGCATGGACATCGGCGCCTCCACCGGCGGCTTCACCGACTGTATGCTGCAGAACGGGGCCATCAAGGTCTATGCCGTGGATGTCGGCTACGGCCAGCTCGCTTGGAAGCTGCGCACCGACGAGCGCGTCGTCAATATGGAGCGCACCAACATCCGCAGCGTCACGCCCGACCAACTGGGCGAACCCATTGAATTTTTCAGTGTGGACGTCTCCTTCATCTCGCTGCATCATATCTTCCCGGTGGCACAGGCCATCACCACGCCGGACGCTATGGGCGTCTGTCTGGTCAAGCCGCAGTTCGAGGCGGGCCGTGAAAAGGTCGGCAAGAACGGCGTCGTGCGTGACCCGGCCACCCACTGCGAAGTGCTCCACAATGCGATGGGCTATGCCGCCGCCAACGGCTTCGCGGTGCGCGGGCTGGACTTCAGCCCTGTCAAGGGCCCGGAAGGCAATATCGAATATCTGATGTTCGTTCAGAAGAGCGACGAGCCCGCCGTGCTGGACGACAGTGTGGCAAAGCAGGTCGTGGAGGCCAGCCATTCCACGCTGGATCGCTGAATCTGACGATTTAGAAGAGGTGAAGGACGTGACGGTCTATATTTCGCCCAACCCCGGCAAGCCGATGGCCTACGGCATCTCCCAGCGGGCCGCGCAGATCCTGATGGCCCACGGTGCCAAGGTGCTGATGCAGATGAACCTCCGGGAGGAGTGCAACACCATGGGGGTGCAGTTCCTGCCCCAAAATGAGTGCCTTGAAAAGACCGATGTCATCCTGACCATCGGCGGCGACGGAACCATCCTGCACGAAGCGAACCTCTCGCTGGAATACCACAAGCCCATCCTCGGCATCAATCTGGGCCGATGCGGCTTTCTGGCCACCTGCGAGGTCGATGAAATGGAGCAGAAGCTCTCTGCCGTCGCGCGCGGGGACTACATGCTGGACACCCGGATGCTGCTCTACGTCCGGGTGTTGGGCGACGACAGCTGGGAGGGCCACGCTCTGAACGATGTCGTTATGACCAAAGGCCGCTTGCAGCAAGCCATCGACTTCAGCATCTACTGCGATGATATCCTTGTGGAGCACTACCGTGGAGATGGTGTGATCGTTGCTACGCCCACCGGCTCCACCGCCTATTCGCTGGCGGCGGGCGGCCCGATTCTGGACTCGCAGACCAAGGGCGTGGTCGTCACCCCCATCTGCCCCCACAGCCTTGCCAGCCCGGCTATGGTCTTTGCGCAGGAGCGCAAGATCAACATCTGTGTCGGACAGGTGGCGGACGAGGAAGTATTCATCAGCTGCGACGGTGCCGCCGGGTATTCGCTCTGCGCCGGTGCCACCGCCGAGGTGCGCCTGAGCGACCAGATCGTTCAGCTCATCACCTTCAGCAAAGCCGACCAGTTTCAGGCCATTGACCAGAAACTGCGCGGCAGACGGTAAGTTTTGATAGAAAGGGGAAACCGTATGGCCAGCAGCCGAGGCGATGCCAAAAGCAAACGGGAGCGTCAGCAGGCGATCCTGCGCCTGATCCAAGAATATCCGATCAGCCGTCAGGAGTCTCTGCTCGACTATCTGCGGAAGGAAGGGTTCGACGCCACACAGGCCACCATCTCCCGTGATATCCGGGAACTCAGCCTTGTAAAAGCCGCGACGAGCACCGGTTACCGGTATGTTTCCAGCCACAACGAAGCGCTGAACCCTAAAATTCAGGGCCGTTTTGAGACGATCTTTCACGAATCCGTCCTTGGCGTGGACTATGCCGGACATGTGGTTCTCGTCAAATGCTACTCCGGTATGGCGAACGCGGCCTGTGAGGTGTTCGACGCTTTGAAATGGAAAAATGTTGTCGGAACACTGTCCGGCGACGATACGTTCCTGATCGTGGCGCGCTCGGAACGGGATGCCAAAACCATCTGCACCGAGCTGACCCACCACATCGGGCAAAAATAATGCGGGAGAAATTACCATGCTGAGTAGTCTGCAAATCGAAAATGTTGCAGTCATCCAGAAAGCCAATGTGCATTTTGAAAAGGGGCTGAACGTCCTCACCGGCGAAACAGGCGCGGGCAAATCGATCCTGATTGATTCCATCAACGCCATCCTTGGCAACCGGACGTCCAAGGATCTCGTGCGCACCGGAGCTGCCAAGGCGGTCATCCGCGCTGCCTTCGACGATGTGCCCCCTTCGGTTCTGGACAGTCTGGAGAAGGCGGGGTACGAGCGCTCGGAGGCGCTGACCCTGAGCCGGGAGATCACCGCCGAGGGCAAGAGCACCTGCCGCATCAACGGGATGCCCGCCACAGCAGCCATCCTGCGGGAGCTGTGCGGCGGACTGATTAACATCAACGGCCAGCACGACTCGGTGGGTCTACTGAACCCGGCCCGCCACGAGGGTATTCTGGACGCCTATGCCCAGAACGGCGCAGAATTTCAGGAATATTATGCGGTCTACCGGGAACTCATCAAGGTCAAAAAGGAACTGGATGCCATCATCACCGATGAAGCGGAAAAACAGCGCCGCATCGACCTGTTGAGCTATCAGGTTCAGGAGATCGAGGATGCCGCGCTGACGGCAGGGGAAGAGGAAACGCTGGATGCCCGCCGCAGGGTGCTGGCGAACGCCTCCACCATCCGGGAGCGCATCTCCCAGAGCTACGCTCTGCTTTCGGGTGACGACGAGACGCCCGGTGCAGTCGATCTGCTGGGCGAAGCTTCCAATGCCATTGACGCCGCTGCACAGGTGGACGGGAGCCTTTCCGCTGCCGCCGGGCAGCTGCTGGACCTCTATTATTCCGCCAAGGATTTATCCGCCGACCTCATCAACCGGCTCGATGGATACGATACAAATGATGCAGAACTGGACGAGATTGAACAGCGCATCGATCGGATCTACAAGCTCAAGCGCAAGTACGGCGACACGGTGGAAGACATCATCGCTTTTGGCCAGCGGGCGCGAGAAGAGTTGGAACGCATCCAGTTCTCGGAGGAGCGGGCCGAACAGCTGCAAGCGGAAAAGCACCGGCTTTATGTGCTGGCGCGGGATAAGGCCGAGGCGCTGACCCAGACCCGCCTGAAAGCTTTTGAAGAGCTGAACAAACGCATTTCCGGCACGCTGGATTTTCTGAACATGCCCGGCGTCCGAATGACGCTCCGCCACGCAAGGGGGCCGCTGGCCAGCCATGGACAGGACAGCGTGGAGTTTTATATCTCCACCAACCCCGGTGAGGCCCCGAAGCCGCTGGCAAAGATCGCGTCCGGCGGCGAGCTGAGCCGCATCACGCTGGCCATCAAGAACGCAATGGCGGATAAGGACGCCGTGCCCACCGTCATCTACGATGAGATCGACAGCGGCGTTTCGGGCAAGGCTGCCAGCCGCATCGGCGAGGTGCTCAAGCAGAGCGCAAAGGACCACCAGATCCTCTGCATCACCCACACCGCACAGATCGCTGCACTGGCTGACTGCCATCTGCTCATCCAGAAAAATGTTGCAAACGAGCGCACCTATACCGAGATCCATCCCCTTGATCAGGAGGGCCGGGTGGATGCGCTGGCGCATATCATTTCCGGCGATCATGTCACCGAGCTTTCCCGTGCCAACGCGCGGGAGATGCTGGGCATTGCCGAGCGGGAAACTCGTGATTGACAAGCTTCCGGAAATGTGTTAAACTGGCTTTCGTTGAATGGCGAAGAAGGGAATAAGTACCCTGAAGCGCTCTGCCCAGAGAGGCCCCGGTTGGTGAAAGGGGCGTGCAGAGCAGTGGGGGAAATACCTCCCGGAGCTGCAAGCTGAATGAGAAGCTTTCTCTAGTAGGCCGTGCCGCGTGCGAGCGTTACAAACGCAGGAGTGTCGTCCTACTCTGGGGCATGCACTCGTGAGGCCGTTTCCGTGAGGAGGCGGCAAACAGAGGTGGTACCGCGATTTTTTCTCGCCCTCTGCCAAATTTATTTTGGCAGGGGGCGTTTTCTTTTCCCTCTGCCCACAACAACAGGAGGAACTATCCATGACTCTCTACGAAGAACTCAAGGCTCGCGGTCTGGTTGCCCAGATCACCGATGAGGAGATCATCGACCTCATCAACAACGGCAAAGCCACCTTCTACATCGGCTTTGACTGCACGGCCGACAGCCTGACTGCCGGTCACTTCATGGCGCTGACCCTGATGAAGCGTCTGCAGATGGCGGGCAATAAGCCTATCGCTCTGATCGGCGGCGGCACCACCATGATCGGCGACCCCTCCGGCCGCACCGACATGCGCAAGATGCTGACCAAGGAAGACATTGCTCACAACGCGGCATGCTTCAAGAAGCAGATGGAAAAATTCATCGATTTCTCCGACGGTAAGGCTCTGATGCTGAACAACGCCGACTGGCTGCTGAACCTGAATTACGTGGAGCTGCTGCGCGATGTGGGCGCTTGCTTCTCCGTCAACAACATGCTGCGCGCCAAGTGCTATGAACAGCGGATGGAGAAGGGCCTGTCCTTCCTCGAATTCAACTACATGATCATGCAGAGCTACGACTTCTACTACATGTTCCAGCACTACG
>ERZ827156.3930-NODE-3930-length-12678-cov-7.163115_pt1 | contig 12678 bp, 8 predicted proteins | sample MGYA00519919_ERZ827156 | MGnify/ENA primary metagenome ERZ827156 (study PRJEB31778, sample SAMEA3449269) | human gut metagenome | biome: human gut; feature: human-associated habitat; material: faeces | place: United Kingdom | collected 2010/2012 ... | reverse complement strand
TCCGAAAGATTCTCCTGTAAGAAGTGCACTGGGAGAAATTGTAAAGAAGTTAGGATTGTGAGTTGGAGGATTGAAAGTTTGAAGATTGAGTAAACAGAAATATTATCTGATTTGGTATAACTAATTGCAAAGAAAGGAAAATCTTCATGAGAAATCATTGGACAGAAATAGAAAAATATTTAGAAGACCAGAAGATAGCGCAGGAACTGATTGGAGAACTGAGAGATTTTCACATGCGTTATGAGGTAGAGGATCAGGTAAAGGAACGGGTAGAAAAACCGGATATCCTATTTTATGGGAAAAAGATTCTGGAAATGTCAATAGCAGCGCTTCTTCAGGGAGATAACCTGTTACTTTCCGGTGCGAAAGCTACAGGAAAAAATGTACTATGTGAGACACTGGCATGGATATTCGGAAGACCGGAATACGACATTTCTTTTCATGTAAATACAGACAGTGCCGATCTGATTGGAACGGATACCTTTATAAATAATGAGGTTCGCCTTCGGAAAGGCCCCATCTACCAATGCGCGGAATTTGGAGGATTTGGAATCCTGGACGAAATCAATATGGCAAAAAATGATGCGGTTTCTGTACTGCATGCCACACTGGATCATCGGCGCAGAATCGATATTCCAGGATATAACAGGATTTTACTTCATCCGGCAACACGATTTATCGGCACGATGAATTATGGTTACGCAGGTACCAGAGAGCTAAATGAAGCATTGGTTTCAAGGTTTATGGTAATTGATATGCCTGAAATGGATGAGGATAGTGTCCTTTTTGTATTAAGACAACATTTTCCAGATGGGGAAAAAAGTGCACTGAAAGCTTTTGCAGGACTGTTTCTGGATTTGCAGATCAAAGCTTATCATGGAGAAATCTCAACAAAATCTCTTGACCTGAGAGGATTGGTTTCTGCTGTAAAAGCAACAAGAAGCGGACTTTCTCCAATTGATGCAATCCAGATGGGGATCATAAATAAAAGTTTTGATGTATTTGAAAAAGAGATCATAGAAGATGTGGTTTCTACCAGAATCCCATCTTCCTGGACCGGAAAAGACATATGGGGGTAAACTTGTATGGAGGATGTCAGATGGCCGGCGGAACAACTGGAAGAACATCGTCTGGAGATCAGCAATCGTATCAGAAATCTTTTTTGGACAGTCAGTGGTGATTATGATATGGAATTTGAACCGGACACAGAAAAATATGTTTATTCAAAACAAACGGTTCTGTATGAGGCAGTGAAGCAGGGTGCCTTTGCACGATATTTTGATCAGAAGAAACTTGGCATGTATTTGATGAAAAAATTACATTTTTCTGCTGGAGAAGATATGCTTTTGCCTCTTGCTGGATTATGCATGGATGCTGCAGTGAATCGTTTTATCATTCGAGAACGTTTGGGAACAAAGGAAATCAGAGAACAGGCGTTCAGAGAATTGGAAAAGGCCGAGGAAGAGCAGGTATCAGACAAAGCTGGAACAGACCTGATTCACAGGATTAGGCTTCTGTATATAAGGCATGTTCTGGAGAACACAGACGATAAGGGAGTGAATCCACAGACAGAGATTGCATTGTACAAGATTCTTTCTCTGAAGGATGCGGAAAATACGGAAGATGTCATAAACGTGATAGATGAGATTTATAATCATGTTCTGGATCCCTCTTTTGAAAAAAGGAATGGAAATCTGGAGAAGATTCTGAATTTACCGGATATGGCATTGGCCAATGACGCGTGGCAGGAATGCATGACGGATGAACAGATGGAAGACATCATTCAAAAATATCTTTCTAATCTCAAAAAAAAGATGATGAGTCTGGATATCAGAAACAAAAAGAAAAAAAGATTTTATTTCTCTCCGGAAAATGAAGAAGTTCCGGAAAGCTCGGAGAATATAAATCCACAGGCAGTGCGACGGATACGGGAATATGTGGAACTGAATTACGGAAAATCGTATCTAAGTGAATCGGAGCAGGCCAGAGTCAACCGGAAATTTTGTACAGGAATCCACAAAAACTGTATCCTGTATCTTACAGATGGAATTTTACAGAACCCTGTGATAAAAAATAATCAATACCGTTTTTCTCAGCTGCAGTTTGAAAAAAATAAAGCCTATTATGGAAATAATCACTGGATCATCAAAAGAAATATTTCTGTGTTGGCAGAATCACTGAAACGGGCATTTATAATCCGAAAGGATGATTTTGTCAGCAGATCTGATGCAGGGCAGCTTGTTCCTGAGAGGTTATGGAAAATTGGAAGAACAGACGATGACAAGTTATTTAATAAAAAAAAGAGATCTGAAGATTCTGAGTTTGTAATAGACGTCCTGATTGATTCCAGTGGTTCCCAGGCTGGCAGACAGCCTCAGGTAGCGGCACAGGGATATATTATCAGTGAAGCATTAAGCCAGGCAGGAATTCCTCATCGAGTGACAGGATACTGTGCTTTCTGGGGATATACAGTACTTCAGAGATTTCGGGATTATGAAGATCCAAGGGAAACAAATGAAAGAATCTTTCAATTTCGGGCGTATGCCAATAACAGAGATGGGCTTGCACTGAAAACAGTCTGTTCCTCTCTCATGGAGCGACCGGAAAAAAATAAGATTTTAATCGTATTAAGTGATGGAAAACCCTGTGATATGAGCATACAACGACCAGGAACCCGCCAGCCCAAGATCTATGACGGAGAAGGAGCTGTGAAAGATACTGCATATGAGGTGCGTCGGGCCAGAAATCAGGGAATTTTCGTAATTGGTATTTTTGTAGGGAATGAAGAAGAGCTCTCCGTGGAAAAGAGAATCTATGGAAAAGACTTTGCCTATATTCGTAATATCAGCAATTTTTCCCGTATGGTAGGAACTTTTTTGCGAAGACAAATTGATATGGAATGAAAATGGAGGAATCACTATGGGTAAAATTGAATTTGCCAATTGCCAGGATGTAAGAAATCAGAAAAAGATACGGGAATTAGATTGTCCACGCTGTCATGAACCGGGAGGCATTGAAGCCTTTGTGAAAGACGGGATACTTGCAGAGGACGGAGTATGTGATAACTGCGGATATATTCTTCCAGAAGGAACAGAACTGGAGGAAGTGGAGTAAGAAGCATTTAAGGAGATATTTGATGTAATGGCAAAATAGACATTATATTAATTTAATTATTTTTCGAAAACAGTTTGAAGTATGGTCATATGTAATGCTTATTATTTAGAAAAAAGAAAAGGAGTAAATATAGAGATGAAAATAGCAGTTTGCGGAAAAGGTGGATGTGGAAAAAGTACAGTAACCAGTCTTTTGGCTAAGGCTTTAGCCAGACGAGGAAAAGAAATTTTGGTAATTGATTCCGATGAATCTAATTATGGTCTACACCGACAGCTAGGTATGAAGCTTCCCAGAGATTTTACAGACTATTTCGGTGGTAAGCAAAATGTTTTAAATGATATGATGTTATCAAAATTTACTCATCAGTTTTTTGAGGAAACCTGGACTATAGATGATATACCGGAAGATTATTATAGTCTGAAGGACGGTGTAAAACTGATGAGCAGTGGAAAAATTCATCAAGCAAATGAAGGGTGTTCTTGTGCTATGGGAACTGTTATGACTCAATTTATACAAAATCTTAGGCTTACAGAAGACCAATTTGCGCTAATGGATATGGAGGCTGGTATTGAACACTTTGGACGTGGAATTGATAACGGTGTAGATTTGATATTGATAATCATAGATCCATCCTATGAATCCCTACAGCTTTCCAAAAAAATCGGGGAATTATCGGAAAGTATTCGAAAACCATTTTATTACGTTCTCAATAAAGTAACAAAAGAGAATCAGGAAATGATGTATGAAGCTGTATGGAATTCAAGTCGAGTCGCTGTATCTCTTAGTGCGGATCCTGGTATTATGGGAGAGGGACTGATGGGGAAAGAACTATCAGAAAAACCAGATGCTATTGAAAACTTAACAGAATTTCTACTTTCTATTTAAAGAAAGAGGAGATTTACTGTGGATATATGATAAAAGAAAACCAGATTATACAGCTGTAATTTGTAAAATTAGATCCGCTTGATGCAAGAAAGAAGCAGTGATATACTGAAACAAAAGGTATTTATAAAATAATAAAAACCTGGAACTATATTGTGTGATTGAACAGTTACAAAGAATGCAATTCTTGTGGAGGGTATAGGATGATACAGATTGCAATTGTGGAAGATGAAGAAATTTACGTAAAACAATTAACAGAGTATATCCGGAAATATCAAACGGAAAGGGGAAGATCAATAAAGGTTACGGTATTTGGTGATGGAGAAGATATCACTGAGAATTACAGTGGCGGTTTTGACATTATTCTGATGGATATTCAGATGCGGTTCATGGACGGTATGACAGCAGCAGAAAAAATCCGTCAGATGGATCAGAAAGTAATTATTATGTTTATTACAAATATGATTCAATATGCAGTACGTGGATATGAAGTTGATGCAATGGATTATGTAGTAAAACCAGTTGAGTACTTTTCTTTTTCGCAGAAACTGGATAAAGCAGTTGGACGTATGCGCTCTGAGGTTAAAGAATTTCTTACGATTCCGATTGGGGAAGGAGTTGTAAAGATAGATATAGCAGATATCTATTTTATTGAGGGGCAGAGACATAATGTAATTTATTATACTTCGAGAGGAGATTACTGTTCAAGAATTACGATGAAAGAACTCGAAGAAAAACTTGCGGTACATAATTTTTTTCGATGTGCAAAGGGATATCTGGTAAATATGAATCATGTAGAGGGATTTGTTGGTTCTGATTGTGTGATCCATAATGTACATATACCTGTCAGCAGAACCAGAAAAAAAGAATTCATGAATCTGCTTCTGCAAAACCTCAATATGGAATGATTTCATGCGAAATGGAGGATACTATGTTATATCAGGATATTCCAAGAATTTATACGGCAATAGCAGAGTGGGGATCATGTCTGGTTTATCTTTATATCCTAAAAAAAGAAAACATGAAATCTGTACATTTTCTTACAGGCAGTCTTTTCATGTTGGCAATGCAGAGTATTTTTCTGACTTTGACAGGTAGCGTAACTGAAATTTTGTGGATTCCCTGTATGATGATCGCTGCAGGTATGATGTATATATTTCTTATGGTCGGAGGAAATATGAAGCCTCTGGGAGCGGCTTATTGCTGTGCCCGTGCATTTGTTCTTGCTGAGTTTGCAGCTTCGCTGCAGTGGCAGATGGTATCTGGTGTACAGACATGGGGAAATCAGAGCATCTGGGTTGAAATTCTGATCACGATGGTTATTTTTGGAGGCTGCTTTACTATTGATATTTATTTAGAAAAAGATCTTCTGAAGCAGAATTATCTTGAACAGATGACAGTAAAGGAAGTAGCAGCGGCGGCAATCATGGCTGTTGCAATCTTTGCTTTTAGTAATCTGAGCTTTTTAAATGAAAATGCACCATTTGCGAGCAGAGAACGTGCAGATATTTTTTCTATCAGAACACTGATCGATTTTGGAGGAATTGCAATCCTGCATGCTTATCAGAGCAGGATCAGTGAGTATGTTGCCGAGAAAGAACTTTCAGTAATGAACGTGATGCTGAAAAGCCAGTATGATCAATACCGAAATTATCAGGACAGCCTGGATCTCATACAAATGAAATACCATGATCTGAAACACCAGATAACGGGACTTCGTGCGGAATCAGATGAAGAGAAACGAAAAAAATGGATTGATTCCATGGAAAATGAAATCGCTGCTTTTGAAAATATAAGCAGAACGGGGAATCAGGTACTTGATACGATTCTGGCAGCTAAGATTTTCCATTGTCGAAAAAATTACATACAGATTACCTGTGTAGCGGATGGTAAGTTACTGGATTTTATACATGTAACAGATTTGTGTTCCATTTTTGGAAATGCATTGGATAATGCAATTGAACATGTAATTATGATACCGGAAGTGGAAAAAAGACTGATTCATCTGACGGTATCTGCAAAAAAGAGTTTTGTTTTTATTAAAATAGAAAATTATTGTGAAGATAAAATTCAGAAAAATGAAAATGATCTGATTACAACAACAAAAGTAGATCGACAAAACCATGGATTTGGATTAAAAAGCATTCGTACTGCTGTGGAGAAATATAATGGTTCTGTGGATTTTGGAGTGGATCAGAACTGGTTTGAATTAAAGATTCTTTTACCCAGAGTAATGTAAAGCTCTGGGTGTTTTTTTGCATTTCATGCCATATTTTTGCATGTTGTGCCAAAACCGGCACGATGAAAAAGATATGATATAGTAAGGTCAACAGGAAACAGTTCCTGAAATTACAGGACAGATAAAAAGGAGGAGAAGAGAATGATCAGTGTTGAAATGGAAGACGTCCTGGCGGTATTACAGTTGTGCAAACCGTATATTATCGGTATTATTGCTGCACTTGTAATTGGAATCGTAATTATGATCGCATGCCGCAGGATGTCCAGGGACAAAAGATTTCTGATAAGAAGGGAAGCTGCGATCGCAATGGTTCTTGCAGTTGTTGTCTGCGTGAATATGATCTGTTTTGGACCAATGGCTACGTTGATTGGACTGGCAACGGGAAATGGAACTTTAAGCGATGAAACAAATGAAGAAGCTGCGGAAGTAGCAGAAGAAATTATGGAAGACGGAATTGTTCTTCTGAAGAATGAAAGCCTGCTTCCTTTAAATGAAACAAAAAAACTGAATATTTTTGGCTGGGAATCTATTAATCCGGCTTACGGAGGAGCTGGTTCCGGTGGAATTAATGATCTGTATGATATTGTCAGTCTGAATCAGGGACTTGAAAATGCCGGATTTTCTATTAACCAGGAACTGGTTGATTTTTATAACAATTATGGTGCAGATAATCCGGAAATGTCTATCCAGAAACAGAGCTGGACATTACCGGAGCCACCTGTAGATACGTATAGTGATGAGCTTATTAAAGGTGCAAAAGAGTATTCTGATGTGGCAGTTGTGGTTCTTTCCAGAAAAGCAGGTGAAGGTCATAATGATATTCCTATGGATGTAAGAAAAGCAGCATATGATAATAATTCAGATGAATATGATGATTTTCCTGAGGGAGAGCATTATTTACAGCTTTCACAAACTGAGAGAGATATGGTGGATATGGTTTGCTCAAACTTTGATAATGTGATTGTGATTTATAATGGAGCAAATCAGTTTGAACTTGGTTTCGCAGATGAATATCCTCAGATTAAATCTGTTGTATGGTGCCCCGGAACGGGAAATGTGGGATTTAATGCACTTGGTAAAGTATTTTCAGGTGAAGTCAATCCTTCCGGAAAAACACCGGATACATTTATTTATGATATGACGACTGCTCCGTGGTGGAATAATGCAGAAAAAACGGAGTATACAAATCTGGCAGATATGGCCGTTGAAGGAATGAACGCAGGAACTGCGCAGGTGTATGCTCCGGCATTTACCAATTATGTGGAAGGTATTTATGTAGGATACAAGTACTATGAAACAGCTGCACAGGAAGGTGCGATTGATTACGATAAGACTGTACAGTATCCATTTGGATATGGTCTGAGTTACACGGAATTTGAACAGAAAATGGGTGAACTGGAGGAAAAAGACGGACAGATTTCTGTAGATGTAGAAGTAACCAACACCGGAGATGTTGCCGGAAAAGATGTAGTAGAAGTGTATTATAAACCGCCATATACAAATGGCGGAATTGAGAAATCTTCTGCAAATCTGATCGAGTTTGCAAAAACAGATCTGCTTCAGCCGGGAGAATCTCAGACTGTTACAGTTACATTTAGTATAGAAGATATGGCCTCTTATGATGAGAATAATGCAAAAGCATATGTTCTTGAAAAAGGCGATTATGTGATTTCTATCAACAGCGATTCACATACTGTGCTGGATCAGAAAACTTATACTGCAGATAAAGATGTAGTATATAAGGGAGAAAATAAAAGAGCATCAGATGATACTGCAGCAACAAATGTATTTGAAGATGCAAAAGGCGATGTGACATATTTATCACGAGCAGATCATTTTGCAAATTATGAAGAGGCTACAGCAGCACCGGCATCTGCAGAGCTGGGTGAGCCATATGTTTCTGAATATCATCTGAACAGCAACTTTGATAAGACTACATATCTCAATGATGAGGATGTAATGCCGACAACGGGAGCAGATAATGGACTTACATTAGCTGATATGCGTGATGCTGATTATGACGATCCTCGTTGGGAAAAACTTCTGGATCAGCTTACTGTTGATGAAATGGCAAATATGATTGCAATGGCTGGTTATCAGACAGCAGCCATGGATTCTGTGGGAAAAGTGGCTACACTTGATTTCGATGGACCAGCAGCAATTAATAACAACTTTACAGGAGTTGGTTCTATTGGATTTCCAATTGAAGTTGTGGTTGCTTCCACATGGAATAAGGAACTTGCACAGGCCTGGGGTGAATGCATGGGCAAGATCAGTCAGGAAATGGGTGCAGAGGGCTGGTATGCACCAGGTATGAATACTCATAGAACCGCATTTGGAGCAAGAAACTATGAATATTTTTCAGAAGATGGAGTTCTTGCAGGAAATATGGGTGCAAATGCAGTAGAAGGTGCAAGAAAATATGGAGTTTATTCTTACATTAAGCATTTTGCACTGTATGAAGGAAATGCAAAGATGGTAAGTGTCTGGTCAAATGAGCAGGCAATCCGTGAAATCTATCTGAAACCATTTGAAATCTCTGTAAAACAGGGTGGCGCAAATGCGGTTATGGTTTCCTGGAGTTTCCTTGGAGATAAATGGACTGGAGAAAGCAGTAACCTTATGAATACAGTTCTCAGAGATGAATGGGGATTCAGGGGAATGGCGCTTACAGACTTCTTCCGAAACAATGGTCATGGATTTATGAATGCAGATGCAGCTTTGGCGAATGGAGTAGATGCAATGTTGTCCACATTCAACGGAGAAGAGAACAATGTAGCCAATCCGGAGCATCCAACATCTGTACTTCAGATGAGAAATGCCTGCAAAAATGTCATGTATACAGTTGTAAGCAGCTGGGCTTATGATGGAGAACACGAAGAAACAGGTATGGAAAACTGGAAAAAAGCAGGAATTGGTATCGACATTGTAATAGCACTTTTCATGGCAGGAATGGAAGTACTGGTAATCAGAGGATATAAGAAAAGAAAGAATGCTGAATAAGGATGAAAGTGGGATGGAAAACAGTTATGAAACAGCAAAAATTGGTTGAAAAAATGACAATAGAAGAAAAGGCAGCGATACTCAGTGGAAAAACTGTCTGGCAGACCAGAGAAATTGACAGGCTTTCCATCCCGTCCATCTTTCTTTCAGATGGACCGCATGGAATCAGAAAACAGGCAGGAGCAGGAGACCATCTGGGACTGAATGCATCCTTGAATGCAACTTGTTTTCCCACAGCAGCGACGATAGCAAACAGCTGGAATCAGGATCTGGGGGAAGAGATTGGACAGGCTCTTGGAGAGGAAGCAGCAAGTATGGATGTAAATATCCTGCTTGGTCCGGGATTAAATATTAAAAGAAGCCCATTATGTGGAAGAAATTTTGAATATTTTTCAGAAGATCCATATCTTTCCGGGAAGATGGCAGCGTCATATATTCGTGGAATACAGAGTAAAGGCGTTTATGCCTGCCCGAAGCATCTGGCGGTTAACAGTCAGGAACTTCGGAGAATGGCAATGGACGCAGTTGTTGACGAACGGACATTAAGAGAAATTTATCTGACCGGTTTTGAGATAGCTGTTAAAGAAGGACACGCAAAAGCAATCATGAGCAGTTACAACCAGATTAATGGGATTTATGCTAATGAGGACAAACATCTTTTGACAGATATCTTGCGCAAAGAATGGGGATTTGATGGAATTGTAGTAACAGACTGGGGCGGAAGCAATGACCATGTGAAAGGTGTTGCTGCCGGCTCAAATCTGGAGATGCCGTCCTGTGGGTACGATTCTGCAAGAGAAGTGATTGCTGCTGTCCGAAATGGAAAGCTGAAGGAAGCGGATTTGGATGAAAGAGTTGGAGAACTGGTGGATGCAGTGATGGAACTGACATCAGGGAAGAAGCTTTCAGATAAAAACTTTGACAGAAACGCACATCATCAACTGGCAAGGAAAGCAGCAGCAGAAAGCATGATTCTTCTGAAAAATGAAAAACAGATTCTTCCGCTGGATACCAAAAAATCCATCGCTGTTATTGGAGATTTTGCTTTTTCACCCAGATATCAGGGGGCAGGATCTTCTATGGTCAATCCAACAAAAGTAGAAGATATGTCATCGATTTTGCAACAATATGATCTGAATATTCTGGGGATGACAAGAGGCTATCAGAGAAATGGAGATGTAGATGAGAATGATAGAAAGTTTGCATTAAATTTATCTATGAACGCGGATATTGTGATTTTCTGCTTTGGTCTTGATGAGATCAGTGAATCAGAAGGACTGGACAGAACCCATATGCGTATTCCGCAGGATCAGATAGATCTTTTGCAGGATATCAGCAAAGTGAATGAAAATATTATTGGAATACTGAGTGCAGGATCTGCGATAGAAATGCCATGGCACACCTGCTGCAAAGCGATTTTGCATGGCTATCTGAATGGACAGGCAGGCGCTTCTGCAACATTGGATATTCTGACCGGAAAAGTGAATCCATCAGGAAGACTGGCAGAAACATATCCCATATCTTATGAACAGACACCGGCATTCCGATATTATCCAAGTAATGAGAAAACATCGGAATACCGCGAGAGTGTTTATGTGGGATATCGCTATTATGATACTTCAAAAGTCCGGGTGCAATATCCATTTGGCTTTGGGCTTTCCTATACGGAATTTACATATTCTGATCTTATCATAGAAGAGGATGGAATCAAAGTTTCGGTTACCAATACAGGTGACAGAGACGGAGCTGAGGTTGTTCAGATGTATGTAGGACTTCCTAATGCAATCGTGTTCCGACCGGAAAAAGAACTGAAAGGTTTTGCAAAAGTTTATCTAAAGGCAGGAGAAAGCAGACAGCTCAGGATTCCGTTTGATGATAAGACATTCCGTTATTGGAATATAAAAACGGGACAGTGGGAAATAGAAACAGGAACTTATCAGATTATGGTAGGAGCCAGTGTTGCAGATATTCGTTTAACAGGTATGACTGAGAGAACAGGAAACAGTAAAGGGTATCCGTATAATCCGGCAAAAATGCCTTACTATTATACAGGAATCGTGCAGAAAATATCAGATGAGGAATTTCGTGAACTTCTTGGCCATGAGATACCGAACGGAAGATGGAGTGGAAATCTGGAAATCAATGATGCAATTTGTCAGATGTATTATGCAAAAAGCCGACTTGCAAGACTGATATACAGATGTCTCACAAAAATGAAAAAGAAGAGTGAGGCACAGGGAAAGCCGGATCTGAATATTCTTTTTATTTACAATATGCCGTTTCGAGGGATTGCCAAGATGACCGGCGGGGCAGTCAGTATGGAAATGGTATATGGAATTGTTGATGCTGTGAATGGCCACTTTATGCTTGGAGTAAAAAAAATAGTTGGCGGATATTTCAGAAACAGAAGAAATAATAAGAAATATGAAAAATTATTAAAAGGAGCCGGAGGGAAGTGCAGATGAATCATATAAAAAATATATGGAAATGTTTTGAAGAGAAACATTCTGCTATCGCAAAATGGCTTTATCAGATATTCTATTTTGTTATATTCAGTATGGGCGTGACAGTATTCCAGTATCTTGTATTTACATTTTTACCAGGGATTTTGGGAATTGGTCTGGCTGGTACAGAGTTTATGTGGCCAAAGGTTTCCATGAATCTGTTTGGAGTAAAATTTACATGGAGTTTGCTGGGGTATAATGTATTGCGTGATGCAACGGGAAATATACTGATCGGTGGTGGACTTGGCTATTTTATCAGTTATGAATTGGGGTCATTTCTTGCACAGTGTATCAATTTTCCACTTCAGAGAAATATTACTTTTAAAAGCCATGGAAATCCTGTATATCAGGCAATCTGGTATTTTGTTGCATGGGTGGTAATTTCACTGATCTGTAATGGATTTAATAATCTGTGGATGCCAGTTGCATCTGCATATGTGGCACCGGCAGTCTATAACATGCTTGTGACAATTATCACAGGTGGAGTTTCTATGGTGATTTTTTTCTTTGTGTTTAAAATTATTTTCCCAGAGGGGAAGGCTGAATAGAAGAAATTAGCAAGTATGCCTGAAATCTAATAATAAAAGAGATGAGGAGTAGTAAGAAAATCAGACAAATATATTTTTCCAAGAATTTGTCGTAAAAATGTGGTCAAACCAAGAAAATCGAGTGCGAAAGAGAATGTTACGCCATGCACAGCTCGGGAAAGAATTCCCTCGCTGTAGGGCTGTCGCCCTATAAAATAGCAAAAAAAGACGCCTTTGCAGGGCGTCTTTTTTCACCATTTTGCATGGCTTGCAGCGTTCACAAATTCTTCACAAATAATTAGCACTCACCTATTGATAATGGAAGTTGATTTTTGTCTTGTCTTGTGTATCCCGGAAGTGCCTGTTTTACAGGCTTTCCGGGGCATCAGTCATTTTGTCTGGTATTGTA
>ERZ827156.3926-NODE-3926-length-12695-cov-4.089636_pt1 | contig 12695 bp, 8 predicted proteins | sample MGYA00519919_ERZ827156 | MGnify/ENA primary metagenome ERZ827156 (study PRJEB31778, sample SAMEA3449269) | human gut metagenome | biome: human gut; feature: human-associated habitat; material: faeces | place: United Kingdom | collected 2010/2012 ... | reverse complement strand
GTCTCCCTGTTTCTCTACGATTTTATCTGTCATAATCGCCCACAGTTCGCCACTCAATACTTTCTTCGCTTTTACAATCGTGCTTTCGGACAGCGCAAGTTCTTCCCTCATTTTTTCATTGGTCGTAATTTCATTACCGTGTTCTATAAAATACAGCCATACTTTCAGAGAAGCCGACCAGTCCACGCCGCATTTATCGCACTCGCGCAACGCTGTAATCCAATCTTTTCTTATTCGTATAATTTGTTTATCGCGCTCCGCTTTCTTCGCAAGAGTAAGCGTCCAAGTATTACCATCTTTAATGGTTTTGATTTTTCCACTTTTTTCGAGGTTCTCAATCGCTGTTTTTATCTTTGCGTTTGTTCTGCTGTCTCTTGATGCTACGTCGAGAAATTCACACATATCCGTCAGTGTCCCACGATAGGCTAAATGATTATCCGCAAGCAAAACAATCATTGTCAGAATTTTGAACTACATCTTTTCAATCGGCAACCATTCTTTTTCAAATTCCGCTTCTTTCTCTTGAGTTTGTTTTCTCAACCCTTTTCATCCTCCTTATTCAAATAGTCTCGAAGGAGCTTCCGCACAATTTGAGAAAGGGTCAAATCCTTCTTTTGTGCTAACTCCGTAATTTGGTCTTTTTCTCTTTCATCGAGTCGAATACCGATGTGTGCCACATCCTCATCCCCCTTCATTCTCTTTTGAAAAACCCATTGGCTTCGTTTTCGTCTTTTGTCCAACGGGGTTTTACAAATTTATAATAACAAAAATTTTCTATCAAATCAAAAAAGAGCGCCCAGCGCCCAAAGTTGATGGGAGTTGTGCTATAATGATGGAAAGTTGTGAAAGGTTGCTGATTGTTGTGCGGACAGATGATAAGAAGTTAAAACTTGTTTATTTAATGGATATTTTTCGGCAATACACTGATGAAACCCACGGATTGACCATCAACGAAATTGCTGAAAAAATGAGTGCTTTCGGCTATACGCCCGAACGAAAAAGCCTTTATTCTGATTTCGATTCTCTAGGCTCTTATGGCTTTTGTATCGAAAAAGACAGCAAGCGCCCACCTCACTATTACCACGTTAAAAACCCTGAAAAAGATATATCTCTCACCGAATTAAAGCTCATCTGTGATTGCGTCCGCTCATCGAAATTTATGGATGAAGAACTTTCTTCTCTCCTGATTGAAAAACTCAAAAACAACGTCAGCGGGATTGAAGCCCTCGCTCTATCACGCCAAATCACTGTGTTGAACCGTGCTAAAAAGACCAATAGCGACCTTCAAAATAACCTTGACTGCATCTTCAAAGCCATTGACAGCAACCTTCAAATCAAATTCAAATACGCCTATTATGATGAGCATAAAAAACGCCGCTATCGCAAAAAAGCTGATACCAACGGCTTCTACTTTGCCAGTCCGTATAAACTCATCTACACCGATGATAACTACTTTCTTTCCCTTGGCAGAAATATATTTGTTATCTTTAAGCTCGGAATCTAAAAGGCTCTTGGTAGTTGCCTTTAAGAAATCTACTGCAAAGTAAATGCCTTCTGCATCTCTGCCCGGAGCTTTGATGTCTCTTGGATTCTTTGCTCCACAGGCTAAGATGACACGGTCATACTCTTTTAAAATTTTTGCTGCTTTGATATCTTTTCCGATATCCGTTCCCGTAACAAACTCCACGCCTTCTTCTTTCATCACTTCAATTTTTCTCTCAATAAAGCGTTTTTCTAACTTCATGTTCGGGATTCCATACATCAAAAGTCCGCCAACGCGGTCGTCTCTTTCATATACCGTTACCGAATGACCTCTTTTGTTCAACTGGTCTGCCGCTGCCAGCCCCGCAGGTCCTGAACCGATGACTGCAATCTTCTTATCCGTTCTTACCTTTGGCGGTCTTGCCTTTGCATATCCTTTTTCATAGGCATTCTCAATAATACTGTTCTCATTTTCACGGACAGAAACCGGGCTTCCGTTCAATCCGCAGGTACATGCTTTTTCACAGAGTGCCGGACATACACGGGAAGTAAATTCCGGGAAGTTGTTGGTTTTGATCAGGCGCTCATAGGCACGTTTCAGATTATCTTCATAGACTAAATCATTCCACTCCGGTACTAAGTTGTGGAGCGGGCAGCCGGATGTCATGCCCATTAATTCCATGCCGGACTGGCAGAACGGCACTCCGCAGTCCATACATCTTGCACCCTGCTCACGGCGTTTTTCTTTTGAGAGAGGTATATGGAACTCATTAAAATTCCTGATACGCTCCTTTGGCTCAACGGCTGTAGTTTCCTCTCTGTCGTATTCCATAAATCCTGTTGGTTTTCCCATCGTTCCATTTCCCTCCTATCTCTTCGTATTTGCATAAAATGCTTCTATCTGTGCCTGCTCCGCATTCAGACCTTTTTCCTCCATCTGGACAATGGTCATTAACATACGGTTGTAATCAAACGGAATGATCTTCTTAAACTTCGGCAGATATTCGCTGAAGTGGTCTAATATCCGTTTTCCTTTATCGGAATTGGTCAGTGCCACATGCTCTTTGATCATCTCTTTTAATTCTAAAACATCATATTTAGAGGTGATCTCCTGCATGGATACCATTTCTTTATTTGTTCTCATATAGAGGTCGCTGTCCTCATCGAGTACATAAGCGATTCCTCCACTCATTCCTGCCGCAAAGTTCTTTCCGGTCTTTCCAAGTACCACGACACGGCCTCCGGTCATGTACTCACAGCCATGGTCTCCAACACCCTCTACTACGGCAACTGCACCGGAGTTACGAACGCAGAAACGTTCTCCTGCCACACCGTTGATAAAGGCTTTTCCACTGGTAGCTCCATAAAGTGCTACGTTACCAATGATGATGTTTTCATCCTGTTTAAAGGTCGAGCCTGCCGGTGGATATACCACTAATTTTCCGCCGGAAAGTCCTTTTCCAAAGTAGTCATTGCTGTCTCCGACTAATTCTAAGGTCAGTCCTTTTGGTATAAATGCTCCAAAGCTCTGTCCGCCGGCTCCCTTACATTTTACAATAAAGTTATCTTCCTCCAAGGTATCCTGATACTTCTTTGTAATCTCGGAACCAAAGATGGTACCAAAGGAACGGTCGGTATTGGTCAGTTCCACATCGATGCTGCGTTTCTGTTTGGTATCCAGTGCAGTTTTTAACTGCTTCATCAAAATACGCTCATCAGCGGTCTTTTCTAATTCAAAGTCATAGACCTGTTTCGGGTCAAATGTTACCTTCTGTTTTGGTCCTGCAAACGGATTATTTAATATAGAAGATAAATCTACTTTCTGCTCTCTCTCGTCTAAGCCTTCACGAACTTTGAGTAAATCGGAACGTCCTACTAACTCATCTACGGTACGGACACCGAGTTTTGCCATATATTCACGAAGTTCTTCCGCAATAAAATGCATAAAGTTGATGACATATTCCGGTTTTCCTTTAAAACGTTTGCGAAGCTCCGGATTCTGTGTTGCAATTCCGACCGGACAGGTATCTAAGTTGCAGACACGCATCATCACACATCCCATGGTTACAAGCGGTGCAGTCGCAAATCCAAATTCTTCTGCTCCGAGAAGTGCTGCAATGGCAACATCTCTTCCTGTCATCAGTTTTCCGTCTGTCTCAATTCTGACCTTGTTTCTCAGTCCGTTCATAATTAAGGTCTGATGCGTCTCAGCCAGTCCTAACTCCCAAGGAAGTCCTGCATTATGGATAGAACTGCTTGGTGCTGCTCCGGTACCACCGTCATAACCGGAGATCAGGATAACCTGTGCTCCTGCTTTTGCTACGCCGGCTGCTACCGTTCCCACGCCTGCCTCGGATACTAATTTTACAGAGATACGGGCATCGGTGTTTGCATTTTTTAAATCAAAGATTAACTGCTCTAAATCCTCAATGGAATAGATATCATGGTGCGGTGGCGGTGAGATCAGACTTACACCCGGTGTAGAATGTCTGGTTTTTGCAATCCACGGATAGACCTTTCCTGCCGGAAGATGTCCTCCTTCGCCCGGTTTTGCTCCCTGCGCCATTTTAATCTGGATCTCTTTTGCACTGACTAAGTAACGGCTGGTAACTCCGAATCTTCCGGATGCTACCTGTTTGATCGCTGAGCATCGGTTGCGTCCGTCTTTTCCGATCTCAAGTCTGTCAAGGCTCTCACCACCTTCACCGGAGTTGGATTTTCCATGAAGGGTATTCATTGCGATTGCAAGTGTCTCATGTGCCTCCTGTGAAATGGAACCATAGGACATCGCACCTGTTTTAAATCTTGTGACAATGGATTCCACGCTTTCTACTTCTTCAATCGGAATCCCTTTTTTCGGATAGTTGAAATCCATAAGGCCACGGATGTTCAATGCTCTCTTTTCGCCATCTAACAGTTTGGAATACTGTTTAAACAGGTTATAATCTCCACGTCTTGCAGACTCCTGTAACAGATGGATCGTCTGCGGATTGTACAAATGTTCCTCTGCTCCGCTTCTCATCTTATGACGTCCCTTGGAATCTAAGGACATATCGGTTGCAAGTCCTAACGGGTCATATGCCTCGGAGTGCAGGATATCTACGGCTTTTGCAATATCCTCTAACGTAATACCTCCGATACGGCTGACCGTATTTGTGAAGTATTTATCAATAACCTCTGAATCTATTCCGATCGCCTCAAAGATTTTAGAACCCTGATATGACTGGATCGTGGAAATTCCCATCTTTGATGCAATCTTAACGATTCCATGGATGACTGCATTGTTGTAATCATCGATCGCTGCATAGTAATCTTTATCTAACATATGCTCATCAATCAGATTTTTAATCGTATCCTGTACTAAATACGGATTGATCGCACAGGCTCCATATCCGAGCAATGTTGCAAAATGGTGTACCTCTCTTGGTTCGCCGGACTCTAAGATAACAGCAAGGCTGGTTCTCTTTTTCGTCTCAACTAAATGCTGGTTCAGACCTGCTACGGCAAGCAGTGACGGGATTGCCACATGGTTCTCATCCACACCACGGTCGGAAAGGATCAGGATATTGGCTCCGTCTTTATGTGCACGGTCTGCTTCTACAAAAAGATGATCCAATGCCTTTTGCAGACTGGTATTTTTATAGTAAGTGATCGGTAAGGTAACTACCTTAAATCCTTCACGCTTCATAGAACGGATCTTCATTAAATCCGTATTGGTCAGGATCGGATTGTGTATCTTTAATACCTGACAGTTAATGGCATTTTCCTCTAAGAGGTTGCCGTCTTTTCCAATATAAGTGGTCGTGGAAGTTACCACTTCCTCACGGATACAGTCGATCGGCGGGTTGGTAACCTGTGCAAACAACTGTTTGAAATAGTTGAACAATGGCTGCTGGTCTTTGGATAATACCGGTATCGGTGAATCAATTCCCATTGCCGCAATGGATTCTGCTCCATTTCTTGCCATCGGTAAAATCGTATCTTTGGTAGATTCATAGGTGTATCCAAAGGCTTTCTGCAGTCGGCTTAAGTCCTCGCCTCTGTGCTCGATCACACGCTCATTCGGGATCTTTAAGTCTTTTAATTCCACTAAGTTACGATCTAACCATTCACCATACGGCTGCATGTTTGCATAACTGTCTTTTAATTCGTTATCATCGATAACCTCGCCTTTTACGGTATCCACTAAAAGCATTTTTCCCGGACGAAGTCTTTCTTTTACTTTAATACGCTCCGGCTCGATCTCTAAGACACCAACCTCAGATGACAGGATCAGATAGTCATCTGTCGTGATATAGTATCTCGATGGGCGGAGTCCGTTACGGTCTAAGACTGCTCCCATGATATCTCCATCGGAAAACAGAATGGATGCCGGTCCGTCCCATGGCTCCATCATTGTCGCATAATACTGGTAAAAATCTTTTTTCTTCTGGCTCATGATACTGTTATTTGCCCATGGCTCCGGTATCGTGATCATTACGGCAAGCGGCAGATCCATTCCACTCATTACGAGGAATTCTAAGGTATTATCTAACATCGCGGAGTCAGAACCTGCGGTATTGACTACCGGAAGGACTTTTTGCAGCTCTCCTTTTAAATGCTCGGATTCCATGGTCTCCTCACGGGCTAACATCTTATCGGCATTTCCGCGGATCGTATTGATTTCTCCGTTATGTACGATAAAACGGTTTGGATGCGCTCTCTCCCAGCTTGGATTGGTGTTCGTGGAGAAACGTGAATGTACGGTTGCAATTGCAGATTCGTAATCTTTATCCTGCAGATCTTTAAAAAACAACCGAAGCTGCTCTACTAAGAACATTCCCTTGTAAACAATCGTTCTGCTTGAGAATGATACCACATAGGTGTTGTCATTACTCTGTTCAAATACACGTCTTGCAACATAGAGCTTTCTGTCAAAATCAATTCCCTTTGGACAGTCCTTGGGTCTTTTTACAAATCCCTGCATGATATACGGCATACAGTCAATTGCTTTTTGTCCTAATGTCGTCGGGTCCGTCGGCACTTCTCTCCATCCTAAGAACTCCATGCCCTCTTTTTCTACAATGACCTCAAACATTTTCTTTGCCTGGTTCCGTTTTAACTCCTCCTGCGGGAAGAAAAACATTCCGATTCCGTAATCTCTTTCCTCTCCTAAGTGGATTCCCAACGGCTCACATGCTTTTTTAAAAAACTTGTGAGAAATCTGAAGAAGGATTCCTACACCGTCTCCGGTCTTACCTTCCGCATCTTTACCTGCTCTGTGCTTTAAATTCTCTACAATCTTCAATGCATTCTCTACGGTCTCATGCGTCTTAATACCCTTGATATTCACGACAGAACCGATTCCGCAGTTATCATGTTCAAATCTTGGATCATATAAACCCTGTGCTTTGGCGTTACTCTCATTTACCTGTGTTCTCATACGTCATCCTTTCTGCGTTCCTCTGCTTCGTGTACGCTGTGTCGTTCTTAATAACTAGGATACACCTATTTTTTTTGCGTGTAAACAGTTTTTTTCTTTATATTATCTGATAATTTGACTATTATTTATTTTTGCATTTATTATCTGATAATACAGCATTGTTTTTCGTTTGATATTTTGTGTTTGGAACAATTTAGTAATGGTCTTGTTGAAAGTTTTTTGTGATCACGTTGGTTGAATCGTGGAGTTTTTTAGAATTGTGTCAGAATTGTTTGTCATTAAAAACAAAAATGAAGCCATATATAAATGGCTCCATTCCATATAGATACAATATTTTGTTTCATTACTGCATATCCATATTGGCAAGCCGCTTCATCTGATCTCGCTTACCATAAATAATTGCGATTACCTGTACTTTATTGCTTCCATCTGTTCTAACGCCTGTCTGGTAATTTTTACTTCGTATTCCTTCATACTATATCTCCGCTTTCAATTGTTCAAAAGCCTCCTCCACCGAAACAGAGTCGTCCTTCTTCGCCTGTATAAAACCGGTTTGCATCATAGTATCAAATTCCGCTTTTGTTAATGAATCTCTTGTCGCAAGAGTGTCGGGAATATCTAGCGAAAATGGTACGCCTCCCCTCATAATGACCTGTCTGTATGCCATATCAATAAATACAGATACGGGAATACCAAGTCTTTCTAATATTTCCTCTGCCTGTTCTTTTATATTCGGCTGAATGCGTGCTGTTACATTTGCTGTTTTTACTGCCATAGTTCACACCTCCTTGTTTATTATAGTGTACCACCTTGTGTTGCGTTTTACAATACAATTATTTCAACCCACACAATGCATACAACTCTTCTATACACTGCGACTTATATTCCATGTATTTATCTATATCCTCCGGAAACAGTTGTGCTGCCCTCTCTTTGACTTCACTATACTTTTTCACTTCTGCCGGATGATTCCTAAGAAACTCTCGAAATGTGATATGCCGGTACAATTCTTTGGAATTTTGCGGGCATACATACAGGTGGTGCGTCTGCAAATGCGGCTTATCCAAATAACGAAACGCCTCCCTGTCTTTGATTCCAAGGTTTCCTTCATGGATATAGCCAATGGCCTGTAGTCCTCTGACAACATCCTCAAAGACCGAATAATCTTTGATAACGATATCCAGATCAATGCATGGTTTTGCTGAAAGTCCTTCTACCGAAGTGCTCCCTACATGTTCGATTCCAAGGATCAGATCACCGATCGCACTTTGGATCTCCTTTTTTATATCTTCAAAGTCCATTTTCCATTTTTTATCATAGGGCTTCACGACCACATGTGTTGTTCTCATTTTTTTATCCTCATAAAATGCATCAAAGCGAAGTGCTACACAAAGTTTTCTTCGCTGCATTTGCTTCTGTTTTTTTCATATGTAAAAAATATACCACAAAAATCGCTCCACCTGTAAATATCCAGGAAGAAATGTACACATTCATCAACATATCATAGGTTGGAACCATTTTAAATACCGTAACCATCCAGATCATCCGAAATACTACGGTTCCTAAAATCGTGATAATGGACGGTTCTATGGATTTTCCCATTCCTCTTAGCGATGCACTGCCCACTTCATAGGTAGCCGTTACACCTTCTAGCAGACACACATGATGCATCCTTATGATCCCATAGACAGCTACCGCTGCGCTCGTCGTATAAATACTTACGAAAAAATCATCCCATATGATAAATATGATGCTTAAGATTTCTGTAAAACCGATTCCAAACAGCATACAGAGTCCAAAAATCTTTTTGCATCGTTTCAGATTTCCGGCTCCGTAGTTCTGGCTGGTAAATGTTACTGCTGCCTGTGCAAAAGCTGCTGCAATGTCATAAGTAAAATATTCAAAATTCAATGCCAGTGATGAACCTGCAATGGCATCTTCTCCAAAGGAGTTGATCCCACTTTGTATAAACACATTAGAAATAGAAAAAATCGCTCCCTGTATTCCTGCCGGGATTCCGATCACCAGCACCTTTTTCAAATCTTCTTTCTCTATATGCAACCTCTGTGGTCTGAATTGAAATTCATCCTCTCTGCGGTATAAATAAATCAATACCAGCCCCGCACTCAGGATATTGGATATTACCGTGGCAATGGCGACCCCTGCCACCCCGAGTTTGAAATAAATGACTAAGATCAGATTCAATATTACATTGACAGTTCCCGATAAGATCAGATAGTACATCGGTCTTCTGGTATCACCAAAACTTCTTAAGACAGCAGAACCAAAATTGTAGATCATCATAAACGGTATACCGATAAAATAGATTCTGATATATAAAAGTGCTTCATTCATCACGCTTTCCGGTGTACCCGACACCTCCAGTATCGGTTTTGCAGACAGCATTCCCAATCCCATTAAAATAACTCCTGCTATCAGTCCGAATGCCATGATCGTGTGCAGCATCCTGTTGATCTTATCTCTTCGTTTCTGTCCGATCAGATTTGCTAACACTGCATTCGGTCCTACGGAAAATCCCACGATCAGGTTTACAAAAATACCAACTAACGCTACACAGCTTCCTACTGCTGCTAATGCCCTGTCTCCTGCAAATCTTCCAACTACAGCTACATCCGCCGAATTGAATAGCTGCTGTAAAATACTGCTAAATGCCAGTGGTATGGAAAACAGGATCAGTTTTCCTGCCAGACCTCCATTTAGCATATCCATTTCTTTTGTTTTTTTCGTTGTTTCCATGACTTTTACGTCTCTCCTGACATTCTATTATTTATTATCTTTCTGTTTTCCAGACAGTATTGTACCACAGAATCTGAAATTTGAAATAGGAAAAAACGCTTCACTTTCCGTAAAGCGTTTTTTCAATAAGCACTCTTTCAGGCACTCTTTTTATTATTCTAATCAAAATCCACATCTGCATTCGTTTTCATATGCTCTGGATTTGCAGTTTTTGGAAGTGATGCGGTTCCAAGTTGGATCGTATATCTTATGCAAAGCTGCGGAACTGTCACACCGTACTTATCAGCCATCGCTTTTATTTCCGGCTTCATACGCTTCTTCTAACGCTCTCCAGGCTTCCCTGTTTCCTTCTTCATATCTTTTCCTGATTACAAACTGCATCTTGTTCCTTTTGAGGATGATCATGAGGGGATTTTATCTGAAATTGAAAAACTCGGAGAAAAATTTGATTTTCTGATCGATGTCTGTGATTCGAAAGCATGGCTTTCCCTGTGCCGTTTTTTACCGCTTGGAAGGTATCAGAAAATGATCGCCATATCAAGGGAACATCCCCTTGCATCGAAAAGCTGCATTGAAATCGAGGATCTGTATGGTGAAACACTGATGATGGTTTGCCGCGGTGACTCAGGTGTCAATAATTTTATAAGAAATGATTTAGAAAAAAACCACCCGCTGATCCACATTGAAGATACCCCGCAATTTTACGACCTGTCGGTGTTCAACCGCTGTGCTGAGACCGGAAATGTCCTGCTCACCATCGAATGCTGGCAGGATGTCCATCCGGGTTTAGTAACGATTCCGGTCAACTGGCATTACAGTATTCCTTATGGTCTGTTGTACAGTAACCATGCTCCTGAGGATGTTTTGCGGTTTGTGGCGACAGTGGAAAAGCTGGGGCAGGAGGTATAGGTTTCATTACAAACTACTGTATAAAAACCACTCTCCTGCTGCTATGGTTTCAATGCCGTAATTGGAACAACATAGACCCCATCCGGTCTCTTATACGCCATATTAGACATTCCACATATAACACATAAAAGTTTAGGTGGCGTATCTCCTTCTTTTTCCATAATTAACTTTAGTTTTAATAATTCTTCTGCAGCAGCATCTATCTGGTTCGCTCCTAATTTTATTTCAAATGCTCCCCAGGTACCATCCGGAAATTCAACAATCGCATCTGCTTCATTCCCTCTTTCATCTCTGAAATGAAACAACTTTGCATCATGATATTCGGCATATATTTTTAAATCATGTTCACACAAGCTCTCAAAGATAAATCCAAACATATTCAAATCATTCAACAGCATCTTTGGTGTAGCACCCAATGCTGCCACTGCCAAAGAAGGATCTGTAAAATGTCTTTTTGCAGATTTTAAAATTCTTCTTGATGACCGAAGATTTGTATTATATGCCGGCTGATCATCCAAAATAAACAAACGTTGAAAAATATCCAAATAATCAGATATTGTATCACGGTCAATCTCTATTTCATCCTTTGCTCCCATATCTTTTCGGAGTGTACTATTACCTGCTAAGGTACTTTCATTTCTACCCAATGAATGCAATAATGACCATACTTTGCGTGAATCTCTCTTTACACCGTCCACACTAAACATATCATCGTCAACAATTGTTTTAAGATATTCTTTTGCCAACTTTCCACAGGTTTTCTCCGGTGTTTCTAAATTTCCCGGCCATCCGCCTCTTACCGCATAGTAAATCAAACGTTCCAGTGTAACCTCTCCCGTGATTTTATTTTCTATGTTATCACAGAACAAATCTTTTAATGACACCTCTCCGGTAGAATCCCCGGTTTCATATAAAGACATGGTATTCATCCTGACTTTACTGATTCTTGCCGTTCCACTATGCATAATTCCCTTATGGTTTGGTGTCGTAGAACCGGTTAAAATATACTTTCCTTTTCTGCTGTCTTTATCAACTTCAAAACGGACAGCATCCCAAAGCGACGGAACCTCCTGCCATTCATCTATCAAACGCGGCAAATCTCCTTTTAATACTAAATCAGGACTGATCTGTGCCATTGTCCTCGTTTGGAAATTATTTTCCGGATTTCCTACAAAGGCTGCACTCTTAGCCCTGCTTCTAGCTGTCCAGGTTTTACCGCAATATTTCGGTCCTTCAATACAAACTGCTCCAAAGGTTTGCATATATTCATCAAATTGTTTTTCCACTAGTCTGGATTTATAACCCTCCGGTGTAAGCATAAGTCTGCACCTCCTGATTCTGTATCATTATATCCTTCTATTTCTGATTTTGTCAATTCTATTCCGCACTTTTCATAATTTCTATTCCGCATTTTTCATAATTTTTATTCCGCACTTTTCGCAATTTTCATTCCGCATTTTCTTTGACATCACTGCTTCCTCCTAACCTAAACTTTCCACTTTATTCTTTCTGATCCTCTTTAAGAATACATAGCCCACCAGACACGATACAAATTCCGTTATCGGAAATGCCCACCAAATCAGTGAAACTCCCATCTGACCATTTCTGGCAAACACAGAGAATATTCCTACTAATGGTAATATGAGCACAAGCTGTCTGAGCAGTGAGATCACAAGTGACTCCATGCCGCCGTCTAACGCCTGATAAATTCCCTGATATGCCACATTGATTCCCGCAAAAATAAAACTAATGGAAATAATTCTCATTGCTCCAATAAAATATGTTCTGGACGGTCCGGCATTAAACAGTGTTGCAAATGCTCCCGTGAAAACCTCTGTGATGATAATCCCAAAAATCATCAGGACCGCTGTATAGATAAGACCGTATTTGATTCCGTCCCTGATCCGTTTTTTACTTCCCATTCCGTAGGCAAAAGCAATGATCGGTGTGATCGCATCTCGCAGTCCGAATGCTAAGAACAGTACAAACTGCTGCACTTTATAGAACAGTCCGTATGCAGTCTGTGCGGATGGACTGAACTTTAAGATCAGATTCATCACATAAACCATGATAGACATCAATGCCTGTGCAATGATCGCCGGAAGACCGATCGCATAGATTTCTT
>ERZ827156.3925-NODE-3925-length-12698-cov-4.028395_pt1 | contig 12698 bp, 17 predicted proteins | sample MGYA00519919_ERZ827156 | MGnify/ENA primary metagenome ERZ827156 (study PRJEB31778, sample SAMEA3449269) | human gut metagenome | biome: human gut; feature: human-associated habitat; material: faeces | place: United Kingdom | collected 2010/2012 ... | reverse complement strand
CGAGGCGGTCATCTTCCACTCCGCGTTCTTCATGATGGGGTAGTTCAGAGAAAGGTCGTAGGTTTCCTTCCCAGAAGCAATCATCATGTTCTTGAAGACGACGTTGTCGTAGATACCACGGATTTCAATCCAAGCACCGTTGGTCCAAGAATCGTTCGCCGTATCGATCAATTCAAGGGTATAGAGGTTCTTCGGATTCTTAGCAATGCAGTACTCAAAGGTCTGAGTCGTTTGGGAAGTCAGCGTGATACTCTGAATCAGAGTCGTGGTGCCATACTTGACAGCGAAAGCCTCCTCGTCTGCATATCTCTCGCTCTTCTTGATGATCTTGACGTAATTCTCGGTTTCGGTACAATCAAGAGAAAAGACAACAGCCACTAGAGTTTCATTCTCACCGCATTAGAGATTACATAAAAGAAGGGTCACGGTGAGGGTCTTCATCATTGGGATAAAAGAATTGTGGAAACGTGGATGAGACGGTAGAAAAGAGAATGAATGGTCTTGGTGCATAATCATGGACCACTGAACGTGTACTTGTCACGCGTTAAAGGCTACTTTTGTGGCTTCTTGTGAAAAACGCGACGGATGTGCACCAACATCGATATTTCCTTTTATGCTCGATTATAAACTAGCTCGGTCACGTGTTTAGCGGCCAGTTTATCACGTGTCTATCCTATTCAGATGAGCCAAACTGTCTCTTCATTTGATTGACCGATACAAAGGACAAACAAACAGAAGGAAAGAAAAGGAATAACCACTCATGAAAGGAATTACACAAGCCCTCTCTTCTTATCCGACCTCACTCTTCTGTTGTGATTCAGCTTGTTACGCTCAATACTCTTCTTGTAGGGATTTGCTGGCTTCGCACTCGTCGGCTTCTTCTCCTCATTCACAGCAGGAGTCGCTTTCGCAGGGGCCGGCTTGGCCTTCTTCGCGTTAGACGTCTTAGGGGCAGGTGTTTCCTTCTTGTTTTGCTGGCCTGTCTTTCCCTCCTTCGTCTTGATCGGCTGTTCGGGTTTTGCAGAGGATACAGGTTTTGGAGCGGATACGGGCTGAGAAGGAGCGTCTTCCTTGTCTTCCTCCTCCGATTCCAATTCGTGGTTCGTGTTCTTGATAGTCTACGGTGAATAGAATGATGCGCCCTTACAGCAAAGTAGTCGTCGTCGTCTCCGTCGTCTTCATACATGGAGCTGTTGTACTGGTTGAGAATCGATTTCTTCACTGAAGGATCGAGATTCGCATCTTCCAGGTCGTTATCTTCCTTTTCCTTCTCCTGAAGAATATTCAGCTACGCTCAAATCCATGAAGAATAACAACTCGCTTCAGCTCGTCTCCGTCGAAGAGAGATTGCAGCACATTCTTCTTTTCCTCCTCGTCGTTCTGCTGCGCGGATTTCTGCTTCTCACTCGCCTTGAAATCACCCACATAGAGGTCTCGCATCGTCTTGGCATTCTTGTTCAGAATCGCCAAATCGCGCGGGAGTTGGTTATTCAGCACGATTCCAACGACACGCTGCAGTTCCGACTGCAGCTCGGAGTCCTGGACAGTCTGCAGGTGGTAGTACTGGCAAACGGCCTCAAGGAACGCCTTTCCATAATTCGGGAACATTTCGGTCAGCTAGCACTCAATGCCTTTTCTTCGCTCTTACCACGTCAACGGCGAACTTCTGCTGAGAAATCGGCTGGTTCTGCGCCTTGGCACGCTCCTTCTGAATCGTCAGCTTCTCGAGCGTCTGATCGAAATCGGTGTCCTTCTGCTACGCATCAGAGTCACGCCCCGTGCCAACGGAGAGGATTTCCACGAAGTAGGCGCGCTGCGTCTCGTCCCAGCCGGGAAGACGCTCCAATCGATTGACGACGAAGTGATGGAGATAATACGCGTCGAGCGAGTCCTCGTCGTCCAGCACGGCACGAAGATAGCTAAAGAAGGTAGATTGGAGCGAATCTGGTGATGACGGAATTCGAGGCAATTCTCACCATCGTGCAGGGAAGGAGTGGTAGGCTGAAGAGAAGGATCTGCGTAGCAGAAGATCATCTTTTCGCACATCAGATCGTAGCACTGCGCAATCACTATGGATGAACAACGACCCCTGAACGTGCATTGTTGTGTGTCGGGGTGCTTCTTGCAAGCCGCAAAGATGCCGATGAGGATGTGCTTTAGATCGGAGTGGAACAGAAGAGACTGGACGGAATCCACCATTCTGTAAACCAGTCTGGGAACACACTGCAGAAGGAGCGTAAAGTTCCACACAATGTCGTCCACGAAGGCGATATACTCGGATTCACGCGGTTTGGCTTCTTCCTCGTTCATGAGCATCTTCGCCATTTCTTCCAGTTTCTTCGACGCGCGCATGAAAAAACCGATCGTTTCGTCGTGGAAGACGGGGTGCTTCTCCTCCATCTTGTCCAGCATCAGATCGACAATTCCGCGATTCTTCACGCCGAGCAGCGTGCACCAGTCTGCCATGGCCTCCATACTCAGCAAGTGGTTTTTAAACACAATATCCCAATAATTGTCACCCAGACCTCCAAAGGGCGGAATTGCCTTGGCGAAGTCCGCCTGGCCCTCCTCGTCGGTGATGAGTCGATAGTACACGCGGAGGAGAAGGGCGTAGATAGGAATGGAGGGAGAAGTGGGAACTGAATGGTAAGAGGAACCAGAAATGGGAACGTTTTTTGTCGTAGACACGAGGCGCATAGAGGAAGAATGTTTGGATCGTGTCCTTCAAGTGCGCATCACAGAGAAGATGGCTGAGGAAGTGGTTGAATGGCATCTTGAGGAGGATTTGCAGATCGCGGCACAGGTATTTGATGAAATGCGTCTCTTCACTACTTGTAATCAGCGACAAGCACACACACTGGACGAAGAAGTCCTCCGGAAGCACAGCACCGAAGAGAAGACCGTGGGATGTATTGTAGGAGACGACTCCATTGCCGAAAAGAAGTGGATTAATCGCGTGATCGATAGTCACGACTGTGGGTTGGGATATTTCCTCCTGCTTTCTTGTAACGGGCGATTTCGCGTTTGATGGCTCCTACGCGAGTGATTCCACAGCAGATGTGCTACATCCGACGCAGTCATAGAGTGAAGATACTCGCAATCGTCGCCGTATCTGCAATTGCCTTGCAACCAGAAGCGGCAGGGAATCGGCTTCTTCTTCTTGGCAATCTGATAGTAAGTAGAGAAAAGAGGTTCATACTGGCTTTGGATTCATTCTTTGAGGCTTCTGCGAGGCGTTGATGTTAGGGACTCGTGGATTGGAATTGTTGGGAGTCGTGGGGTCCACCATAAACCACCTTTCCCGTTCCTTTCACTGCCTTGTGAGAATGCTAAAGGAAGATGCATTCTGGGATTTGTGGGAGGAGCACAAGGAGTGGTTGTTGAAGACATGTGGTTGTTTTCGCGAAAATCGTCGTTTCCGATATGCATCCAGCCATTGTGAATCCCAATTCGAGGGTTTGGAATACGGCTGGCCATCACCTTCTAGACTATCTAAAGAAGTTCATCAAGGGATATATCAAGATGGGCAGTACAAAAGTATGCATAAGACACGTGGGCTGGCTCACATTCCAGATTGAGGAGAGGATTCGCGGCTACAATTTCACTCTTCCCATTGTAGATGCGATGCAGAAGGAGAACGTACGGTTTCCTCCCGATTTCATTCAGGGATTCCGACTCGGCCTCTACACCTTCATCAACTACAAAACAACACAGGAATTGAATGAGGTGTTTCAAGTAATGTTCGATGCTGGACTGTGACGGTAGATGAATCAGGACAAGCGGAATCTCCCCATTTTCCGGGAGAAGGAGCGCATCATCCAGTCCGTGAGGAGCAACCCGGTGACGATCATCATCGGAGACACGGGCTGCGGCAAGAGCACTCAAGTCCCTCAATACCTGATTTCCGCGGGATGGAGGCACATCGTGTGCACACAGCCGCGGCGACTGGCCACCATCAGTCTGAGCGAGCGCGTGGCGAAGGAGATGTACTGCGAGGGCACGGACGATGTAATTCACAAAGTGTTCGTTCAAAGCAGATTGGATACCAGATTCGCTTCGACTCCAGCGGCCGCGGCACGAAGCTGAAGTTCGTCACGGAGGGCATTCTGATCAAACAGCTTCAGTCCGACGCCCTGTTGCTGCGCCCGCGTGCATTGACGTCTAGACTCAAGCAGTACTCCTGTGTGATCATGGACGAGGTGCACGAGCGTCACATCTCCACAGACATGCTGCTGGGCATGTTGCGGATCATCGCCGCACAGCGCAGCGACTTCAGAATTGTGATCATGTCCGCCACCATGGACCCGCAGCAGTTCATCGACTACTTCGAGAAGCCGCTGGGCGATGAACCCATGCAAGCCATGCGAATCAACGTGATTCAGGTTCCCGGCAGAACCTATCCTGTCACAAGTGAGCGCTCCCGAATTCGGTCCGATTTTAGTCAACTATGTGCCTGTGGAAGAGAGTGAGAGTGGGAGACGACACAGGGGTCCGCGCGAGGAGCGAGAGAATCCGCTGATCGTGGGATCCCAAGAATTCGACCCTGCGCCCTACATCCAGATCCTTCGCGAAATCGACAACACCCTTGGTACTCAAGAATCACTGCGAATCACTGAACAGACGTGAATGAGCGCGGAGACGTCCTTATCTTCGTGAGCGGCCTGCACGAAATCAACACGCTGATCAACGCCCTTGCAGGAGTGGGCGATTCCCCGCGGCATGACGCGTAGTTCGCCTCCTCGTCCGGTCGCTGGGTGCTGCTCCGTCTTCATTCCACACTGCAGGCTTCAGAACAGCAACTCATCTTCAACCCCACGCCGCCGGTAGGGTCACAAGGAACGATTAATCGAAGGGCGTGCGGAAGTGCATCATCTCCACGAACATCGCCGAGACGTCGATCACCATCCCGAACGTGCGGTACGTGATCGACAACGGCAAGGTGAGGGCAGTCTGCGACACTGACCTGCAGAGCAAGGAGCTGAGCGAGCCCTCGCTGGCGAACAGCGCCATGCTTCAGTTACACGAGTGCTACATTGCGCGAGCCAACGCTCGCCAGCGCGCGGGGCGGGCGGGACGAACGGGTCCGGGCGTGTGTTACAGGTTGTACACGGAGGACGACTACTACGAGATGACGGAGTATCAGCTGCCCGAGATGCTGCGCGGGTGCGTGGACGACTCGGTTCTGCTGGTGTTCTTGTTAGCCTCTCTTCACATCATTCCTCCTTCGATCCACTCTCTCGCCGAGTACCCGCTGCTGGACACGCCGTCGGATCTGACCATTCGTCGCTCCACGCAGCGACTCCTGAACTACAGGGCCATTGGAGGATCAGGTCCCTATTCCATCACCTCATTAGGGTGCATTCTCTCGTCCCTGCCCCTATCTCTGCCTCAGGGCTATTTCCTCATTCTCGTCTCCTTCTTGAAACAGCCCTATCTCGGCTCCCTTCTCTGTGCCACGATGTCCTTTCAAGTGAGACCCTTCCTCTTTCTCCACAAATAGTCCCTGTTTTTGAACCGCTCGGCACAGTCGTCGATCGAGGTGAACAACCGGCACAAGTACGACAACAAGTTCGGCGATCTGATTGAAAACCTCAACATCATGGTCGATTTCGTGCGGTCCAAAAAGAAGGCCGATACTTCCTCCAAGTGGTGTCGTAACCGCATGTTATCCTATCCCAACTGCGCGAACTGCCTGCACATTCTCTCGCAGCTGCTCGTGATGCTGGACACGTTCCATCTCACCACGCTCGCCTCCTCCAAATTGGTGCATTCGTGCGCGAATAGGGTGGGAATGAGAGGTAGAGAGAGCGTGGAAGAGCGGAGGAGGCGTGTGGTTTCCAGGCATGACGTGATGAAGAGAAGAAGGGTGGAGATCCTGGACACGAACTACAACGAGAAGGTGCAGCGCGAGGCGGAGACGAAGGCGTTCACGCCCTCGCTGTCGAGTGCGGAGGGCGGCGAGTTGGACACGATCGAGTCGGAGGAAGAGGACGACGCCGTAACGGGCAGCAACCGTAGAATCGACATCCACGACCTCGCCCGCCTGTTGGAGGCGAGTTCCACTCCGGACTGCGAGCTGCTGCTGGCCTTCCTGCTGGGGATGGTGTACTACCCGAATGTGGCAATCGCCAACCGGACGTGGGCAGAGTGGAGAGAGATGAAGAATAGCAATGGCATCCGACCGGCGAACGAGTGGACGTTTCTAGTGAACGGCGAGCGGGGCGAGGGCGTGATGGATGTGTTCTTGTACCCCACGAGGTGGCCGAAATAAGGAGGTTTTATGGAGTAGCGGGATTCTGGGGTATTATGGGAACAACGTGGAAGAGGTGAGCGTGTGAGTTGTGTGTGATGTGCAGAAGTGCGAGTACCCTTTGCAGTTCAGCGTGCTGGTGTACGAGAAGGTGGGTATGGGAGTATCCATTGAGCGAGTAGCTTCTGCACACCAAGAAGATGTACCTGACGAACGCCACGGTGCTGCCTCTTCTCCCCGTGCTCCTCCTTCTGGCGAAGTGAACTTAAACTGTTGAGTACATGATTAGAGAAATCGACGTGGCGGAAAACGGGTCGATTCTGATTGACAAATGGTTGTATCTTCGCTTCTACGGCAATGTGACCCTTGCGCAAGTGTTGGAGTTCGTGAAGGAATCGCAGCGTCTTCGCGTCCGGCTCTCCTGTTTTGTGGACCACCGCATGAAGGGCCTGCCGCGCGCCGCTGTCGAGGAGTTCCCGCCAAGTGACGTGGAGGAGTTCTGCCGTGCGATGGAACTCCCGCCAAACTGCAAGCTTCCGGCGGAGGCGAGAGAGGTGTTCGCGTGCGTGAAGGAGAGTTACCGAGATTCCGACGTGGTCGAGCTGACTTCCGGAATCACGGCCTTTTTGAAGCAGTCGCTGTCGTACACGGTGGAGGAGGCCAGCGCCAGCAAAGCCAAGGCTCTGTTTGTGCGTGTGGAGGAGAGGTGTCAGAAATAGGGGCTTATTCCGTCGTGTGAGGAGCTGATCGAGCAGATCCGGCGAGACAAGCGACAGCACGCCAATGCCATGAAGGCGTTGGAGGGAAAAGTGGACTCCGAGAGTGCTCCGTCTGCCAGTACAACCAACACAATCAACACAACCAACACAAACAGCACAGCAAGCACAGCAAGCACAGCAAGCATAGCAAACGCCTTCGACTACTCCGCTCGCCTCGGCGTGGCGGACGGGCTGGAGTCGCTGGAGCACTTTGAGCGGCGGGGCGTGCGACTGTCGCCGTGGGTGTGGTTCGGGTCGCTGGTGGGCGAGATGCAGAGCGCGACGATGGAAAGATACCCCGACCTGATCAGCGCGGGTGTGACGGTGCGGTGGTGCTGTCCGGAGTGCAAGGAGGTAATGTATGTGAAGAAGGAGGAGTTGATGAGCCATTTGAACGAGTGTGTGAAATGACGTGTTTGGAACAAACGCAACAATACACACCCGCCTCCACAAACACCTTCGTCACGGCATCCTATCCATAACCAAACCAAAGCATGCTCACCACATCGACCAGCTCCTCCTTCGTGTCGAACAGCTTCTGCAAGTACGCTTCCACCAGCGGCAGGATCGTGTTCACGAACTGAATCACGATGATGTCGAAATGGTCTTGATTCGACAGGATCGTCTCGTTCCGCGTCTTCGGCACCATAATCTACTCCTCATTCTTCATTCCCTTCCCCACCTGCGAGACGAGATCACGCGCCTTCACCACGCCCTTCGCCATCTCCACCAAGCAGCCGTTCAACCCCTTCACGATGGTTTTGGCCTCGCCCTTGATCGCCACGAATCGTAACTCATTAAACGTCGCGATGAAATCGTTCACCAGCTTCGCCAGCACCGGCACCTCCAACAGATACCCCGGCAGCAGCTCCTCCTTCTTCTCATTGCAGTACAGCAGGAACGTGTCTCGACTCTTCAGTTTGAACACATTCTGAGTGTACACGGACTTCATCCAAAACAAGGAGGAGTTCACCTGCCCCACGAACTCGTCGCGCACCACACCCCAGTACTGCTGCATCAACTCCTCCACCGCCGACACCATCACGGGGTGAAGAAGGAAATAGATGTTGCAGTGGAGAATGCTGAGACCGTCACACAGATAAACCACGTCGCGGAACAGAGAAGCCAGCAGCGAGCCAGAAATCACCTTCTTTATGTGCTTGCCAAAAACATCCACGAAATTGGTCACTTCTTGCATCAGGTAGTTGTGGAAGAAGCCTATAACTCATTCCACGCTTCTTCTCGAACCTTCCATGGTATTCCCGAAAACGGCCTGATATTGGGTAACCACACTCATGCACTTATCCTTGAAGACTGCAATGTACCCCTTCAGGTACTCGCCCTGATCGTACTCCGTCAGAACCGCGGTTTTTTTCTACCGATGAAACGCCCTCCGCTCAAACGACGAGGAAAAAACGGTCTCTGGCTTTGAGGAAATTCGTCTTGATTTCCGTCACCTGCTCCTGGGAGAGCGAATCCAGCGTCAGAGCGTCCTTCTGCTGCGTGTTGAATCGGAGCGCGTAGTTCTGGGCGAGATAGTTCACGATCTGCACACATCGCGATGTGGAGATGTCCGTCTCCAACTCGCGGATGAGCAGCGTTTCCTGCTGCTCGGCCACGGCGACCATCTCCCTGAAGATGCTGAGAATGATGCTGTTTCCTGAGCGGAGCGAATCGGCCTGAATTGTGGAGGGCGTGGCATTGGGGCTAGAGGTGACGGAGATGGAATGCAGCGACAAGTGCTCGCAGAAGAGAGCGTTTGCATGGCGCAGGAGGACCAACCCCTCTTCATGCAGGTTGTTGCGGATGCACGTGTCCATCAATTGCGGCATCTCCAGCAGCTCGAGGAGCTACACATCAGCCCGACTGCAAAGGCAAACCTGGGTGTGATACTTGAGCGCCTTCTTGCTTTGGTTGTATTTGGTGTAGGTGTCCTCCACTTCCTTCGAGAAGGAGCTGCAGGAGTATTTCACCGTCGGAATGTATTCGCAGGCCGTCGATACGGTGAGCTGGAGCGAGTTGATCTAGTTCGTCAGCGAAACCGCTTAACAATACCTTTTCCAGCACATCCGAAAAGCACTTTTGGGCCTTTTCGAAAACCTCGTTCTGTTCAATCGCCTTGGTTTGGATCTCCCTTTCCAGCGAGTTGGCCTTCATCTCAAGTCTGGACGGTTCATCCAGCAATTCGCGCAGACTCATAGACGCTATCCTTCAGAGAAGCGGAACGGAGCAAACCAAGACGAATGATATAGGACTCATCGTAGTGACTGTCAATCGGAATGTCGATCAGCTTGGAGAGTGAAGCCAGTTGGGTCGTTGCCATCTACATCCCATCACAGAAGAGCAACGGGGAGTACGAATCGGATTTCGGTTTTCGTTCACGGGTTGCGCGAACACGAGGCAAAGAACGACGGGGAAAAGAGAAGAATGGAACAAACACAGCCGAAAAGCACACTTTTAAGAAGAACACCACAGCTCCACCACCGCGCACTCAAACTCGCTGCATCCCGCGAGGGGAGGCGATTTGTATGTCAAACACTCTCCGCTTGCCCCGTGCTTCAGCGTCGCATCCAGGAAGATCGCATGGCGGTTCCCGCCTCCCACCACCAGCTTCGTCTCCGTGGAGAGTTGGAAGAAGGAATTCACCTTGCTCCACTCAAAGCTCTCAATCCTCTCATCCTCGCACACTCTGAACACAACGCTCTTCCCCGACCCGTAGAAGGAGGCGGCATACCTCCAGGGCTCCTCCTGGCAACAGCCCAGCACCTCGCCCTCCGCCGTCACCACCACCAACAGCGTGTTGGAGCGACCGCGCGCCGCGTCCAACAGCTGCGTCAGCGTCGTCTGCGCCGTCGAGCGGAACAGCAGTCTCGGTGCCTGATCGGGTTTTGAGGGGAGGAAGGTGGCGGTTAGCTGGTGCAGCAGCGTCTTTGGCACACATGGCGAGAGTGTGAGAAGAGAGGTGGATTGAGGTGTTGGAGTGGTTTGAGTGGTTTGAGTGGTGGTTGGTTGTGCCGGCTCCGTTCCCTCCAACTGCTCAGTCACATCACTCCCCTCCTCAGGCTGGCAATGATCACTGATCCACGCGCTGGGGCGGGCGCAGAGCGAGGGCAGGAGAGGCGTGCTGCCGCGCAGACAGGCGGCGAAGTCCGCCAGAGAGTGCGCGACGGCCAGAGCGCGACGCAGCTCGGTGGAGACGCGCTGCAGGAGCGCGGTGAACTGGAGGAAGTAGGCCTCTCCCGGCGCGAACAGCGAGAAGGTGTAGGTGGCCAGGCCGAAGAACAACTACCCGTCAGACGCACCGCGTGAAGCCACTTGATTCAAGAAATCGGGCGCGCTGGCGAACTTCCACGCGGGCAGCTGCGACAGCTTCGCCACGTCGGAACCCTCGTCGCAGTTGAAGAGTCCGAGGTGCTTGGTGAGCATGATGGACAGGTTGATGCACGCGATCGCAACGGGGATTTGCTTGGCTTTGTCCTCACAGTCCATCACCTCCAACATGAATTCGGGACACTGCGACACAAATGCCTCCAATTGAATTAGGGACAGCACACCCCCGCCTCTGAAGTCTGTGAGGGGCGTTTCGCGCTGGAATCCGAGCAGTTTCCAGTAGGGCGAAATCGGGCTGAATTCTGGAATGGGCTGGTCGTGGGCTTGGCAGTACAAAGCCACGGTTTTCGACCACAGTTGCTTCAGCAGCCGCAACGACATGCCCTGGGCGTCGGCAATGTCCACCGAAACGCCCACCAACTGGACAATTCCAGAAACCCTCTGTTTTTTGTCCGACAGCACGGCGTTGGAGGCTTCGATTTCTCTTCGGGCCTCCTGCAGCACTTCCGCAGGGCGCGTTACCATCAGTGCGAGCAACTCCTCGCAAGCAGCCGCTTCGCCCTCGGTTTGAGGACGATTGACGTGAATCGCGGATGGAAGCAAGAAATGGAGAATGGCGTGGCGAATGGACGACACTTCCTCCGGAGGGTCTACACGTCATGGAAAACGGGGGGAGCCACAAGCCATGAAGCGTTGAGAGAAGAGCGTGATGATGCGATCCAGCACAATCTTCTCGAATAAGGACAGGTCGCGCAGAATCGTTTGGAGCAGGTGGACTTGGAGCGATGCGTCAAACAGGAGGGCGGTGTGGAGGCAAGCATTGTAATGCTGTGCCGGAATGAAGGAGACCTTCAGGTTCGATAGAATGTAGTACAGAATGCTCAGTCCGAGAGGCGTCTGGATCCCCGCGGGGAGACGGTTGTTCTGGCGGAAGAAGTCAATCACGGGCAGCACCTGATTCAGATCATAGGAGAGGGTCATAGACGGGTCAAAGCACCAGTTTTCTTCGAGCGAGGAGAGAAGGAGCGTGAGAATGCGAGGAACGCACAAAAGAGGCTCGATTCCAGAATCGGGCGCGATCACGTCTGGAATGCGGATGCCATCGTCGTTGGAGGCACTTCGCAGGGCGGACTCGGCAAGCGCCTCGTCAAACACGCTGTCGATGTAATCGACACTGCTTTCGAGGGAAGAAATGAAACCTCCAAAGACCGTCCTACTCCCTCAGTCGTTCTGCACAAGGGTACGACCACAGCGAGAAGGCCGTTTCAGAGGAGGGAGACTCTTCTGTGGGGGGAATCTGAATGGGAAGCGAAAAAGGAATCGTTTCCAGGAATTGGAGAATAGGCATCTAGTTGAATTACCCCAACAGAAATGGAATTACAAGAAGAGACAGGCACTGCGAATCGCGGAAGAAGGAGTATCCGTAATACTGTCCCACATTTTCCATCTTGGACAGTGCCTATGCATGATGTGAGGGATGAAACAGAAGACAATCACAACTGAAGAAAGGGAATGGCGGTTGAGGAATGCGCACAGCATCCCTATCAAGCTCTCGTGCACTTTTGCACCGTTCGCTTCGGTAGAATCCTTGATGGCCGCGGCAACCACGTCATTCGTGGCTGAGAGCGATTGAAAGAGTTGGAATAGTGTATCTTCACCTTCATCCAACAGTCCGAACAAAAAGCACTGCTCCACGTTGTCCACTTGACATTAGACGGAAAACGCAAACGCCTTACAAAAACCAACAATCGGTTGGCTGATTGCGCTGATTGGCTTGTCTGAAGACATCTCCTTCACCAATGCGCTTGAAGCCTTCAGGTCGTACTATGCATCACCTCTCGCTTTTGATATTACTAGAACCGAATAGAGCGAATACCAGCTTGGCTCTTCCTCTGCCATGGGCTCCAGAGACTGCTTGCAAGGCAATGAATGCTGCTTCCGTGCCAACCCATGGGGTGTGTTGTGCTCAGTGTGTCTATTGAGTGGATTACAGTGCGGAATAGAATGACCGCGTTTCTCTCCATCCGTGCTATCTTGCATGTCATTGTGTTTGAGAAAGACTGCACTTCTCGTTTCCACACTGAGTAGCCCATTCTCTGCTATGAATGACATGCATGTCTTAACATCCATAGAGAAGAGAACCCTGTGAGCGGTCCTATAGTGTAATCGGTTATCACAGAGGACTTTGAATTCTCTGATCCGGGTTCAAATCCCGGTAGGACCTTTTTTCTTCTTCTCCATCTACTTGCACCTCATCAATTCCACCTACATCACCACTCCATAACATCACTCTTGCGCAGCATTCCAACAAACACGCCACATTAGATTACTCTTACTTTCGTCATGTCCGTGTCGTACGC
>ERZ827156.3924-NODE-3924-length-12700-cov-5.015817_pt1 | contig 12700 bp, 12 predicted proteins | sample MGYA00519919_ERZ827156 | MGnify/ENA primary metagenome ERZ827156 (study PRJEB31778, sample SAMEA3449269) | human gut metagenome | biome: human gut; feature: human-associated habitat; material: faeces | place: United Kingdom | collected 2010/2012 ... | reverse complement strand
GACCCAGCACGTCGGAACGGGCAAACAGCTCGTCCAGCTCCACAAATTCCACGCCCAGATCCTTTGCGGCCTGAGACTGGGAACGGTTGTACGCGATCACGTGCATCCCCAGCCCTTTGGCGGCCTCGGCGGTGTGGATCCCGATGCGGCCGCAGCCAAGCAGGCCGTAGGTTTTACCGGCCAGCTCAATGAGCGGATAGTCCCAGTAGCACCAGTCCTGACTGTTCTGCCACCTGCCCTCATGAACCGTTCGGTCATGGTGTCCAATATGGAGGCAGGCTTCCAGCATCAGGGCAATGGCAAACTGGCTGACGGAGTACCCGCCGTAATTGGGGACGTTGCACACAGGGATCCCCTTTTCTTTGGCGCAGGCAATGTCCACCACGTTGTAGCCGGTGGCCATCACGGTAATCAGCTTCAGGTTCGGGCAGCTCTCCAGAACCCGCCGGGTCACCGGGGCCTTATTGACGACGGCGATCTCTGCGCCGTCCAGCCGGCGGATCACCTCATCCTCGTCATCCAGAGCGACCCGATCATAAATGGTCACGTCCCCCAGCGCCTCCAGCGGCGCCCAGCTCAGATCGCCGGGATTTTCCGTATATCCATCCAGTACTACAATTTTCATAGGATTCCTCCGTTTCATGCCAAGGGGCAGATTTTCTTCTCTCCACTATAGCAGGGCTTCCAGCAGAAATGCAACAGAAATTCTGTTTTTCGTCCGCCTTTTCAGCAGTGCAGCTCCCAAAACCCATTCCGGCTTTGGAAGCTGCACTGATTTTATGGGGAATAGCGGGGCAAAAGCTGAAAGGCTGCCCAATCTGGGAAACCGCCCCCGGCGCTGCGCTGAACGGCTCAACGCCGCAGCGCCGCAGACAGCCGGTCAATGACCCAGACAAGGAGGATCAGTCCCAGCGCAATGGCTCCGGCCTCGTTCCACGCATAGTGATTCATGGCAAAAATCAGTGGCGCACCGATGCCGCCCGCGCCCACCAGTCCCAGAACTGACGCCTCCCGGATATTGACGTCAAAGCGGTACAGCACCGCCGACGCCAAAGCGGGAAGAAACTGCGGCAGCACGGCATATCGGATGCGGAGAAGCCTTGAAACGCCCATGGCTTCCAGCGCATGAAAGGCACGGAAATCCATGGCTTCAATGGCTTCCGTAAACCGCTTGCTCAAAAGTCCCACACTGCAAACAGCCAGCGTCAGCACGCCCGCAAAGGGGCCGGGGCCGGTGACCCGGATAAAGATCAGGCCGTAGATCATAAACGGTACGGAGCGGATCGCCATGATGACCAGACGGAAGCCCAGCGCCACAGGCTTCGGCATCAGGCGGCCGGTGCCGAGAAAGGACAGCGGCACCGCCAGCACCGTTCCCAGGCAGGTGCCTGCCAGCGCGATGCAGACGGTTTCCAGCAGCAGATATCCCAGTCCGCTGGCGTCCGTCTCAAAAAAGAAGGCCCAGTCGGGGTGTAGCAGGCCGGAAACCATGGCCTGCACAGTCCGCAGGCTGGTGTGGGAAAAATCCGGCGGCTGGAGGGACAGGGTGCAGGCCAGCAGCAGGAAAACAGCAGCGCCGGTCAGGGCGCGTTTTTCCCTGCGGGACAGCCGCCGCTCCTCCCGGATCATTTGCGAGAGCAGGCTGCTGATCCCCTCGATGATGCAGACGGTGAGAAACAGCAGCAGCAGGATCATACCCACCCTGCTGTATTCCAGCCATGAGATCTTCTCGTTCAGCAGCAGGCCGATGCCGCCTGCGCCTACATAGCCCAAAATAGCGCTGTGGCGCACATTGGTTTCCAGCAGATACAGAACGTTGGAAAAATAGGACGGCGCGATCCCCGGCACAACGGCCCGCCAGTAGGCTCCGGCCGGGGCGGCTCCCATAGCGCACAGCGCCTGATAGGGGGCCAGCGGCGCAGCCTCGATGTCCTCATAGGTCAGCCGGGTCAAAATGGCAAAGGTGTAGACCGTAATGGCCACGGTACCGGAGAAGGTGCCCAAGCCAAACAAGAACGTAGCCAGCAGCGCTAAAATCAGCGTAGGGAAGGAGCGGAGTACCTGCACCAGCAGCCGCAGCGTCCACCGGAGCGGCTTGGGGGCATGGAGATTTTCCGCGCACAGGGGGGCCAGCAGCAGCGCCAGAAACGATCCCAGCGCCGTGCCGGTGACGGACATCTGCACCGTAGCCAGCAGCGGGGCCAGGATTCGGGGGGCATACCCCCAATCCGGCGGGAGCATGGCGGAGATCAGGTCCGTCAGATGGCTCCGCCGCGCCCAGAACAGGGCGGGGGAGCAGTCGGTGAACCGCGCCGCAGCCAGCAGCAGAAGGAAAAGTGCCAGCGTCCGCAGCCAGCGCTTTCCGGAGGAACGGGTCATGGCCGACCCTCCTGACGGTGGTAGACGGCGGCGAGGATCTCCTCCGCCGGGGTGTCCGCCGGGGCGTCCAGCACAACGGCACCCTGGTTCAGGCCGATGAGACGGCTGGAAAATTCTTGTGACAGCTCCAGATTGTGGCTGTTCATGAGAACGGTCAGCTTTTGGTCCTGCTGAATGTCCCGGAGCAATTCTAAAATCTGCCGCCCGGTGACAGGGTCCAAGGACGCTACCGGCTCGTCCGCCAACAGCAGCGCGGGGTGCCGCATCAGCGCCCGGGCGATGGCTACCCGCTGCTTTTGCCCGCCGGAGAGGTTCTTCACCGGCTCGTGGACCTTGTCGGCAAGGCCCACCCGCTCCAGCAGGGCGTCCGCCTCGGCGACGCGCTCCTTTCCGAAAAAGCCGCAGACCGCCGGGAGGAACGCCATGTCCGGCAGACTGGCGTTCAGCACGTTCTGGCGGCAGGTGGCATTTTCCACCAGTGCGAAATCCTGATAGATGGTGCCGATGGTGGTCTGAATGGCCCGGCGGGTCCTGCGGTCGGCAGATTCAAAGTGAACGCCGTTTACCAGAATGACGCCGCCGTCACAGCGGAGAGAACCGTTGAGGATGCGGAACAGGGTGGTTTTGCCCGCACCGGAGGGACCGATCACAGATACAAAATCCCCCTGGCTGACGGAAAAGCTGGCGTCAGTCAGGGCGTGGGTGTGGTTTTGAAATTCTTTACGGACATGTTGGACTTCCAGCAGCATAAATAGCCTTTCAGCCCCGCGGCTCCTGAGAAGCCGCGGGGCAAGCGTTTTTTTAAGGGAGGACTTAGCCTTCCAGAGACTTCAGCAGCTCCTGCGCGGCCCGCTCGCCGTCATAATCGGAGTCCTGACCCCAGGTGTAGCCCACCTGGCTGAACACACTGATGATCTCCCGGCCCTCGTCGGTGTCGGCGATCTCAATGAAGCTTTCGCCCAGCGCCTTGCGGAAATCCTCATCCGCCATGGTATCGGAGTTCTTGCTGTAAGCGATCATATCGTTGTAAATGCCCTCGGTGACGCCGATGACGCCGGTCTGCTCCACCATGGGAGCGGTGCCGCCCAGCTCGGTCTCCCACTTGGGGGCGTTCTTGATGCGGATGTGGCCGAAGGAAACCATCACGTCCACCTGACCGGCGGCCAGACGGGCCACGGAAGTGGTGTGAGAGTCAGACTGGACCACGTGCTCCAGATCGCTGATGCCCTTGCCGTAGTGATCCTGGAGCCATAGGCAGGGATAGATGTAGCCGGAGGCGGAGGTGGGGCTGAGGACGGACCAGGTGGCGCTGTTGAGATCGTCCCAGGTCAGCTCTTCACCGGCGTTGACCTTGGCCTGCAGCTCCTGACCCTTTTCGCTGGGACCGGCCAGAATGATGCAGCGGTAATAGGTGCTCATATCCTTGGTGTTTTCCTCGATGGTGCCGTCATTCCAGTCAGCAGGGTTCTCGGAATCCTTGTTGATGGCATAGCGCAGAGCGGTGAGCAGCACATCGCAATCGTCGGAGAAGAGGACGTAGTTGCCGCCGGAGATGAAGCCGATGTCGGCGCTGCCGGCGCTGAGGGCCTCGCCCACGGCGGTGTAGCTGGTGCCCACGGTCATGTCGATGTCCTTCACGTCATAGCCCTTTTCCAGAAGCTTTGCCTGAAGCAGCTGCTCCAGAGGCTCCGTGGCGGTGGTGATCTGGTCCGCATCGGCGTAGGGGGAGAAGGCGATCTTCAGAGAGGGGATCTCCTTCACACCGGTCTCACCGGCGCTTTCCGTGTCATTCTCCGCCGGGATCTGCTTGCCGGCGCAGCCGGTGGCGAGACCCAGACACAGGGCCAGAGTCAGAATACTTGCAAGAAACTTTTTCATGGGATTTACCTCCAGATTTGATTTTCTGCTCAAAGCGCAAAAAAAATATGTGCCTTGCAGCACATACCGAATTTGACTTCAAGCAGATGCTGACAGCTCCCCCGGCGTCACCGGGGGAAACAGGGGCGGTCGATCCTTACTGGGATCCTCTCAACCCGGAACACGGGTTCCCTCGCAATCTGGTTTCGTCATCAATCTGAGCGCGGCGCCAAGGCGCTCCCCTTTTCGCCGCATTCCGTAACCGTGGATTACCTTACCACACTCTTCCATAAAATACAAGCACAAATCCGCAAATAACCGACAAAAAACGGGGAATTGCGTTTCTATGACTGGTTTTGGGAGACAGTTTTGCAAATTTGCCGCAGTTCGCCGGGAAAGACAACGAACCCCGGCAGGCCATCATAAGCGTGGCGGCCTGCCGGGGATTCAAAGTCAGTCGTTATTCTGATGGGGAGGCAATTACTTGCCCTGACGCATTTCCTCGTCGATATCAATGAGATCCTGGAAATCCGGGCCCCAGAGACGGAAGTTTCCGGATTCGATCATTGCCTTGTACTGGAAGGAGTCCCGGACCCGCTCCGGCAGGATGACGCCCGCACGGGCCTCATCACCGTCCTGGTGGGTGTCAGATCCGGCCAGACGGAAATAGTTGGGATGGCGGCGGCACAGCTCCACGCCCCGGTCGCTGTGATTTTCGTGGCGGGGGTTGCCGTTGATGATCTCCGTGCCGTCCACAGCGTCCTCAAACACGGTGGTGTTGCCGTCCCGGTAGGGGTGGGCGTGGATGATAAGGACTTCATTGTGGAATTTCTCGTAGAATTCCCGGGCACTGGTGCAGCACATATAGGGATTGGAACGGAGCCAGTCCTCGTCGATGCCGTACACCAGATAGTCATTGTCATTCTGGGGGAAGCGCAGCTCGGCACCCAAAATCACATCGAAGCCCAGCTCGTCGCCCCGCTTTTTGGAGGCCTTGTAGCCGGAGAGATAGTGGTCCATGGCCTTCTGCCAGTCATGCTCCGTGTCGATGCGGGAGAGGTATTCCGGATGCAGATGGTCTGTGACCACCAGACCGGAAAAGCCGTGCTTCACATAGCGCTCCACAACGTCGGCGGCAGGCAGATGGCCGCATTTGCTGGTTTCCGCAGTATGGGTATGAGGATCGTAAAGATAACCTTGCATGGTTGTATGTTCCTTTCTATCAGGGATGGCAGGCCGTCCCGAATTTACAGTGAGATCACTTGGAGGGATCCAGCTTCCGGCAGGTGCCCCGCTGGATCAGCGTCGGCAGCAGGATCTGGTGAACATAGCCCTGAGTGCCGTTTTCAATTTTGTCCCGGAGCATATCCACCGCCTGTACCGCCATGTCCCGCTTGGGCTGGTCAACGGTGGTCAGGTCGATGCGGGAGAGGGCCGTGGCGCTGATGTTATCGAAACCGATGAGGCTCAGATGCCCCGGAATATCAATGCCCATTTCATCTGCCGCCGTCATCATGCCTAGGGCATTGGAATCCGTGGCGGCAAAGACGGCGGTGTAGTCCAGCGGTTTCCGGAACAGCTCCTTGGCCAGCTCATAGCCGCCCTGGATGGAGGAGCGGGAGTATTCGCTGTTGAAAAAGCGGGGGGTGAGGTTTAGCTCCTGGCAGGCTTTCATATATCCCTCTGCGCGGAGCTGGTGGGTGGTGGAGCGGCGCTGACCAAAATAGAGAATATCCCGGTGGCCAAGCTCATAGAGGTATTGGGTGCCCAGATAGGTGCCCAGGCTGTTGTCCACAGCCACATAGCTCTGGGGCTGGCTCCGCAGGTTTTCGCTGAGGAACACCGTGGGGACCTGATCCAGATAGGACTTGAGGTTATCGTAGGATCTGGAGCTCTGAGGGACGATGAGAATTCCGTCCACCTGCCGGCCCAGCAGCAGCTTGAACACGGTCTTTTCCTGCTTCAGATCCGGACCGGAATCACAGAGCATGATGTTATAACCGTGGGCCCGGGCGCTGACTTCCGCGTGGTAGGCAAGCTCCGACATGAACTGGTTGTCCACAGAGGGGACCACCAGTCCGATGAGGTTGGTGCGCTTGGTCACCATGGACCGGGCCACAAAGTTGGTGGTGTAGCCCATCTCATCGCACAGCTTCAGAACCCGTTCCCGGGTCTCACTGCCGATCTGGGAGCTGCCGGAAAGGGCACGGGATACGGTAGCATAGGAGACGCCTGCTGCTTTGGCGACATCCTTTAATGTTACATTTTTCATAAAGTTGACTCTCTTGCGAAGGTTGTGTTTGTGCAAACGTTTCCGACTTTTTAGGAAAATTGGCAGAAAAAACTGCCAAGGTACTTCAGACGAATCAAGAATAGCTGATTTTTGCTCTTCTGTCAATATCAACCTAAATTTTTAAGGCATTTTGGGCAATCCAGCAAAAAAAGTGTCTGAGCTTTGACATTTGGGATATTGACAAAAAGGGGCGAACTCCTATAAAATAAAAACAGAAATCGCAAACGTTTGCGATTCTCGGGGGGGCGTCACACCTCCGAGGATCGCCGCGCTTTCCCGCAGTTGGGCCGCGACCCTGAATTTCAAAGGAGGAACTGCCATGACCGCCAATATCCAAACCATTTTCTTCGATGTAGGAAACACCCTGCGCATTGTCCTGCCGGACCAGGAGTTTATTGACCGGGCGGAAGCCGGTCTCATGGAACTGATCGGCACCACGGAGAGCCACGACGCCCTGTTTGCCAAGCTGGAGGAGCGCTGGAAGGCATACCGCAAGCAGTCCAAGACCACCCTGCTGGACGCTTCCGAGGGAGAACTGTGGACCCAGTACATGCTGCCGGAATATGATCCGAATATGATTTTTGCCAACGCCCCCAAGCTGACCCGCCTGTGGCGCGACCATGACGGCCGCCGGGTGGCCCGGCCGGACGCCGTAGCCACCATCAAGGAGCTGCACCGCCGGGGCTATACCCTTGGCATCATCGCCAACACCGTGACGGAGACGGAGATCCCCGATTGGATGGCCGCTGACGGCGTGGCCCAGTGCTTCAAGACCACGATCCTTTCCTCCAAGGTGCGCCTGCGCAAGCCGGACCCGGACATCTACCATCTGGCCTGCCGCTGCATCGGCACGCCGGAGGCCAACTGCGCCTATGTGGGCGATAACCCGGTGCGGGACGTGGAGGGCACTCAGGCTGCCGGCTTCGGCATGATGATCCGGATCGATGAGCCGGATACGCTGAACAAGGAAAAGGCCACCGGCAAGGAGTTTACCCCGGATCATGTCATCACCAGCCTTTCTGAATTGCTGGACATCTTCCCTGAGCGGGCTTAAAGGAGGACCTATGGAAAAACAGTATAAAGCCGTCTTTTTCGATCTGGGCGGCACGCTGCGGATCGCTCTGCTGGAGGAAGCCTATATGCGTCACGCCCGCCGGAAAATGGCGGAGATCGCAGGCACGGATATGCCTTATGAGGAATTCTATCAGATGATCGAGGAGCGCTACGAGCCGTACCGCAAGTGGGCTTTGGGCGAGTTCAAGGAATCCGGAGATGAAGAGCTGTGGTGCAAATGGCTGCTGCCGGACTATGACCCGGCCCGGATCCGTCAGGTGTGTCATGAGCTGAGCTTCCAGTACCGGCAGTGCAAGGGGCGCCGCGAGGTGGTAGACGGCGGCGTGGAGGTCATCAAGGGCCTGCATGAGCGCGGCTACAAGCTGGGGATTATCTCCAACCTCATCGGTGAGAACGAGGTGCCCGACTGGCTGGAGGAGGACGGTTTGGATTCCTATTTCGATACGGTGATCCTCTCCTCCGTGTGCCACATGCGCAAGCCCTGCTCTGAGATCTACGATCTGGCCTGCCAGCAGATCGGCGTGAAGCCGGAGGAGTGCGTGTCCGTTGCGGACAACATCAAGCGCGACATTGCCGGGGCCAAGAAGGCCGGTATCGGCTGCAATATTATTTTCCGGTCTCCGGAGAAGAAGCATCCCGTGGAATTTACGGAGGAAAACCGCCCGGACTATGTCATTGAAGATTTCCGGGAGATCCTGAACATTCTGCCCTGATGCGTTCCGGGCCAGTGGCCCGGTGAAAAGGAGGAAGCAAGCCATGAATACGGACATCCGTTATATTTTTCTGGATCTGGGCGGTACCTTCCGGGTCATTGACAAGGACCCGGCTTATCTGGCTGCCGCCCGGGCGAAAATCGCGGAGCTGTGCGGCGTGAAGACGGAAGATCCTACCCAGTGGTTCGAGGATGTGATCGACAAGCGGTACGATGTATACCGGGAATGGGCCCTGAAATATATGTGCGAGGCCCCGGAAGAGGTGCTGTGGCGGCGCTGGCTGGCCTATGACTGCGACCCGGAGCTGATCCGGCGCAATGCCTCGGAGCTTTGCTACCAGTACCGGCAGACCAAGGGCCGCCGCACGGTGGTAGAGGGCGGCGCAGATACAGTGAAGGAGCTGTGCCGCCGGGGCTACACTCTGGGCATCATCTCGGATCTGGTGGGCAGACGGGAAGTGGACGAGTGGCTGGATCAGGATGGCCTGCGCCCCTATTTCCAGACGGTCCAGCAGTCCTCGGTCACCTATATCCGCAAGCCCGGCCCCGCGATCTACTATTACGCCATGGAGGAAGTGGGAGCCGAACCGGAAAACTGCTGCTATGTGGGCGACAATCTGAACCGGGACATCATCGGCGCCAAGGCCGTCGATTTCGGTATGACCGTCACGGTGCAGTACCAGAAGGATAAGCCCCTGAAGCTGACGGCGGAAAACCGCCCGGATGCCAAGGTCTATCGGTTTCCGGACCTGCTGGATATTTTCCCCAAGCGGGGGCAGGTGGCCGTGGAAAAGCTGATCCCGCCGGAGGATGGACAATAAGTTCGCCCCGGTCGGATAAAAAAATGCGCAGTGGCGCGGGAAAGAACCGTTTCACGCACCGCTCGACTCATAAGGAGGTACTTTTTATGTCTGAATCCAAGCGCGGCGGCGCACAACTGGCGCGGGCCGTGGAAAAAGCGTATCAGGCGGGGCAGGATGACTACCATCTGGAACCCATGGTCCTGGTGGAGAACGGCAAGCCTGTAGGCAAGATCGGAGACGGCGATGCCGCCGTGTTCTGCTGCCGCCGCGGTGAGCGGGAGATCGAGCTGACGGAGCTGTTCACCGATCCGGACTTCAACAAGGTGCAGCGGAACCAGCTGAAGGATCTGGATTTCGTCATCATGACCATGTATCATGACAAATTCAAGGATCTGCCCATCGCCTTTGCGCCGTCTCATGTGGTGAAGCCTCTGGCTCAGGTCCTCAGCGAGGCGGGGAAGAATCAGTTCCACTGCGCGGAGAGCGAGAAGTATGCCCATGTGACCTTTTTCTTCAACGGCGGCGAGAACGCGCCCTTCCCCGGCGAGGATGACGTGTGCGTGCCGTCTCCCAAGGGCATTGACTTTGACCAGCAGCCGGAGCTGAGCCTGCCTGCCGTGGCGGATCAGGTCATGGGCGCTTTGGGTAAATACGATTTCGTGGTGACCAACTTCGCCAACGGCGACGTGATCGGCCACACCCTGAATACCGCCGCCAAGCTGGAAGCCTGCAAGCATGTCAGTCACTATCTGGATGTGGTGGTCCATGACGCGCTGGCCAAGGGCTATGTGGTGGCCGTCACCGCGGACCACGGCAACATTGAAAAGCTGTACACCGCCGCAGGCAAGCCTGACGGCGCCCACACCACCAATCTGGTGCCTTTCATTCTGATGGACCCCGCCCACAGCGGCCCCATTGCCCTGCGGGACGGCTGTCTGGGTGACGTGGCGCCTACGGTGCTGAATGTCATGGGCATCCCCCAGCCTGCGGAGATGACTGGCAGATCTCTGGCGGAGGGACACGATTTCGGCAAGGACCGGAAGATGCTGCTCATCATCTGCGATGGTTGGGGTCTCGGCTCCGGCGATGACGGCGACGCGATCCATCTGGCGGATACCCCCTACTGGGATTCCCTGCTGGCGGAGCAGTCCTGGAGCAAGCTCCACGCCTCCGGCGAGCATGTGGGCCTGGGAAGCGGAAAGGCCGGCAACTCCGAGGCAGGCCACTCCAATCTGGGCGCAGGCCGCTGCGTCATGCAGGATGACGTCCGTCTGGACGCCGCTGTGAAGGACGGCAGCTTCAAGAAGAACCCCATCTTCCTGCAGGCCATCGAACACGCCAAAAAGAACGGCACGGCGCTGCATCTGCTGGCATATCTCACCTATAAATCCTCTCACGGCTGCATCGACTACCCGTTGGCCATCTGCGAAATGGCCCGGGACGCCGGACTGGATCAGGTGTTCTTCCACATCATCTTTGACGGCCGCTCCACGGAGCCTGGCTCCGCGCCCAAGCTGCTGGCAGAGTTGGACGAAAAGCTGGACGCCATCGGCGTAGGCCGCATTGTGGACGGCGTGGGCCGCGGCGTGGCGCTAGACCGGGACAAGAACTACGATAAGGTAAAGCGGGCCTATGACGCCATGGTGGACGGCGCAGGAACCCGGTATGAGTAAGCCTCTGGCATAAAGCGCCCTCCAAAAAAAGAAAACAAAGAGAATGTTAAAAATCCCGCAGAGAGCAAACACTCTCTGCGGGATTTTTGCGCGGGGAAAGTGCGAAAAAGCAACAAATCACGGAACAGACATCGAAAACGGGAATATTTGCGTTGGCGGACTGCTGATCTGCACCCCGTCTGAAAGCCGCAAAAAGTGCCCGGACCGCCACAGCGGTCCGGGCCTTCTTGTCATACATCAAAACAGGGATCAGCGGGCGTCCTTCAGGATCGTGTAGACCTCATAAATGTCCTTCACGCTGTAAGTGGGCTTCACGTCCACGGGAACGTTGGCGTCCTTCAGCTTGGTGAGGTAGGAGTCGATGTGGAAGGTGGCGCCGAAGCCCATGCGGATGGGGCCGATGACGTCCCGGGAGAGGGTATCGCCCACATAGGCACAACTGGCGGGGTCAGACTGGACCTGATGGAGGGAGACCAGAAAAATGTTGGGGTCTGGCTTGCGATATCCGGTGACGGAAGAAAGCGTCACATCCTGGAAGTAGTCCCGGATGCCGTAGCCTTTCAGAACGTCAAACACCTGATAGAGACTGGCTGTGTTGCTGATGACGCCCAGCTTCATACCCAGCCCCTTCAGCCCTTCCAGCATTTCCTTCACGTGGGGGCGGAGAGTACGGTGATAGTGGGTGATCTCCCACATGTGGGCCAGCTCCTCGGCGTAGGGACGCACAGAATCTTCATTCAGGCCGAAATCCGTCAAAACGAAGCTGCCCCAGATCTCCTCCGGCTTCAGCTCCCGCTGCCGGGGGTCCCGGTAAACGCCGTAACGTTCCCAGCCGGCATTGATGCTCTGAGCCGCAGTTTCAAAGTCCATGTTCAGATCGATGCCGTGAGCGCGTAGAATATCCAGCACGCCCTGAATGGAAGAATGGCGGCTTTCGTCATCGACCCAGATGTCCTCCAGAGTGCCGCCCATATCGAACAATACAGTATCTATCATAGTTTCACAGCCTTTTTTTAAAGTTGCATACATGGGAAAAAACGGTATTCAGAGGGAGTTTCTGCGGCGAAGCAGCCACCAGGAGCTTCCAAAACCCATCAGCAGCGGCACAGGGACCATCATACCGAAGAGCTGGAGAAACAGGACCGACGCGCCGCTGTCACCCCGCAGCAGGAGCAGCATGGTCACCAGACTGGCGAGGGCCAGCAGCAAGAGCCAGCCGTATGCGGCCAGAACGGTCTGAGGATGGCAGATCAGGTGGGTCAGCGCGCAGATTGCTGTCCCGATCAGGGCGGGGAGCAGTGCACTGACCAGATTTTCTACCGCCCGGGGCGCAAGGGCAAGCCATGCGTGAATGGGATCGGTCAGCAGAAAGAAGGCCGCGCCGTAAACTGCCAGAAAGAGGATGGACAGGCAGAAGGAATTCAGCAGCAGCGTGCTTTTTACATGGCCGTTTTCCGTCAGCCGGAAGGCATCCCAAAAGGATTCTACCCGTCTGGCCTGTTCTTTTTCCCGTTCTGCCCGGCGCAGTTCTTTTTCAAAATCCTGGTTCATGTTATCTCCTATCTGAATGATTCAAAAGGCCCGGGCAGCGGCGGTTGCCGCCGCCCGGGAAAATCGCGGTGCTTGAATTTACTTCATCTTGGGGTTCTTGGACAGCCAGTAAGTCCACATATCCTGCACGTCGGGATAGATGTAATAGATGGCGCTGAGGTCGTTGGCCCGGGCGCCCAGTTCGCTGAGCTTTGCGGGGTTCTTCTTGTCCTCCACGTCGTCGCGGACGGGCCAGTTGCCTTCCTTCTTGAAGGGCTTCATACCTTCGCTCTGGCCGTCGGCACCGCCGGTGATGTAGCGGACGAACAGACGGGCGCCGGCGGGGCTGTTGGTGCCCTTGGCGATGAACAGGGACTCC
>ERZ827156.3921-NODE-3921-length-12709-cov-11.181998_pt1 | contig 12709 bp, 5 predicted proteins | sample MGYA00519919_ERZ827156 | MGnify/ENA primary metagenome ERZ827156 (study PRJEB31778, sample SAMEA3449269) | human gut metagenome | biome: human gut; feature: human-associated habitat; material: faeces | place: United Kingdom | collected 2010/2012 ... | reverse complement strand
CTCCCCCGCCATGAACACCGGGATGCTGGAAAATCCCATCACGCAGGACAACATCTCCACGCTGGAGCGCTACGGCTTCACGGTCATCCCCTCCGAGAGCGGCGTGCTGGCCTGCAAGGATGTGGGCAGCGGACGTCTGCCCAAGGAGGATGTGCTGCTTGAATACATCCTGCACACCATCGCCCGCCCCAAGGACCTTGCCGGTCTGCGCGTTGCCGTCACCGCCGGCCCCACGCAGGAGGCCCTGGACCCGGTGCGGTACCTGACCAATCACTCCACCGGTAAGATGGGCTACGCTCTTGCCCGGGCCGCCGCCATGCGCGGCGCGGATGTCACCCTCATCCATGGCGAGACCGCTCTGCAGCCGGTCCGCTTCACCACCGATGTGCCCGTGACCACCGCCCAGCAGATGTACGAGGCCGTCACCCGCCGCTTTGAGGACACAGATGTTCTCATCATGGCCGCTGCCGTAGCCGACTACCGCCCCGCTGCCGTAGCAAATGACAAGATCAAGAAAAAAGACGGCGACATGTCCATTCCTCTGGAACGCACGCCGGATATTCTGGGCACCATCGGCCCCCGGAAGGCCCACCAGTTCCTGTGTGGTTTTTCCATGGAGACCCGCGACCTTGTGGAAAACTCCTCTGCGAAGCTCACCCGAAAGAATCTGGATATGGTGGTGGCGAATAATCTCAAGGTGGCCGGTGCCGGTTTTGGCGTGGACACCAATGTAGTCACCCTCATCACCCCGGACGGTGCCCGGGAGCTTCCGCTGATGAGCAAGGCGGATGTGGCCGACGCCATTCTGGACGAGATTCTGAAGCGGAAAAACAGCTGAGCATCCGGCAAGAGCATCTGCCCCGGCGCAGATGCTCTTTTTATGCCGGAAGGGCCGCTCTGTGCATTTCTTGTACACATATCACAAAATCGCAAAAGGATTTATGGTTCTTTCCGAAAATTCGGGATTACCTGTTTATTTTGTCCGTCAAAAATTATATAATAAGATGTATCCTAATAGAATGGATTGAATCGGTCTGCTCTGCGGCCGTTATTTATTTGGAGGTTGCCTTACTATGTTCATGTACACCGATTACAACCAGCACCTGCTGGACAATGTAAAAAAGATCCACTTCATTGGCTGCGGCGGCAGCGGCATGTATCCGCTGATCCAGATCCTTGCGGCCAAAGGCTACCAGATCTCCGGCAGCGATGTGCTGGATGGCAGCATCATCCGCTACGAGCGGGAGATGGGCGTCAAGGTCAGTCTGGGCCACAGTGCAGACAATGTCATCGGCACCGATATGGTGGTTTATTCCGCCGCTATTTCCAAGGATAACGTGGAGCTGAATGCCGCTGCCTCCTACGGCATCCCCACCATCGAGCGCAGCGTGCTGCTGGGCTATGTGAGCCGCCTGTACAAGCAGAGCATCTGCGTCTCCGGCACCCACGGCAAGACCACGACCACTTCCATGATCACCACCGCGCTGGAGCTGGCAGGCCGCGACCCGTCCGCTGTCATCGGCGGCAAGCTTCCCCTCATCAACGGCTACGGCAAGGCCGGCAAGGGCGACGACATCGTGATCGAGTCCTGCGAGTTCGCCGAGACCTTCCTCAAGCTGACTCCCTATCTGTCCGTTGTGCTGAACATCGACAACGACCATCTGGATTACTACGGCAGCATGGGCGAGCTGAAATTCGCCTTCAAGCGCTTTGCCCTGATGACCAAGTTCATGATCTTTGCCAATGCGGACGACAAGAACACCATGGATGTCATGTACACGCTGGACCGCCGCGTGCGTACCTTTGGCATCCAGAACGACGGCGATTATCAGGCATTGAACGTGAACGAATACAAGCCCGGCTTCTTTGAGTTCGACCTGAAGGAGTGGAACAAGGTCACCGGCCATATCCGTCTGGCTGTGCCCGGCTACCACAACATTTACAATGCGCTGGCCATGTGCTGCTGCGCGCGCCCGCTGGGCCTGCAGCCCGCCGATGCCGAGCGCGCCGCGGCAGAGTTTCACGGCACCGGCCGCCGGTTTGAGATTAAGGGCGAATGCAACGGTGCCCCCGTGGTAGATGATTATGCCCACCACCCCACCGAGCTTGCCGCCACCATGGCAACCGCCAAAAAGATGGGCTACAAGCGCATTATCGCTGTGCACCAGCCGTTCACCTACAGCCGCACCAAGGCCCTGATGGATGACTTTGCTGCCGTGCTGCGCCAGGCCGACCAGTGCGTGCTGCTGCCGATCATGGGCAGCCGCGAGGTTGATGACGGCAGTGTGAAGAGCGAGGACCTGGCTGCCAAGATTCCCGGCAGCATTGTGGTTGACGGGCTGGAAAGCGCTGCCAACTGGGTCAAGCAGAACGCCCGCGAAGGCGACCTTGTGGTTTGCATGAGCTGCGGCGATCTGTACAAAGCCTGTGATATGATGGTGGGCAAGGCGTAAAATTTATGCTGCGCCACCATGCTGTTATCGCTATATAGACGCTATTATCCCATAAAATAATAATATCTGCCTGTTTTCCCGGTATGATGCGGGGAAGCGGGCAGATTTTTTGTTGGTGTATTCCGTTTTTATTTTTTGGATTGCATTTAAGGCAACACCGCACAATTCCCGCCTTGCGGCTTAAGCACCGCTCCGGCAGCTGCGGCACGGCATCTGCGTTGCCAAAATGCTCGATAAGACATCCAGTATTATCTGCGCTTTTGGCTTAGCAGCTGCCGCACCTCGCTCGCCGTATCGGCACTTAGAATTATGCGGTATTGCCTTAAGGCGTTTTTCTTCGTGTTTTGGTTTCCAATATTTGCAGCGTTCCGGAACGGTCAAGACCGTTCCCTACAGAATGTTTTGGGGCGCATTGCTAACTTGCAAAATATCCGTAGGGCGCTGCGCCCGCAGGCGCGTTTCGGAGGCCAACCGCCCTAAACCCCATTTGTAGGGGCCGATGCTCGCCATCGGCCCGCCGGGCTGCCTGCACTGCTCCCTGTCCACTGACCACTACCCACTATCCACTCTCTCACGATGCGCACGCCGCCACATCCCCCATTGTCAGGGTAATGTGTCCGTCCGGAGCGGCATCCGCCACAAACAGCACGCCGGGGCGGGCGGTACCGGCGGCAATGCGGTCGGCCAGGGCCTGCTCCACGGCGCGGCTCACCTTGCGGCGCAGCTCCCGCGCACCATAGGCGGGTACGGTATCACCTGCCAGCGCCGCGGCAGCCGCCGGGGTATGGCGCAGGGTGTAGCCCTGGCGGGCGGCGCGTTCTTCCAGCTCGCAGAGCAGGCGATCCGTGATCGCGGCCAGCTGGGCGGGGCCAAGCGGGTCGAACAGCACCACATCGTCCAGGCGGCCCATCAGCTCCGGGCGGAAATAATCTTTGGCTTCCTGTAATGCCTTTTTGCCGCGGCGGGCGGTTTCTTCGGCGGCAGCGCCGAAGCCCAGCGGGCTGGCCTGCCCCGCCAGGCAGCGCGCCCCCAGGTTGGAGGTGAGCAGAATGATCGTGTTGGAAAAATCTGCCTTGCGCCCCTGGGCATCGGTCAGGGTGCCATCTTCCAAAATCTGCAGCAGAATATTCTGGATATCGCTGTGGGCCTTTTCAATTTCATCAAACAGCACCACGCTGTAGGGGCGGCGGCGCACGGCTTCGGTCAGCTGGCCGCCCTCATCGTGCCCCACATAGCCCGGCGGTGCGCCGATCAGCCGTGCCACCGTGTGCTGCTCCATATATTCGCTCATATCAAACCGCAGCAGGGCTTTTTCGCTGCCAAACCAGCTTTGGGCCAGGGTACGGGCCAGTTGGGTTTTGCCTACGCCGGTGGGACCTAAAAATAGCATTGCGCCAATGGGGCGGCCAGTTTCCCGCAGGCCGGTGCGGCTGCGCCGGATAGCCGCCGCCACGGCATGCACCGCGCGCGGCTGACCAATCACCTGCGCGGCAAGGCGGGCTTCCAGCTGGTCCAGGCGCACACGCTCCGCCTCCCCTACCCGCTCGGCGGGCACGCCGCTGGCCTTGCCCACCACCTTGGCAATTTCCGCCGAGGTCAGCACCGGCATTTTGCTGCCTGGCAGCATGGATTGCTCCCCGCCTGAAATCCGCAGCGCCGCGGCGGCTTCGTCCAACAGGTCAATGGCCTTGTCCGGCAGGTAGCGCCCCGGCAGGTAGCGCACGCTCAGCTCCACCGCGGCGCGGATCGCCTCCTGCGGGATGCGCACCCCGTGGTAGCGCTCATACCGGGGCATCAGGCCGGTTAAAATTTTTTCCGCCTGCTGTGGGGCCGGTTCCTCAATATTCACCATGCCAAAGCGGCGGTCAAGGGCGGAGTCCTTCTGGATGGTCTTGCGGTATTCCTCCGGTGTGGTCGCACCGATGAGCTGGATTTCCCCGCGGGCCAGCATCGGCTTTAAGATGCTGGCCGCATCGATCGCGCCTTCCGCCGCACCGGCCCCGGCGATCACATGGATCTCGTCAATAAACAGAATGGTGGAACGGTCGCGGTAAAGCTCTTCCAGCAGGTTTTTGAACCGCTCCTCAAAATCGCCCCGGTACTTGGTGCCCGCCACCATGGACGCCATATCCAGCGCCAGCACCCGCTTGCCCTTTAAGCTGGGCGTTACCTGCCCGGCGGCAATGCGCTGGGCCAGGGCTTCGGCCAGGGCGCTTTTGCCCACGCCCGGCTCCCCCAAAAGGCATGGTTATTCTTTTGGCGGCGGCACAAAATTTCGATCATGCGTTCCAGCTCATCATCCCGGCAAAGTACGGGATCCAGCTGGCCTTCCTGCGCAAGGCGGGTCAGGTCACGGCCATATTTCTCACTGGGGCGGCTGCCGCGGGTACTGCTCATGCGGGGGCTGCTGGGCAAAACCAGCTGGCCGGAAAGCTGGCGGCATTCCCGCGCGGCGCGTGGAACTTCCAGCCCAAGGCCCGCCAGCCACACGCTGGCCGTGCAGGCGGTATCTTCCAGCATGGCACAAAGCAGGTGTTCGTTCTCCGCTTTGTTCACGCGGGCGGCATGGGCCCCCAGAACAGCGAATTCCAGCGCCTTGCGGCTTTCGGGCGCAAGGTCCCGGCCGCGCAGGTGCAGCGGGCGGCCCGTGCAGGCCCGCTGGGAGGCACAGGCCGAAAGTGCCGTTACCGTGATCTGTTTGCGGCGCAGAAACTCCACCGCAGTGCCCCGCCCGGTTTGCAGCATGGCAAGCAGCAGGTGCCCGGTATCCACCGCCGTACACCCCTGCCGGCCTGCGATGGTGATCGCGGTGGCGACGGTGCGCCGTGCGGCGCGGGTTAAACCTTTATGATAATAAAACATAGTGACCTCTGCCCTCCTACATGTTGCAGCGTTGCGGGTTACCCCACTGCAAGTATAGGCGGGCAGGGTGCAAATAATCATCGAAACCGGGCAAGGCGCTGCCATCCGGCCTGTTTTTGTGGCTGGCCGCAAAAAATATTGGTTTCATTGGTTGTATTGCGTTTTTCAACTTGGCATTTAGACGCATCTGTTGTATGATTAAAAAGTATGCTCTGTTTTAGGGCAATACCGCATAATTCTAAGTGCCGATACGGCGAGCGAGGTGCGGCAGATGCTAAGCCAAAAGCGCAGATAATACTGGATGTCTTATCGAGCATTTTGGCAACGCAGATGCCGTGCCGCAGCTGCCGGAGCGGTGCTTAAGCCGCAAGGCGGGAATTGTGCGGTGTTGCCTTAGGCATATAATTTGATATTACAAAAAGGTTGGTGCGTTCATGCGGAACATGCTGCGGTTTTTGAAAGGATACGAGAAAGAATCCATCCTTGCCCCGCTGTTCAAAATGCTGGAAGCCTGCTTTGAGCTGTTGGTTCCCCTTGTGGTGGCCAACATCATTGATGTGGGCATCAAAAACGGGGATTTGGCTTATATTGGCAAGCAGTGCGGCTTGATGGTGCTGCTTGCGGTTGTGGGTATGGCATCCAGCCTGACGGCGCAGTATTTTGCCGCCAAGGCCGCGCTGGGCTATGGCACGGCGCTGCGCGGGGCGCTGTTCCGCCACATTGATACCCTCTCTTACACGGAGCTGGACGGCATCGGCACGCCCACGCTGGTCACCCGCATCACCAGCGATGTGAACCAGCTGCAAAACGGCGTAAACATGACGCTGCGCCTTTTGCTGCGCTGCCCGTTTATTGTCATCGGCGCGCTGATTCTGGCGTTTGTCATCAGCCCCACCATGGGGTTCTGGTTCGTGCTGGTCACGCTGGCCATCTCGCTGGTGGTCTGGCTGATCATGCGGGTGACGGTGCCCCAGTACCGCGCCGCCCAGAATACGCTGGACAAAGTGACCCTGCTGACCCGCGAAAATTATGTGGGTGCCCGCGTGGTGCGCGCCTTTGCACGGCAGGATGACGAAATTGCGGATTTCACCGCCGTGAACGACAAACTGAAAACTTTCCAGCTGACCGCCGGGCGCATTTCCGCTTTGATGACCCCGCTGACCTATCTCATCGTCAACCTGGGCGTGATCGCCATCCTGATGCGCGGCGGGCTGCAGGTAAACAGCGGCGCGCTGACCCAGGGCGAGATCATTGCCCTAATCAACTATATGAACCAGATCCTTATCAACCTGCTGCGCATTGCCGATCTGGTGGTTTCTGTCACCCGCGCACTGGCCAGCGGCATCCGTGTTTCGGAGATTCTGAACACCAAATCCACGATGACCGACCCCGCCGCGGCCGCCCTTGCCCCGGCAGCGGGCGCCCCGGCCGTTGCATTTGACCATGTGGGCTTTACCTACCACGGTGCCGGTGCCCCCAGCCTGACGGACATCAGCTTTGCCGCCCAGAACGGCCAGACCATCGGCGTGATCGGCGGCACGGGCAGCGGCAAATCCACCCTGATCAACCTGATTCCCCGCTTTTATGACTGCACCAGCGGCAGCGTTGATCTGTTTGGCCATGCCGTGCAGCAGTACGGCTTTGCCCAGCTGCGCCAGATGATCGGCATTGTGCCGCAGCGCGCCGTGCTGTTTACCGGCACCATCCGGGACAACATGCAATGGGCCTGCCCCGATGCCACCGATGAGCAGATCTGGCAAGCCCTGGAGATTGCCCAGGCGGCGGACTTTGTGCGCGGCAAGCCCAAAGGGCTGGATGAACCGGTGGAGACCGCCGGGCGCAATTTCAGCGGCGGCCAGCGCCAGCGCCTGACCATTGCCCGCGCGCTGGTGCCTCACCCCCAGGTACTGATTTTGGACGACAGTTCCTCCGCCCTGGATTTTGCCACGGACGCTGCTTTGCGCAAAGCGCTGAAAGAGCAGACCCATGGCATGACGGTATTTATTGTTTCCCAGCGTGCTTCCGCTGTGCAGCGTGCGGACCGCATTCTGGTGCTGGATGACGGCAATCTGGTGGGCAGCGGCACCCATGCCAACCTGCTGAAAACCTGCGATGTTTACCGCGAGATCTGCCTGAGCCAGCTGAGCCGTGAGGAGGTGGAAAAGACCTTATGAGCAATGCAAAGAAAAAGCGTGTTTCCCTGCGGGGCAGTAAAGGCACCATTCAGCGCGTGTTAAAGCTGATCCAGCCGTACCGCGGTTTGGTGCTGTTCACCCTGCTGCTTGCCGCTGTTACCGTTCTTACCACGCTGTACGCCCCCATTCTTTCGGGCCGCGGCGTGGACCTGATTGTGGGCCAGGACAATGTCAACTTCCCTGCCCTGGGCAAGATTGCCATCCAGTTTGGCGTTACCGTGTGTGTCACCTCCATCTGCCAGTGGCTGATGAACATGGTGAACAACCGCATCACCTTCCAGGTGGTGCGCGACATCCGCGTGCAGGCGTTCCAGCACATGGAGATTTTACCCCTGAGCTATATGGATGCCCACAAGCCCGGCGACGCCATCAGCCGCATCAACACCGATGTGGAGCAGTTCAGTGACGGCCTGTTGATGGGCTTTACCCAGCTGTTCACCGGCATTCTGACCATTGTGGGCACTTTGGGCTTTATGCTTTCCATTGACTGGCGCATTACCCTGATCGTTGTGGTTCTCACCCCGCTTTCCATCTTTGTGGCAAAGTTCATTGCGGAGCATACCTATGATATGTTCCGCGTACAGAGCGAGACCCGCGCCGAGCTGACCGGTCTGGTGGACGAGCTGATCGGCAACGAGCATCTTGTCCGCGCCTTCGGTTACGAAAGCCGCGCCGAGGAGCGCTTTGACAAGATCAACGCCGATCTGCAGATCTGCGGCGTAAAGGCCACCTTCTTTTCCTCCATCACCAACCCTGCCACCCGCTTTGTCAACGCGCTGGTGTATGCGGCGGTCGGCGTGGTGGGCGCGCTGGTTGCCATTGGCGGCGGCATTACGGTCGGCGAACTTTCGGTTCTGCTGAACTATGCCAACCAATACACCAAGCCGTTCAATGATATTTCCGGCGTTATGACCGAGCTGCAGAACGCCCTGGCCTGTGCGCAGCGTGTGTTCGACTTTATTGACGAAGACCCCATCCTGCCCGATGCCCCCGATGCCGTTACCCTGCCCCACGGTGCAGGCAGTGTGGAGTTTGGGCATGTCAAGTTCCGCTATGTGCCGGATGTGCCCTTGATTGAAGACATGAACCTGCGCGTTCAGCCCGGCCAGCGCATTGCCCTGGTCGGCCCCACCGGCTGCGGCAAAACCACCCTGGTCAACCTGCTGATGCGCTTTTACGAGATCAACGGCGGCACCCTGAAGGTGGACGGCCACCCCATTGGCACCGTAACACGGGATTCGCTGCGCGGCAACCTGGGTATGGTCTTGCAGGAAACCTGGCTGAAAGCCGGTACTGTGGCAGATAACATTGCTTACGGCAAGCCGGACGCCACCCGCGAGGAGATCATCGACGCCGCCAAGCGTGCCCGCGCCCACAGCTTTATCTGCCGCCTGCCCCAGGGCTATGATACCGTAATTGCCGAGGACGGCGGCAACATCAGCCAGGGCCAGAAGCAGCTGCTCTGCATCGCCCGCGTGATGCTCTGCCTGCCCCCGATGCTGATCCTCGACGAGGCCACCTCCTCCATCGACACCCGCACCGAGGTGCGCATTCAGGCGGCTTTTGCCCGGATGATGCAGGGCCGCACCAGCTTCATCGTGGCACACCGCCTGTCCACCATCCGGGAGGCCGATGTCATCCTCGTGATGAAGGACGGCCACATCGTGGAGCAGGGCGACCACGACACGCTGCTGGCACAGGGCGGCTTCTACGCCAAGCTCTACAACAGCCAGTTCGAGGGCGTGGAGACCTGAGCGGGGAGAAACGCAAATTTTGGAAAATTTCGCCGCTGTTCACATGAAATCGTTTCAGCTTCGTCATGAGACAAACTTCTTGACAGGGGCGGCAGGTTTTGCTAAAATGAGATCACTTTGAACAAAGCGCAAATGCGTTGACGGGGAAAAAACGATCTTCTTCTGCGTGCAGAGAGCCGCCGGGTGGTGCAAGGCGGTGCAGAGGGTTTCGGTTACTGGCCCCTGAGCGGCAGGGCTGAAGCAGACAGTAGGCCCTGACGGAAGCCCACCGTTACCCGGGCAGCGATTCGCCCCAAAAAGCCGATCGTGCAGAGCGGCTGTGTGTTGAGCACAGCAAAGAGAGTGGTACCACGGGTGCCCTGTAACAGAAATTACAGGCTCTCGTCTCTCAGGGGATTTCGTCCTTTGAGAGACGGGAGCCTTTTCGTTTGTGGGAAACGTAAGTCAATAAGGAAGCTGGAGGAAAACAAAATGATGGACGCTACCAAATACGCACCGGGATATTACCCCGTGCCCGCCGGTTATGACAGCTGGGTCAAGAAGGACCACATCGAGAAAGCTCCCGCATGGTGCAGCGTGGATCTGCGGGACGGCAATCAGGCCCTGATCGTCCCCATGAGCCTTGAGGAAAAGCTGGAATTTTTCCAGATGCTGGTGAAGATCGGCTTCAAGGAGATCGAGGTGGGCTTCCCCGCCGCCAGCGAGACGGAGTACGAGTTCCTCCGCACCCTCATCGAGAAAAACATGATCCCCGAGGACGTCACCGTGCAGGTGCTGACCCAGTGCCGTGACCACATCATCCGCCGCACCTTCGAGGCGGTCAAGGGGGCGCCCCGGGCCGTCATCCACTTCTACAACTCTACCTCCGTTGCCCAGCGTGAGCAGGTGTTCCATAAGTCCAAGGAGGAGATCAAGCAGATCGCCGTGGACGGCGCAAAGCTGGTCAAGCAGCTGAGCGAGGAGTACGAGGGCAATTTCCTCTTCGAGTACAGCCCCGAGAGCTTCACGGGCACCGAGGTGGACTACGCCGTGGAGGTCTGCAATGCGGTGCTGGACATCATGCAGCCCACCCCCGACCGCCCCATGATCATCAACCTGCCGGTCACGGTGGAGATGAGTATGCCCCATGTCTACGCCAACCAGATCGAGTACTGCGACAAGCACCTGAAGTACCGCGACAGCGTCATCATCTCCACCCACCCCCACAACGACCGCGGCACCGGTGTGGCCTGCGCGGAGCTGGCGGTTCTGGCAGGCGCACAGCGGGTGGAGTGCTGCCTCTTTGGCAACGGCGAGCGGACCGGCAATGTGGACGCTGTGACCCTCGCTATGAATCTGTACAGCCACGGCGTAGACCCGAAGCTGGACTTCTCCGATATGCCTGCCATCTGCGCCACCTACGAGCGTGTTACCCGGATGCACATTTATGAGCGCACCCCCTACGCCGGTCAGCTGGTCTTTGCCGCCTTCTCGGGCAGCCATCAGGACGCCATCGCAAAGGGAATGGCCTACCGCAAGGAGAAGGGCGACCACCGCTGGACCTGCCCCTACATCCCGGTGGACCCCCACGACATCGGCCGCACCTACGACGCCGACGTCATCCGCATCAACAGCCAGAGCGGCAAGGGCGGCATCGGCTTCGTGCTGGAGCAGAACTACGGCTACAACCTGCCCGCCAAGATGCGGGAGGCGCTGGGCTACAAGGTCAAGAGCGTGTCCGACCACAGCCACAAGGAGCTGAGCGCAGGCGAGGTGCTCCACATCTTTGAGGAGGTCTTCCTCAACAAGACCAAGCCCCTGTCCGTCGTTGAGGCTCATTTCGCGCAGGTCAACGGCATCACCGCCACCGTCACGCTGGACATGAACGGCCAGCGCAAGGTCGTCACCTCGGTGGGCAATGGCCGTCTGGATGCCGTGTCCAACGCCATCCAGAGCGCCACCGGTATGGAGTTCCATCTGGAAACGTATTCGGAGCACAGCCTTGACGGAGGCTCTACCTCCCGCGCAGCCTCTTATGTGGGCCTCGAGTGGGGCGACGGCACCGTCACATGGGGTGCGGGCACCGACACCGACATCATCGTCGCCGGTGTGCACGCGCTGGTGAGTGCCATCAATAATAAGTAATGAGAGTAAATAAGGGGCAGCATCCTTGCCCTCTCAGCCGCCTCCGGCGTCAGCTCCCCCAAAGGGGGAGCCAAAAGCCTCTCCCTTTGGGAGAAGTGGCATTGCGAAGCAATGACGGAGAGGGCAAGCCGCCTGAAGGATAAAAAGGAGAGTACCATCATGGGAATGACCCAGACGCAGAAAATTCTGGCCGCACACGCGGGCCTCGCCGAGGTCAAGGCGGGCCAGCTCATCAACGCCAAGCTCGACATCGTGCTGGGCAACGACATCACCACACCGGTGGCCATCAACGAGTTCGAGAAGGCAGGCTTTGACGGCGTGTTCGACAAAGAGCACATCGCCATCGTTCTCGACCACTTTGTGCCCAACAAGGACATCAAGAGCGCGACCCAGTCCAAGCAGTGCCGCGAGTTTGCCAACAAGTACGACATCCTCAACTTCTATGATGTGGGCCAGATGGGCATCGAGCACGCGCTGCTGCCCGAAAAAGGCATCGTGACAGCGGGCGACTGCGTCATTGGCGCAGACAGCCATACCTGCACCTACGGTGCGCTGGGCGCTTTCTCCACCGGTGTCGGCTCCACCGATATGGCGGCCGGCATGGCCACCGGCATGGCATGGTTCAAGGTGCCGGCTGCCATCCGGTTCGTTCTGACCGGAACGCTGCCCCCGCGGGTGTCCGGCAAGGACCTCATCCTCCACATCATCGGCATGATCGGCGTGGACGGTGCGCTGTATAAGTCGATGGAGTTCACCGGCCCGGGCGTCGCTTCGCTGTCGATGGATGACCGCCTGAGCATCTGCAACATGGCCATCGAGGCGGGCGCAAAGAATGGCATCTTCCCGGTGGACGACGTGACCAAGGCCTACCTCAAGGGCCGCAGCCAGCGGGAGCCGGTGTTCTACGAGGCCGACCCGGACGCCGAGTACGAGAAGGTCATTGAGATCGACCTGTCGGCCCTCGAACCTACCGTCAGCTACCCTCATCTGCCCGAGAACACCCACCCCGCCAGCGAGGGAAAGGACATCAAGATCGATCAGGTGGTCATCGGCAGCTGCACCAATGGCCGCCTCGAGGATATGGAGGCCGCTTACAACATCCTGAAGGGCAAGCACATCGCAAAGGGCGTGCGCGGCATCATCATCCCCGCCACCATGGCCGTGTACAAGGAGTGCATCCTGCGCGGCTGGACCACCGCCTTCATTGATGCAGGCTGCATCGTGTCCACCCCCACCTGCGGCCCCTGCCTGGGCGGTTACATGGGCATCCTGGCCGAGGGTGAGCGCTGCGTTTCCACCACCAACCGCAACTTCGTGGGCC
>ERZ827156.3917-NODE-3917-length-12729-cov-4.630582_pt1 | contig 12729 bp, 18 predicted proteins | sample MGYA00519919_ERZ827156 | MGnify/ENA primary metagenome ERZ827156 (study PRJEB31778, sample SAMEA3449269) | human gut metagenome | biome: human gut; feature: human-associated habitat; material: faeces | place: United Kingdom | collected 2010/2012 ... | reverse complement strand
CAGGATCTCTCATGATCTGGGCGAGCTTCTCCAGATGCGCGGTACGGAGGAAGTGGGACACCTCTCTCATGCAGGTCTCGGCGAGGAAGCTGGATATGAGTGCATACAGGAAGAGAATACGTCAGACCCTCAGGAGCCACCTTCAGAATCTTCTTGCCATCGACCTCGATGGTGGAGACGTAGTCGCTCGAGATCTTGCGGTACTTGGTGGTGTCCGGACCAGCGGTCTCGAAGATGTCTTGATAGACGAAGGGCTTCACGGCGGGAGCCGGTGTCTTCTCCTCCACGATGGTGTGGTCTCCATCAGGATCTAGTGGGGTGAGAAGAGGCTCATGAGCGTGTACTGCAGGTGCAATTAGCGCAGGACTAGGCATTATGTTGGTATGGACAGATCTTACCATTCTATGCTTCTTTCCGAACAGGATGTTCTTTTCTGAGCAAAGGAGGTACTGTGGAACTGATGTGGGATCCCCACTATTCCGGTAATCGCTGTCCCAAGAGGGAGTTGTTTTTCCGTTCGGACTGCCGATTTTGCTCGTACTCCACTTCCTATCACCGTTCTGCAACTTTGGGGGACGGATTCCTGTCATTGCCTATTGTTGAGTTGGACCGCATTTCCTCTTGAAAATGGATTCTCTGAAGGAGTTGCTTCTGCGATCGCTAACAAAACAAGCAGAATCGATCGCTGTTGTTGATTGTCCTCATTTCTTGTTTCTCTCATGCACAGATGTTCAGCAAGAGGATGTTATTGAATACACCTATGCAGATTTGTTGAAGCAGCAGAGGGAGAACGAGGATATGCTTTCTGCATTTCAGATCGATTCATCTCACATTATGATTCTGTTGTTGCCTGTTTGATTATTTGTTGTGCCCTCATGTGCAGAATTCCTTTGCATTCGTCTCCTGGGTGGTTACGTGTATTGCAAACGACATCTGTTTTCTTCCTGTTGACGACGGCATGCATTCTGCCCTTCCTTCATCATAGACCCGTTTTGCACGGAGGACATCCTCTCCGCCTCTCTAAAGCAACTCCCCGTGTCTCTCCTCGTGACCACCGACTCGCTCTACTCCAAGTACATCACAAAGGACCTCCCGCTCAATCGCATTCCCTCCTCCTCTCCCTCACCCCCAGTTCTCCTCATCGACTCCACAGCGCACTTTGTCTACTCCTTCGCACATCCCCCACTCCCCCCACTTTCCCTCTCCCCGTACCACATTTCCCTCCTTCGCTCTCCCTTCCTCACGTCACCTCCACTCCTCCTCCTCACCCCCAGTTGCACCAGCGGCTCCGTTTCCTCCCGCCTCTTCGTCTTCCACTCCCCCGCGGGAATCCTCACCCGCTGGCAGTGGATGCGCGCTTTCCTCGCCCAGCACGCCGTCACCTCCATCGCCTCCTTCGCCGCCACGCACTTCATCGACTGTGTGACGTGTCTGCTGGACACTCTCTTCTCCCACCTCCCCTGGCTCGCCTGCACGCCCGCCCACGCCTTTTCTCTCCTCCAAACGCAGCGCGTCTCTCTGCTGCGCTGTACGCCCAGCTTCCTCCTCTCTCTCTCTCACCACGGTCCACTCGCTACGCCGCTTCTCGTCCACCTCTCCGGCGAGCTCCTTCACTCCCACACGCTCCACCGCCTTCGCGGCTTCCTGCCCCACGCTCACTTCACCAACGTCTACGGCGGTCTCAGCGTCTCCTCCTCTTCATTCTAGCCTCCGAGACCTCCGGCGACTGCTTCTTCTACGACTGCCCCACTCAGACGCCCGTGCCCGTCGTGCCGGTGGGTCGGCCTCTCGCGGGCTGTGAGTACGCCATTGACGCGGACCAGCTGGTGGTGCGCGGCCGCATCCTGTGCGCGGGGCTGTGGAGTGATGAGAAGCCGCTGCGCGAGTTCGCCACGGGGGATTGCTGCTGTGAAGAGAAGGGCGTTCTGACTGTCACGGGCCGCTCCGCCGAGAGTGCTGTGGTGAAGGTGCTGGGCAGAAGAGTGGCGTGCGATCAGATCCGGCGTGTGTTCGAGGCCTGTCCGTGGGTGGTGCAGGTGTGGGTGTGCTCGCTGGAGGGTCCTGACGTGGGCGTGCTGTGCAGCACGGGTCCTGATGTGACGGAGGAGGCGGTGCGGCGGTGGATCAGCGAGCACCAGCCGCAGTTCCGCCTGCCGTATGTGCTCCGGTGCTGCTCTCTCAGCTCCACGCAGAAGGTGTCGCAGAAGCGTGTTGCTGCCTTCTTTTCTGTTCCACCGCCGTCTAAGGAGATGAGGGGTGTGTCGTTGCAATCATCACCATCATCATCATCATCACAATCACAGTCATCATCACAATCACAGTCACACACATCACTTCAACACTCACCATCACAATCGTCATCACACTCATCATCACACTCACTGCTTCAACACTCACCCACTACACCCCTCTCTCTCACTACTCTTCTCCATCTCTTCGAGGAGGTGTTGTCTCACAGCATCGGGCCGCAGGACGACTTCTTTCTCGTCGGCGGCGACTCCCTGAAGGCGCTCGTCCTCCTCGAATCCTTGCACCACGTCGGAATCCTCTCCTGTTCACTAGCCGACCTGTATTCCCACCCCACTCCCACATCGCTCTGGCACTTCATCCACCACCCTTCACCCACTCCCACCATCACACCCACACCCACACCACCCACAACAATAGTCACAACAGCAACTCCCTCCACCTGGACGGAAGTGACCTGCATTCCCTTCCGGCGGTGCGTTGACTGCGACTGCGTGAGGGTCGCCTCCCACTCGGCCTGTTGCTGCTGCCACGGCGGCGTGCTGAAGAAGATCACGCTGGACCCCAACACGCACGCCGTGAAGGAAGACTTCGCCATGTTGTTGCAGGAGCGCGTGGAGAAGTCACTGGCGGTCTATGCGGACAAGACGCTGGTGGTGGGAGCGTACAGTGGTTACGTGCTGTTCATTGACATGCACTCCCAAGCCGTTCAGAAGCACCGGGTGGCTGGAGAAATCAGAGCACGCATGGGCATTGCAGGTACCACCGGCGTTCTCTGCACGTACAGTGGTCGCATGTACTTCTTCGATCTGGAAGCGAAACGCCTGCTCGGCTCAGCCTTCCTGAGCGTGAACTGCCACGCGGCTCCGTGGGTGGAGCAAGCGACAGACGGGAGTGTAGTGGTCGTGTGCGCTTCCATCAACTCCACCGTCGTCGTTGTTCAGCTGAGGGCGGGACGTGTGGAGGAGCTGCGAAGGTGGGATGTGGGCGAACCCGTGTTTGCGGAGCCGGTGGCCGTGGGAGGCGAGATCATGATGGTTACGGTGAAGGGAAAGAAGCTGCTTCTGAATCTGGAGAACATGATATTGAAGGAGGCAATGCTGGATGTCAAGGGACTGGTGTACGCGAAACCGTTGGTTGTGTCGACGACGGAGGCTGTACTGACGACGACGGAGGGAGAGGTGCTCCGAGTGGATTTGACGACGAATGCTGTGATGGAGCGAGTGCGATGTGGCAAGGCGATGCTAATGTCCCCACTTCAGATGGGGAGGGGAATGTATATCGTGTGTTCTTCTTCTGGGAGCGTGTATTGCGTCGCGGACGGAAAGGCAGATGCGGTGTATTCCTGCAGCGGCGCGATTTTTTCAAATCCGATTCTCCTCGATGACTGTATTCTGTTTGGCTGCAGAGATGACAAGCTCGTTATCCTTCAATACCGCTTGGTTGTTTGTTTTGACTCCGCTCCTGAAATCGAGGGTATTTTGGTTTCATTTCCGTTGTGAAGAAAAGCAGCAGAAACTGCAAGAATCATGCCGACTGTCTTTGCAATCGATTTGGGCGATGCCTCCATGCGGATTGCCCGTTGGAAAGAGAGTAAACTCAAGGGTGTTGTATCCTCTTCCGACGTGATTGTGAACGACTATCAGAAGACCTTCTCCCCGTTGCGACTCATTTTTGGTAGTTAGTTGTAGTGTTTCTCTTGTACTGAAACGCGGATGCTTGTTAGTGAGCGGTCATGGTGTAATCAACGTCTACTGTATGAAGATATCATGATGCCTAGATCAATTCGGATCGTGCGACAGTCGCGAACCATTTCAAGAGACTGGTGGGAAACAACGATCTTATCAAGGATTTGCGACAGCTCATTGCGGATAAGAAGGTTTGCGAGAACGCAACACTGAAGGGAGCCGAGCACGCTTACATCACGCTCGCTGGAACGCAATTTGATGTGGAGGCGCTCCTGTCTCTGATACTGGAATATGCCTTTTATATCGCCTCCGACGAGGTGAAATTGTACGATAACATCACGCAGATTGCGTCGACCTACGCCAGCAAGGTCTCGGGTTTCTTGGTCTCAGTAGTCACTATCCATCCCCTTCACACTAGATTCCAAGTTACTACAGCGAGTCCCACATAAAGGGCATTCAAATGGCTCTGGACTGCAAGAACCTTGGCGAGGCGTGTTTTGTGCGAGATAACGTGGCCGTTGCCGTAGACTACGGCTATAACGGTAATCGCGTGGGCAATTTCGATTCCCAGTCCCGCGTTGTTCTCTTCGTTGACATGGGAAGTGTTGCGACCACCTGCACGGTTGTTCGCTACGAGAAGGTGCGTGTCTGGGTGATTCTTGTGATGCACAGAATTCGATGGAAATACTGGAATCGCGCTACATCATGCTCGGCGGTCAGGACTTCTCGAGCTCGCTCTGCAAGCACATCAAGAAGCTGTATTTGGAAGAGAAGTCGCTGGACGGGCTGTCGCCGAAAATGCTCCAGAAAATGGAGTACCAGTTCCTGAACGCGGCCGATAAGGTGAAATGCACGTTCGCGAGCGGCAGTATCATGGAAGCGTCGGTGGAGATCGAGGACCTGAATTCCGATGATGATTTCGTGGACGTCGAATTATCGAAGGAGGACGTGGAGGACGTGTGGAGCGGCAGGAAAGGAGGCGAAAACCTCCTGGGCCAGTTCGACGAGTTGGTGATGCACATCTTGCAATCTCCCCTCCTGAAGCGAGAAGCACTGACGAGCTGCGAGATTGTCGGCTGCGCCATGCGTCTCTCCTGCGTGCGCGAGCACCTCGAGCGCTGTCTCCGCGCCGCCTCGTCAGTTTCGATATCCTTTGATTCCCCCGGCAACCTCCTTCACTTTTCACAAGGTCAACTCCTCTCTGAACATGGAGAACACGGTGGCCTGCGGAGCCGCTCTGATCGCCCAGCTGTACCTGCAGGAGGGGTGTCTGTGCCTGGCGGAGAAGGAGGTTCCCATGGCGTACGAGCTGGAGAACGGGCGTGTGTGCCATTCGCTAAGAGTGCTCGGTGTGGGGGCGTGTAACAGAAATCGGGACTGTTTCTGTGTGTCGAACAAGAGTGCCATTCTGCCGGGGAAGGACCATGCGTGGAGCGAGATCGCGCGTTCAGTGGTGCAGCAGCCCATGCTCAGAGCCACCCTGCCCGATGTGGTGCCTGTCACGCTTCCTGTGGCACCTATCACTACGCCTGTGGCACTTGTCACTCCACCCGTCACATCAGAGGCGGAGTCGGAGTCGGAGTCCTCGGACAGCGAGTGCTGCATGGTGCAGCGCCACCAGCAGACGGTCTACGCCGCCACCATGCACGCCACGCTCATCCCGCCCAAACCACAGCCACAGCCACAGCCTGCGCTGAAGCCCGTGACTCTCGCGCAGCCCGCCTCCAAGCCCGCACAGCCTGTACAGCCCGCACAGCCCGCACAGCCCGCACAGCCCGTGGCACCTGCTCCCAAGCCTGTGGCACCTGTGGTCAAGCCCGTGGCACCTGTGGTCAAGCCCGTGGCACCTGTGATGCAGCCTGCGACGCAGCCGTCCGTGAAGCCCGCGCCAGCCCAGGCGGCACAGCCCGTGGCGCAACCTGTGGTGCAGCCCGTGCAGCCCACGTCGCTGCGCCGCAAGTCCTCCGCTCTCCGCCCACGCCGCGTGCTCGCTCCAAAACCCGAACCCGTACAACCTGTACAACCTGTACAACCTGTACAACCCGTGCTCACCCCAAAACCCGCACAACCCGTTCAGAGCGTACAGCCCGCGCAGACGGTTCAACCCACCCAAACGCTGCAGACGCTGCAACCTGCACCATCAGAACCGCTGGACCTGAGCCTGATCCCGTCGACGGAGTCGGTGCTGCGGGCGGCGGAGCAGCCGGACTACCTGGACATTCGCGAGAGCACCTTCACCTACCTGAACCCCACGGGCACGGGCACCTTCCCCATCTACGACACGCTGACCAAGCGCATGCGTGGCTTCATCCACTATGCCGACTTCCAGAAGGAGGGCCCGTACGAGGAGTTCTTCGACGAGAAGCGCCAGCGGCCGAAGATCCGCGGGTACTACCGCAGCGGCGAGCGTCACGGCGACTTCGTGTGCTTCTACGACATGCCGGGCAGTCCGGTGGAGTGTCGCGTGCACTACGACAACGGCATGCGCGATGGGTGGTACGTGCGTTATGACCGCTTCGGCCAGGTGCGCTGCGCCATTCTGTACGGGCATGGGGTGGAGCATCGGCGGGTGGAGTACCGCGCGGACGGGCGCATCTACCGCGTGGTGGAGCGTGCGAAGGGCGCGAAGGAGGAGCTGGTGACGATCGTGGAGATGAAGGAGAACAACTTCGTGCACTACATGGGCCAGGCGCGGCGCGAGAAGCACGAGAAGGAGTACGTGTACCGCTACCACGGTGTGGGCACCCTGTTTGTTGACTTTTTGGCCTGTCTGCGCACGCAATGGGTGAACGGGTTTGCGGTGGTGGGTCAGAACCACGTGAGCGTCGTGGACTGTCTGACGTGTGTGCAGATGAAGAAGAGCGTGACGGTGAAGCCGACCAAGAGTGGCGTGAGCGTGCCGTGGCAGGTGCTGCCCATCACGGGCAAGGACACGCTGAAGGTGATGCTCAACGGCACCGAGTGGGTGGTGCGCGACAAGAAGAAGGTGATGGTGGGGAAGGAGGTGGGCGTGGAGACGACCGTTTTCGGGCTGTTTGGGTACGTGATCAAGAAGGTGTTGGTGGTGGGAGGAAAGACGACGTACACCGACTACTACCCGCTGCCTGGGAACGGGAAGGACCTGGTAGTGGACGGGATTGTGGTGAACCCGTGCGTGGCCGGAGTGATGGAGAAACCCGTCATCAAGACGATTACCGTGGCGCAGGGGAGCAAGGTTCTGTCCGAGGAGAAGTTCCTGAACACGGGAGTGAAACAAAAGTGATGGTGTGTTTGAAGCAAACAGTCGCGATCAATATGGTACAAGAATAAAAGAACTAATCCATCTCGTTGAGGTAGCGCTCAAAAGAGAGTCCCTGAATGTTGTAGTACTTCATAAGCAAAGACGGGAGCAAAGCCATAGGGCACACCACTTGGCTCTGAGAAAGCGCAGGAGAGCATATCCGCTTGTTCTCGAACGGCCTGTCAGGCTCGCCGCTACAGAAAGAGGAAATGTCCCTTCGCTGTCTCTTGGAAGGTTCTGGCATGTCGTCGTTAATCGAAAAGTCTCTCTTGAGACAGTTCATCCCTCGCAAAACTCAAATATGGTTTTCTCCAGTCCATGGAATGCTTCTCGAACATTCCAAACCACAATTCTCCTTCTATCGATTCACATACACCCGTGGAGCGCAATGCCGAATAGAGAGAGGCGTTATCCCAAGAAACACGCAATCATCGAAACGCAGTTCGATTCGCCCTTGGAACACAGCGATTGAGTGCAACAAAGAGCTTGTTGGAACGAACAATCCGCGCCACCTCAGCTGCTCTTGGCGGACTTCTTCTTCTTCTTATACTTATCGTACACGGCTTGGCACTGCTGCGAGTAGTTCTTGTCATGCTTCTCCTGGTTCACCGTCTTCTTCACGATCTGCAGCACATCCTCGTCCTCCAGAATGTGCGCCAGTCCACAGTGCTGCGGACTGTACTTCGTGCTCGTGCCCCACACCAGCGCGTAGCTGAACTTGTCCAGCAGCTCCAGCGAAATCTGCGAAACGGCGCCCTCCACCGTCAGGCCGTTACGGTACTTGCTCAGCACCACCGGCTCCGAGAACGACGGCGCCTCGCCTCGCTTCTTGGTGTAGATACGCAGCAGACCCATGTACTCCCAGATCAGCTCCAACACCGTGTCGACATTGAGATTCATGCGGATGGAACAGACGGTGCTGTAGGGCAGTCTGGCAAGGCGGTCGACATCCTCGATGCTCACCGTGTCGATCTTGTTGTACACATACAGGCACTTCACGTACTTGCGATTGCCCTCCACCACATCGATCAGCTCGTCCACGCCGTAGTCGTCACGGAAGATCACCTCCGCGTTATGGATGCGGTACTATGCATCACTGCGAAAACATTTGCCAACCTCGTGGAGAATCTTGTACACGGTGTCGTACGGATCGTCGCCCAAGCGCGTCAGCGGCACTGTCGCGTTGAACTTGATGCCGCCGGCGTTCTTTACCTTGAAGTAGATGCGAGGCGGCTCCTTGTTCAGACGCAATCCCACGGTCTCCAGCTCGCGCTCCAGAATCTCGCGGTGGTTCTTCTCCTCCTCCTTGCCGGCATCCAGCACCATCAGAATCAGGTCCGCGGACTTGGCCACGGCGATGACCTGACGACCACGACCACGGCCGTAGGCGGCACCCTCGATGATACCGGGAAGATCGAGCATCTGGATGCGGCACCCCTTGTAGTAGATGTTTCCGGGAATGCAGGTAAGGGTTGTGAATTCGTACGCAGCCTCCTCCGACTTGGTATCCGTGAGGTGACTAGCACGGAACGCCCTCCGCAAACGCCCTACTTCAGCAGCGAAGACTTTCCTACAGAAGGAAAGCCGATCAGAGCCACGCGGGCATCGCCGACACGAGCGACATCGAACCCGTCTCCCTTGCTCGCGCCGCCACTTCCTCCCGTCGGCTCCAGAAGCTACATGGGAAACGCCTAACACAAGGCCCTACCTCAGAACGGAGCTTCGCAAGACGAGCCTTCATCACACCGAAGTGGAATTCAGTGGCCTTGTTCTTCTGGGTTCGAGCCATCTCGGCCTCTACAAGCGTGAGCATTCACCTCTCCAAAATGCGCCTACCGATTTCTTTTATCTTCTCGATAATACCCATGGATTATGTGAGGGATAAAAGGAATTCTATGGTCGATGCACCACTCGCATCGTGTGGCGTTTTTCTATTCCATTCTTGGATGGATGTTGATGCCGTCAAGGCAGGAGAGCCCGTCTCAGGAGGTGATGACGAATCAAACAAACAAGCGTTTACTCCTTACGAAGACTATCCTTGGGTATTTTATCGAAGAGGGCCTGTGTTTCCTCCTTTGTCAGGACATGCTGCTTGATCTTGCCATTATCCATTCTACGCTCGTCACTCCCCTCTACAACTTACCTATATAGGACGCTGAACTCCATGCGGTCCGTGGACAGCTCGTTGACGTCCATCGTTTTGAAGAGGATGCGGGCCTCCAGGATCATCGCCTCCTCGAGCGTCATGTCCTCCTTGAACTCCTTCTTCAGCATGTCGCGAGCAAGCTACGTCTCACCCCCACAACGAGCGATTACGGTGCTGTTGGACCCGATGGCGTGCGCTCTCCACCCGCTGTAGTTGCCGCTGGGGTCGCTGTGATAGAGCTGGTAGCCGCTCTCCTTGTCCCAGCCCGCGAAGAGGAACGACACGCCGAAGGGTCTGAGACCGCCGACCTGCGTGTACGAGTGCTTCACGCGGCAGATGTATTCCACCAGCTCCTCCACAGGCTTCGGCTGGCCGTATTTGTAAAGATAGTCCTGGGCGTCCTTTCTCGCGTTCTGGAGCAGGATATTCGCGTCCGACGTCAGTCCGGCAATCGCGCACATAATATGATCATCAATGGGGTACACCTTCTCACTATCGCCAACCTTGGCCAATAATTTGCTAATCATTTTCTTTTCGATTCCGAATACCACTCCCTCCTTCGTCAGAACGCCGATCGCGCACGCAGCGTTGTTGATGGCCTCCATCGCGTATTCCACCTGGTACAGTCTTCCCTCGGGGGAAAACGTGGTGGTGCGCCCATCGTATTCACGAGACATCACAGAATGGTTTGCACAAGAGAAGTAACTGTCAAAGAAGAAAGAAACGCCAGAAATCGGGCCGTTTTCTCGGGTTCGATCGAATGTTCAGCAATCCACGCCCAGAAAGGATTCGTTCTGGTCGGGAAAGAGTCAATATTGCTTTGTTCCCCTGTTTCTGGTTTGTTGGAAGGGATGCTGCGTATCAAGAGGACTCCATCGCTTCATGACATCATTCCAGAAGTACGCACTCGCTGTTTCGTGTTACCCTAGGATTACGAAACCGTTTCGCTCTCTTGTGAAGATGATTCGGCCATTCCATCGAGTGAGCAAGTACCCTTGTATTTGGGAGTGGTGTTATGCAACTAGCCGTTGTACGAAATCGGGATGCAGAAGCTCACTCCGGTTGCGTGGAATGACAAACAGGACATGCAGATACTCGAATTGGGCTTTATTCATAGGCTCTGTTATGTGAATGGGAGTAATGCGCTGGTTTTGGTTTCCATAACCGAAGCGAACTGTGTCCAACGCTGCAAGTGCTTTGAATCACATCACTGCAGAGTGTACAGTGTTCTGTTTCATCCGTACGCGCCCACGATCGTCTCCTGCGGTGATGATGGACTCTTTGTGTGGGACATCCCCTCTTGTACTCTAGCCATGCATATAAAGTCGGATTTCCAGCAATCCTTCCCCAATAGACCTCGCTCCGATTCATTAACGGGCACTGCTCTCCACAGTCTGTGCTGGGCAGAAAACGGGAAGCTACTGTGCGCTGGGTGTTCCGACGGATCGGTTCTCCTGTTCGACGCCTCCTCGTTCATTCCTCCTCCCTCTCTCACTCCCAGCTATTCACTCCTCCACAAAGCTTCCGTCGCCAAGGGCACCATCACCACACTTCTCTACTCTCCCGTCCGCACACGCCCTCTCTCTCACCCTCAGAAGCACCGCCTTCTCTTCCTCGCCGGTCACGATCGCAGCATCCACCTCTGTTCCATCCATTCCCACGGCCTCGCCGACGAGGGCTCGCTCGACGGACACGTCGGCGACGTCACGAGTCTCGCTCTGTCACCGGACGAAAACGTCCTGTTTTCTGGAGGACGCGATCACTCCATCCGCCTGTGGGATGTGACAAGCCGGTCCTATCTGCGCGAGCTGCGCTGTTCTGCTCCCAAGAGGTGGGTGTGGTGATGGGTGATGAGAAGCAGCGTGCACCGCGGGGAAGTGACCTTTTTGTCGACGTGTCTTGGCGGCGAGTTCTTGCTGACGGGTTGCAACGATGGCGTGCTGCGCGTGTTTCGTGTGGAGCAGAAGGAGAAGCCGAAGAGAGACGAGGTGAGTGTGGAGTTGTTATTGCGTGGCGTGCTCTTCGAGGAGGAGGAGGAGGACGTGACGTGTGAGGACGAGTGCGTCGACGCCGTCACTGTGAGCGATGTTTGTCCAGTGGTTCTTGATGATGAGCAGAGCTGTGGGATTCTCTCCGCCTCCTCATCTTCCTCTCGCATCGCCGTCACCACATCCTCGCGTCTCCTCGTCTATTCCATTACCTCTCCTTTCCACCTCGTGCTTCTCTCCTCCTTCTCCTCGCACGAAGCCGCTGTCACGGGTCTGTGCTTCCTCGTTCTTCTCTCCCTCTCTCTTCACTCTAGGCATCCCATCTCGTTTCCGTTTCCAAAGACACCACACTCCACGTCTTCTCACAAGACGCTTCCCTTCTCGACTCCCTCTCTCTTCCTTCCGCCCTCACCTGTGTCTCTGCCGTTGCTCTCCTCCTCTCCATTCATCCTAGCTGGACGACGCGCTGCTCGTCGGGGCCAACGACTATTCGACATACATGCTGCTTCTTGAAGACTCCTCCTTCCCTCTGCATTTCGTTCCTCCTCTCTCTCCCCCTCATCTCCAGAGCTACCAGTTCCGCGGGGCAGCCTCGCGCATCACCGACCTCGCCGTGCTTCCCTCTCACAAACTCCTTATCACAGCCACCAACGATGTTGTCCATCTCCGCTCCGCTCACCTCTCAGGGCTCCGTTGACGTGTACACACTTCCTTCGCACCCCGTTCTTCCCTCCCATCTCATTTCCTCCTTACCGCTCGCCACACACTCTGCGCACATCGGGGCGGCTCTCGCAGTGGCCGCCGCCACGGTCAACGGGCGAGTGCTCGTGGCAACGGGCGGTTCGGACTACCGCGTGAATGTGTTTGCGCTGGAGGGCGGCGAGCTGGAGCTGCTGTGGTGCGAGGAGGACGCGCACAACGGGTAGGCGTGGGGCGTGGCTGTGAGCGTAGCGCCATCAACACGGTGGTGATGGGTCATGGCTTCTCCCAGGGGCTGCTGCTCACGGGCGGCAGTGACGCGCGCATCCGCGTGTGGAAGGTGGATTCGGGGGAGCTGGTAGGGGAGTTGATGGCACACACGGAGAGAGTGAATCGGCTGCTGCTGTCGTCGGATGGGAAGACCGTGGGAACGGACGCTTGCCGTGAGTCGTAGCTGGTTTCGGCAGCGAGCGACAAGAGCATTCTCGTTTGGAGCATGGGCGATTACCGCGTGGAAAGGAGGTTTGCGTCAAACGACGAGTGCGTTTCTCTGGCTATGGATGGCAAGTCGGTGGTGGGCGGATACTCGTCGGGAGTCATCCGTTGTTGGTCGCTTTAGTGTTGCTTTCTCTTTGTTGAACAAACAGTGAGGTATTGACAAACACCGGTTTAGTAGCCGTA
>ERZ827156.3916-NODE-3916-length-12729-cov-4.989822_pt1 | contig 12729 bp, 10 predicted proteins | sample MGYA00519919_ERZ827156 | MGnify/ENA primary metagenome ERZ827156 (study PRJEB31778, sample SAMEA3449269) | human gut metagenome | biome: human gut; feature: human-associated habitat; material: faeces | place: United Kingdom | collected 2010/2012 ... | reverse complement strand
TCGAAAACTATTCAATGAGGTAAACTCAGATTATGCAGAAAATCTACAAATTTTACTGCATAATTTGAGTTTATTTTCTTATGATGTGCTTATAATAGGAGTGATCATTTATAAAGAGAACATAAGTAATATTATATCTGCTATTAGAAAAATAACGCAGATACCAATTATTATTTTGGCGGATGCTTCTTCTTTATTGTGTATGTCATGGAAAAAAGAATCAATATACGCTGGTGCAGATTGTGTAATGGATATAAATAGCACTATAGAAGAAGTAGATCTGCAGATTTTTTCATTGGCACGACGAAATAATAAACAAAAAATAACTCAAAAGCAATCCGAAACGATGATTAATAAGGGAAAACTTGTAATGGATCATAAGAAACATAAAGTATTTTGGAATGATGTAGCGTTACATTTAACACGACAAGAATATAATTTTTTATACTTATTAGCGGTGACACCGATGAGAGTATACACATTTGAACAGATTTACCAGCTTGTATGGAAAGATTATTCCGTTGGTGATATTAAAAATATCATTTGGTGTCTGGTAAAGCGATTGAGAAAAAAGCTGAATGCCGTTGAAGATGGTGCCGGGAATTGCATTGTCAGTGTGCGAGATATAGGCTACAAATTTGAATTGAATAAAGAAAACGAACAGCAGTAGTATCCGAAATACAGGTTAAAAATTTGAATTGAATAATGAAAATGAGCAACAGTAAGGCGAATGATCCGTAAAAAGATTGTCCGTCTTATTTTTATTTATTCTGGAAAGAAGGTGATAAAAACTGACCGTCAATTGACAGGTTTCTGACCGTTAGCTGACAGGTGCATCCGATACACTGTGCCTTTGTAAAGATATGATTACAAAGGAGATCCGTGTTTGCAGGGAGACAGCAGAGATGCCGGACATTCCTGTAGACAGGAAGAACGAGCCAGGTCACCGCCACACTCCGATTTGATTTCGCAAAAATTCAGATCGGAGGAAAACATAAGTGGCTTATAACAAAGCAAAAGAAGAATATAGATGGAACCAGTGGAAAGCAGAGGAAGAGAAGATCCTGCGTGAACAGGGCGTGGATGAAGAGACGATCCAGAAGCTTCGGGAGTACGACTGGGACGATTTCAATGCAGAGCGGAGATTCCGGGAACACCAGACCTCGCTTCTGGACTGTATGGAACTGCTCCTGGAAGAAAAAGAAACCAAAGAGTCCCAGCCGGAGAGCGTAGAAGCCCTGCTGGATACCGTGGAGAACGAAGAACTGCTTCAGATTCTGTTATCAACTGATAAGAAAACTCTTCAGATGATTGTCCTGAAGATGATGGGATATGCACCAAAAGAGATCAGTCATCACATGGAACTGCCGGAGCAGACGGTTTATACAAGACTGCGGAGATTAAGGGAAAAGATCAAAAAGTCCATGAAATTTGAATAAAACAAAAGGTTCTCATCGGCTGACTATTAGAACGAACAGACAGGAGGATTGATACGATGGATGAGAAAGAAGTGTCCGAAATGCAGGAAGAAATGATGACGGTACTGGTAGTCGAGCCGATGAAGGCCCCCTATGTCAAGCACATCCCAAATGAGCTGGAGGATCTGCAGCAGGCGGTAGGCGGTGACATTGAAATGACCTATCCGTTTGATGATGAAGTTGGAATCCTTTTAAACGGCAATGGAAAATTTGAGGGATTGCCACTGAACCGGGCGTTATATGATGATCATGGACAGGTCTATGATGCGATAGCCGGGACTTTCCTTGTAGTAGGGCTGACAGAAGATGATTTTACTTCGCTGACACCGGAACAGATTGAAAAGTTTAAAGAAAAATACCAGTCACCGGAAATTTTTACTCTGTTTAACGGAGAACTCCATGTGATGAAGATGCCGCCGGAAGAAGAAAAAGAACAGAAAGAAAGCCGGAAGAACGATGCAAAACAAAAGAATCCGGCAAAGAAGAAAAACAGATCCGGGGATGCAAGATAAAATATTTTTTTGTGAAGTGAATAAAAAAATACACTGCCATCGGCTAGTAAGCAGAGGGACATCCCTCGGCTGTTCTTTGGCAAGTGAATATCGGCACTACAGGTACGTTCCCAACCGTAGAAGCGTGACAGTATGAGCGCCATGATTAAGTATAGGGTAAAGATTCTTAGACTTGGAGCGAGAAAGCATAGCTGTGAATAAGGCGGTGGCAGCCTTTCGCCAGGATCACGGATGGGGGATAATGATACACGTTACCAGCCAGAGAGCGGAAGATGGACTCCGGGTTGTAATCAGAAAGACCCCTAGGACATCTGTGAGCGGCGGCAGGCCAGCCGCCCGCCTGTAGTGTCCCCTTTCCCAGAAGAAATACAGGAATAGTTCCGGGGGTGCGAGGTCAAATGCGGAACAGCAAGATAAAAAAGAAATCAATGAAGAAGTGTGTCGTTGATATCAGATACCATGCGGCTGTAGGAGACTACAGCCGTATTCTTGTGGTATTAACGTCACATCAAGGGGAGAGAACAGATGGAAGAAACAAAAAGAAGTGGAATGAGCAAGGATCAATTCTGGAATCTGATTGAAAAAGCAAAGGAAGTGTGCGGCACCGATCTGGATGCTTCGGCAGTGTGGATCAAGCAGCAGCTCTTCTATATGACACCGGAGGATGTCCTCCAATTCCACAATCTTGTTTACAGTTACCGGGATGCGGCTTATAAGTACGGCTTATGGACAGCGGCAGGTATTATGATGGAAGCAGGGTGCAGTGATGACAGTTTTTCCGATTTTCGGATGTGGCTGATCGCCCAGGGAAAAGAAGTTTATCTGAATGCCTTAAAAGATCCGGATTCCCTTTCCGGCGTGACTCTGTATGGGTACTGTAGTTTTGAAGCGTTGGGATACATCTCATCGCAGGTCTACAGTGCCATGAAAGGGAAAAATATCTATCAGGACAGTACGGCAAGAATGCAGATGGAATGTTATGAGCAGGTGATCCGGGATATTGTGTACCATCCCATGATCGAGTATCCGCTGGAATTACCGGAAGCAATGGTGGTATATCCGAAACTCTGTGAATGCCATTTGTCCGAGCAGGTAAGGAAAGCTCCTCAGAAAGTAAGGACATGGAATGTTTCCCGGACGGATATCCGAAGGATGATGGCAAGAGGGAATGCTGCCATAAAGAAAATGCAGGAACAGGGACAGAATACACCGGAAGCGACCAGACCCGTCCGTAAGGGTACGGTAAGATAAGCTTTCTGGCAAGGAGAAGTAATGTGTTATAAAAATGAATATCAGAAAAGGGCACATGGCGAAGTGGAACAGATCTTTCGGGAGCTTCTCCCGGAAGCCGGGCTTCATGTAAGGGAAGAACAGATCCGTCTCTGCCATGAAATGCTGGATGCCCTTATGAAAAATGAAATCACGCTCTGTGATGCAGGCGTCGGCATCGGAAAGACCTATGCCTATCTGACAGCCTGCATCCTGATGCGGAAATATAGTGTACTGCATTCCGGTTATTCGGGATGTGACAGGCGGTCTGTAGTGGTATCCACTTCCAGTATCGCCTTACAGAAAGCCATCATAGAGGAATATGTTCCTTTCTTATCGGATGTACTGTTAAAAGCAGATCTGCTTCAGGGAGAATTAAAAGCAGTCGTCCGCAAGGGAAAGGAACATTTTGTATGCGATTACAGGCTGGCCCAGAGATTAGAGGCAGTCCGGGACAAGAATAAAAATCAGGCACAGATGGAGGCATTGAAGTCCCTCCGGCATAACTTTGATTTAGATTCCGTACATAACCTGAGCGGTTTTGACCGCAGGCTGGTGTGCGTACCAAAATTCTGCCCTAGGGAGTGTCCGGGAAAAGTAGAATGCCGTTATCAGAAGCATCTGGATAGTTCCAGGAAAGAGGACATTTTTTTACAGATTTGCAATCACAATTATCTTCTGGCAGATGCCATGCACCGGGCAAATGGGTACCGGCCGCTTCTGGCAGATTACAGGGCTCTGGTTGTGGATGAGGCCCATAAACTCCCGGAAGCCGCCAGCCAGATGTATGGAAGAAGCATTGGAAGGGAAGATGTGCAGGAGATTGCTTACTTTTTAGGCAGAGAGCATAAAGGCACGGATGGAAAACGGCTGATGGAAGGGTTTTCTGCACTTCAGGCGGAGATCCGAAAGCATCGGAAAGATGGCACAGAGGACATGGCTGGAAAAGAAAGTTTTTATTTTCCGCCGGGAGCTGGCACAGCCTTAGCCCAGATGCAGGAAAGGCTTCAGCTTATGATCAAAAGGCTTGCCGGGAATATTCCTTACTGGATCTTTCGGCGGATGGAAGAGATGGAAGAGCTGTTCGGATGGTTTTTAAAGAACGACAAGCGATATATTTTGTTTTTACAGCAGGACAGCCGGGGACATTTAACCTTTATGGCAGTCAACCGGGAGATCCCGAAGTATCTGGATGCGACGTTATGGAGCCGGGGATTTCCGGCGATCTTAACCAGCGGCACCTTAAAAGCCGGGAACGGGTTTACAAGAACCAGACAGATGACCGGGCTGGAAAAAGAAACGGGCGTCCGGGAGTGTGTGGCAGAATCCCCATTCTGTTACAAAGAGAACTGTCTGCTTTACATCCCGGAGCATTTAAGACCTATGAAAAAGGGAAGCAGGGAAGAGGCCGAGCAGCTTGCCGGGCAGATCCGTGATCTGGTGTGTTCCACTTACGGGCATACGCTGGTACTGTTCACATCTTATACCCTGATGGGAAATGTGCATCAGCTTTTGCGGGATCAGATCCCGTTCCCGATGGTGCAGGTATGGAGAAACTCCCAGGAAGAGATTGCACGGTTTAAGAAGATGGAGAATGCAGTGCTGTTCGCAGCCGGCTCCTGCTGGGAAGGTGTGGACTTTCCGGGGGACATGGTATCGTCTCTCATCATCGTAAAACTGCCATTTTCTGTTCCGGACCCCATCCATGAAGCACAAAAGGAGCAGTACCGATCCCTGGAATCCTACATCCAGACCATCGTAGTCCCGGATATGCAGAAGAAGCTGCGGCAGGGATTCGGCCGGGCAATCCGCACGGAGCAGGACACCTGCGTTGTGTCCATTTTGGATCACCGGACAGCAAAGAAAGGCAGGTATCGGAGTGATGTTCTGGAAGCACTGCCAAAGTGCCAGATGGCAGAACGGATCGAAGAAGTAGAAAATTTTATCCGAAGCCGGAAAGTGGAGCGGTACTATAGCTGAGAACATCCGTGGCGTTATTGGTTCTGCCCAGATCCGGGTAGCAGACAGGACAAAAAGTTTAGTGGTATTTCAGGGGCGGTTTGGAGCGAATTGGTGGTATTGGTGATAGCTTTATTGGCATGAGTTGGGTATACTGTGTATAGCGTTAGAGGAAAGGAGGCAGACAACATGAAGCGATATAAAGTGGAAATGCAGCGAGAAGGTTCCGTAAAATATTTCTTTATACGGGATATGGAAACACTGGAAATTGTGTTGCTGCCAAGCAAGTATCTAATGCATCAGGTCAGGGCAAACCGTTCCCCGAATACCATACGGAGAAATGCATTTGCCCTTGCCTACTACTGGGAATATCTGCTGGAAGAAGAACATGAAGCAGAAGATGTCTATGGAATGGATTACGAAACGCAATATGATTTTTTCGCAGAATATCTGAAATGGCTGAAAGCTGGGAAACATACCGACAATTTGGATAAAGAACCGCAGAATAAAACCTGTAACGCTTACTTAAAAGAAGTGTTCAGGTTTTATTCTTTTTTAGAAGTAGTCAGAAATAACGGTTCCTGCCTGTCGGTATTATCCTATAATCAGCCGATCACAAAGGCAAATGCCATCGGGGTCAGAAGAACCATCCGCTCCCGGTCATTTAAAGGATACTTAAAAGAAGAGGAACGAAACGTCCGGGCAGCCGAAAGGAATGAAATCGTCACAATTTTAGAAGCCTGTACAAACTGCCGGGATCAGGTGCTGATCTTACTGACATCGGAACTGGGATTCCGCATCGGTGAAATTTGGGGAATTGATTATACCAAAGACATCGATTACGAAAATCACGAGATCCTGGTAGACTTCCGGGATGACAATGAGAACGATGCAAGAGCAAAAAATGCCGAAGAGCGAAGAGGACGGGTGAGCGATGATACCTTTGAATTCCTGCTTTATTATATCGGGGAATACTGGGACATCCTGCAAAAACAGGAATACCTGTTTATTAACATCAAAGGGGATACCATAGGGAAGCCGTTAAGAGTAGACAGCGTCTACGATATGTTTGAACGCATGGAGAAAAAGACTGGGATCAAGATCACACCGCACATGCTTCGAAGATATTATGCAAATACGAGGTGGGAAGCAGACTGGCCGCTGGAAATGATCAGCCAGGCACTGGGACACAAGCATCTCGATACAACCATACGATATCTGAATGTTTTAGATGACAAGCTGAAAACAGCAAGTCAGGAATTTTACCGCCGATATTCCAAACTTTACGGAGTAGAACAGTTTTTGGAAAGCAGGAGGTGAAGATAGATGCCGGCAAGAAGGGTGTTTGCTTGGGAGCCGGAAGAACAATGGACATCAAGTGAAGAACGGGAAAAGAAGATAGAAGAACTGAGCCGGGAATTAGATGAAAGCATGGACAGCAACTCTGGAAAAGGCTGTCTGAAAGCATACTTGGTAAAAAATGAAGTGTGGCATATAGCAGACATCGATTATGAGCTTAGAGTGGATTATCGGAAATATCTGAAAAGCACTTATTCTGATTCAGCAGTACGCAGTTATTTACGTGGAATGGATAAGGCAAAATTATATGCAATCAGAAAGCATGCCAATACGTTAAAAGGAAAGCAGGAGATAGCAAAGAATACAGATTTAATCCACGAACTGCTCTTTTTACCATATCACCCAAATCCGGCAATCGCAGAAAGATATGACTGCAAAGTTGCCATTAATAAATTAGTTTGGGATTTTCGTGTAAACGGCTCAGAGCTATGCAAGCGTCAGCTTTTAGAAATTATCGAAGATGTCGTACTGCGTGACATAATGCTGAGAGAATGCACAATGCGGTTAAACGGTTTGAAGGTGGTATATCAATTTTGTATGCAGGAACATATTGAGGATTTAAGATATATTACACAGGTACAGGCCGATAAACTTGAAAAATATGCAGATACGGCATATGCAAAAGAGCTTGCAGAAAGAGAACTCCGAGAATGTCAGAAATATCTTTTCTGCCATGCCAAGAATATTTTATGGGATTCAACAGTCTGGTATTTGGAAAGACTGCATCTGGAACAATATAGAGTCAACCCATCCAATCCTGTGAAAAAATTTTCCTTTATGGGCATAGAAAAAAGAGAGAACCGGGAAATTTTGCAGGAATACATGAAATACTGTCTGGGTGTTACACATTTGGCAATGAGTGGCATACAAGCCGAATTCTACAGGATTCTGGCATTTGTCATGTGGATGGAAAAAGAAACCGCGATGGAGCTGAAACTTGCATCAGAAACCGAAATAAAAAAATATTTCCAGATAATTGAGTTAAAAGAAGCTTCTTATTTTAATGATATTGTTATAGCAATCTATCAGCTATATGAATATCTGCAGACGAAAGAAATCATAGACAGGATACCATTTCGTTATGAGTATTATTTGAAAAAAGAAATACATTGTCATAATAACCGAAGCGTAGAGATGGAAATATATGAGAGGATTCTGAGAGAATTAAAAAATTTCCCTGAAATTCCAAGATTGATCCTTTTACATTCTATGCTGATTGGACTAAGGATCAGTGAAGTATGCACCCTGAAAGGGGATGCTTATTCCTGGCAGGGAAGAGATGCGTGGATACAGGTTTATCAGATGAAAATGCGAACATACAAAAGAGTACCGATTCCAGATGTTCTTTATAAGATTATGAAAAGATATTTGGAAAAATATCATATTGGAAGTGAGGATTATGTTTTTCAAAACAAACGGGGAGGGGCATATCAGTATGGTTCGTTTAAGTGGCAAATGAAAGAACTGTTTAATAAGAGGCAGGATATTTTCAAAGGGTATGATTTTAAATCACATGATTTCCGCCATACGATAGCGACTCTGTTATATGATGACGAAGTCCCTCTTCAGAGTATCCGGGACTATCTGGGACATGATTATGAAGAGATGACACAGCAGTATGTGGATTTTATGCCAAAGAAAATTTCAGCAGCGAATCAGGAGTTTTTCAAGAAAGGAGAAAACAGCCTGGCATCAGGAATCAAGAAGTGCAAACGTGGAAAATAAATTTTACATAAAAAAATTGGACTCCTATGAGAAAGCAAGTGAAATTTCAAAAATACGAATGGGAACAGAACCTTCGTATGACCTTGATTTACTGCCGTCTGTACAGATGCAGAAAGAAATGAGGAAGTTCCTGAAATACAGAGGACAACAGCTTGGGGCGGAAAAATTTTATACTGAGAGAAGATTTTACCATCATTTATGTAAAATGCTGCAAACCAGAAGAGACAGACCGGAAAGTTTTTTGGACTGGGACAAAGAAAAATGGAAGCAGCAGATGAAAATATGGCTTTTACAGCAGGGATTGCCCCTGACAGAAATTTCAAAATCCCATTGTGGGAATGAAACGGTATCACAGGCAAAGACATTACACTATATTGACCGATTAATAGATTATTTCCTTGATTTAAGAGATGCTGATGTAGATGAGATGACAAAGGATGTCTGGCAACTTGAAAAACTTGATATACAAGTGAAACAGGATCTGACGCGCACGACCAGAATTATAAATTTTAAGGAAATCTCCCAACAGGATCTCAGAGAGGAAGTAAAAAAGGCAATTTATTTTCAACTGAAAACAGAAAGCATCGGTACTGTAAAAAAAGAAATGACTGCCATTCGAAGGTTTTCAAGATATCTGAAGGAAAACAATAAAGAAGTAGATTCCTGCTCAAAGCTGGACAGGAAAATCATGGAAGAGTATTTGATATACATGAAAACAGAAGATACCGGGACAAAAAGATATCGGGCGGAGCTGACGAGACTGCGGGCATTGCTGAATATGGTAGCTGACGTCTATCAATATCCGCAGGTAAAGGATTTAATTTTGAATCGGGATATTCCACCAGATATAAGGGGAGAAATCAAAATTTATTCCGATCAGGAATTAAAGCGATTTAATGCTTTCCTTACGAAAGTGGATGTGCAGACGGCGAGACTTATGCTTATTCATCAAATGCTTGGAACAAGAATGTCAGATACACTGACACTCAGGACAGACTGCCTGATTGAAAAAGACGGTGAAACCATAATACAGATCCACCAAATGAAAACACATTTTTATGAAAAACCGATTAGTCAGGAACTGGCTGCTTTAATAAAGGAAGCGATTCGATACAGAGAAAAGGAGCACGGAAAAGGTAAATACATTTTTACAAGTTTAAGTGATCCTTCAAAACCAATGAAATATGCTACAGTCCAGCAAAAAATTACAGATAAAATATATCAGGAAAATCTCCGAGATGATAAGGGAGAATATTTTGGATTCGGTTCTCACATGTATCGGCATATTTATGGCATGAAGCTTGCCGAGATGCATGTGGATGACTGGACAATCGCAAGACTACTGGGGCATAGAAGCCTGAGAAATGTAAAGTATTACAGAAAGATGAGCAACAAAATACTGGCAGATGATACACGAAAAACAAGAAACCTATTATCTAAGATGGTACTGGAATGTCTGGAAGGATGGGAGGAAGAATATGAACAAATACGATTCGATGATAGCCTGCAATAAAAAAGCCAGTGAAGAAAAAGTAAACAGGGCAGTGACAGAAATCCGGCAGATGCTGACAGAACGGGAAAAAGTGACGGTCCCAAAACTGACAAAGAGGACAGGATTGTCCAGAGGATTCTTTTATAAGAATGAAACGGTCAGAAAAGAAATGGATCGTGCTCTGGAGCAGCAGGCAGGAATGATAGACCCCAAAAGATACATAGGTGACATTGTACTGAAGAATCGGATCAATGTATTAGAAGAACAGATCCGGGAGCTGAAACGTGAAAAAGAGCAAATGGAAAAAGAAAATGTAAGATTGAGAAAAGCCTTAAACAAGAAAGACCTGAACGTATTAAAAACTTTATAATCTGAATTAGAAAATAATCTGCAACGACCGGGAAGAATTTCCCGGTTGTTGTGGTTGGAATATAAAAGTGTAGATAACAAAAGGTGTGCATAAATTGTATTTATGATATACTTATCGATAAGTTAAATTCGAAGAAAGAGGATGATAGAAGATGGAAAATCCGTTTGAATTTCATGAAGAAGATACAATTATTGCATGCGTAGGTGACAATGGGGGAACTACCGATGAGGATATAAGAAATGGGTTCAAGCGTACCGTTGAACTTCTGACGGAATCATTGAAAACAGGTTCCGAAGTTGAAGATCTGTTAGTATATCCTATCGTTTATAACGCCAGACACAGCATTGAGCTATCTTTGAAGATTGTCATAAAAATGTTATGGCGAATAGAGGAAAAGAAAGGGATATGTTATTCTGAGGAAGTCTTAAAGGAAAGAAAAAAAGAATTACACACGCATAGTATTGAATGCCTATATAAATTAGCATGTGATAAGAAGAATATTGACAGAAGAATTCCTGCATATTTTGAGAATATAGAAGATATGATTTACTTTTATTATTTCGATGAAGAGGGGGATGCCTTCAAATATGAACTAAATAAAGAAGATGAACCACATATGATAAAAAACAAAATTTCTCATGTAAGTATTGAATTGTTAGAAACAGAATTTAAGGAAGTAATGAAAAAATTTGATGATTTGATATATTTTCTGGATAATTGTATCTTTGAATATTCGCTAGGAACATTTACCAAGAGCTTGTCGAGAGCAGATATATGGGATATTTCGAAGCGGCTTCCTGTATATGAAGAATGGAGAACAGAGAAATTCAAAGAAGTCAAAGATGAGATTAAGCAAGAATATCATCTCGGAAGTAAAGAATTTTCAGATGCTGTAAATCTAATTAAGGAAAATAGAGAGTTTTCGGTAAATATTGGATGCGAGAAAGTATTCGGGTCAATTACAGAAAATGAATTAAAAGAATACGCTTCATTGGTTAGATACTATTCTGAGAAAAGTAAATCTGACAACAAGGGTAAAGAGATAGGGTTCGATTTACGCAAAATACAAAAGAATGGGGAGATTTTGAAAAAATATTTATCCAGCATTTCTATGAATACATTAAATACACTATTATGTTTTAGTGAGATGAGTAATAGTTTCTTAGCGGTTGAACATTTGGAAGAGGTTCATGATGACATAGTCTCTAAGGCGTTTGACGGAACATATCTCATAAGAAAACTAAAACAAAGAAATATATGTTTAAGAATCTTATATGGAATGAAAAAGTGTGGACAGGTGACTTATGCAAAACAGTTGAGTGCTGCACTGGAACAAGAAGGAGTAGAGCTAACGCTTTGAGAATAATAGTGAACACGATACACTCGTGTCTCTGACGTTAAAGCCAGTGTTTTAGAGGGCTGGGAGAGGGATGCCCAATTTTATTGATGAGCCTACCACAGGGCTTGATCCACAGACAAGGCAATTAATCTGGAATGTTATCGAGAAGCTTCAGAAAACTGAAAATATGACAGTATTTCTAACCACCCATTATATGGAAGAGGCACAGAGCCTCTGCAACCGTGTGGCTCTGATGGATCACGGAAAGCTGGAGGAAGTCAGCACACCGGCTGCACTGATCGAGAGCCTGGGGGCTTATGCAGTCGATGAAATGACTGCGGATGGAACCCGGAATCATTATTTCCATACCCGTCAGGATGCAATCCGCTATCTGGAAAATCTTTCCGGACAGGCTTCTCTCAGAGAAACTACTCTGGAAGATGTATTCGTAGAAAGAGCCGGAAAACATCTGACAGTAAAATGATAGAAACAGGAAAATGGAGATAAGAGATTAAAATGGGAATTATTACAATTTTATGGGAAAAATGGGTAGAGTTCCGCAGAGACTTTTATAAGATTACGCTGGCGGCTATGATTGCGCCACTGATGTATCTGATCGTATTCGGGATGGGGATTCAGACTACCTCACACGGGCAGCCATATCTGAATTTCCTGATTCCCGGTGTGGTTTCTCTGACTACCATGAACGGAAGTTTTAATGCGATCGCACAGAATCTGAATGTACAGAGACTGTATGAGAAAGCCTTTGACCAGGTAATGATCTCGCCCACTCCTCTGTGGCAGTTTATTGCCGGTCAGATCATTGGCGGAAGTCTGCGTGGGCTGTATGCGGGCGGGATCATTCTGCTTCTGACAGCACCGATCGAGACGGGACTGATCTTTAACGGATGGTCTTTCCTGGTCATGTTTTTAAACGGAGCAGTGTTCTCTGCCATTGGCGTGGTCGTGTCTTTTCTGGCGAAAAACCATGCGGATGTGCCGAGATTTTCCAACTATATTATTATGCCGATGGCATACTTATGCAATACTTTCTTTTCCACAGAAAAACTGCCAGGACTGGTAGGAAAATTCGTAGCCGCCCTTCCCCTGTCCCAGACCAGCCACCTGATCCGGAGTATTTCCGCAGGGGAGGCTGTAAACTATACAGGAATCGTGATCCTGCTGGTATATCTGCTGGCATTTACAGTGGCGGCATCCTGGTTTAT
>ERZ827156.3913-NODE-3913-length-12736-cov-4.475751_pt1 | contig 12736 bp, 10 predicted proteins | sample MGYA00519919_ERZ827156 | MGnify/ENA primary metagenome ERZ827156 (study PRJEB31778, sample SAMEA3449269) | human gut metagenome | biome: human gut; feature: human-associated habitat; material: faeces | place: United Kingdom | collected 2010/2012 ... | reverse complement strand
CGAAGTATTACCCCTGCGCCGGCGCGACCGAGTACAGCGCGATGGACAGCGCCGAGGGTCAGGTCCAGAACCTGCGCTACACGGCGACCTTCCCGCTGCTCCTGAACGTTGCCGAGCAGCCGACCTACTTCATGGCGCTCAAGGACGCGAGCGAGCTCGTGAAGATGTACGCCATGGTCAACGTCAACCAGTACCAGATCGTCGCCACCGGCGCGACCGTCGCCGAGTGTGAGTCGAACTACCGTCAGATGCTCCGGCAGAGCAATCTGATCTCGGACGATCAGACCGGCATCGACCAGCCGGTCGAGACCGACCGCCGCTCGCTTGAGGGCGTTATCGCCGAGATCCGCTCCGCCGTCGTTGACGGCAACAGCATCTACTTCCTGCGCTTTACAGGCGAGACGGACTTCACCGTCCGCATGAGCGCCGCGGACGTGCCCTACGCGCCGCTGCTCAATGTGGGCGACCGCGTGCGCGTTTGGTACTACGACGGTCATGTCAGCGAATTCTGGATCGAGGCGTGCGACCTTGAGCTGCTGCCCGTCTCCACGCCCGCCGAGCCGGACGACGCGCAGCCCTCCGGCGGCGTGGATGCATAAACCATGCAAATATGCAAAAAGGCGATGGATATTTTCCATCGCCTTTTGTCATGCTTCGCCGCAGCATGACAGAAAAAATTCAGATGTTAAGCATGACATGAAGGAATAATTGCAGGAATTTTAATAGGTATTATCAAAATTCCGAAACTTTTTCATTTCTGTTTCTGCGCTTTGCACAAAAAGGAAGGAAAAATTTCTCACAGCCGGACGCTTCGATTTTGGACGTACCCCCTTGAGAAAGCGCCTGTTTTGTGATAGTCTAACAGACGAGATGGAAGCACCATCGAAATGCTCTTAACGAGTAAATTTAGAGGAGGCTATTATCATGAATGCTTATATCCAGAGAGTTCTGGACGAGACCAGAGCCAAGAACGCGAATGAGCCCGAATTTCTGCAGACCGTCGAAGAGGTCCTGACCTCTCTCGAACCCGTCATCAATGCCCACCCCGAGTATGAGGCTGCCTGCCTGCTCGAGCGTATGGTCGAGCCCGAGCGCACCATCGAGTTCCGCGTCGTTTGGATGGACGATCAGCTCAAGTATCACGTCAACCGCGGCTACCGCGTTCAGTACAACGCGGCGCTTGGCCCCTACAAGGGCGGCCTCCGCTTTGCTTCCAACGTCAACCTCTCCATCATCAAGTTCCTCGGCTTCGAGCAGACCTTCAAAGATGCTCTGACCTGCCTGCCCATCGGCGGCGCCAAGGGCGGCTCCGACTTCTCCCCCATCGGCCGCAGCGACGGCGAAGTCATGCGCTTCTGCCAGGCCTTCATGACCGAGTTCCATCGTCACATCGGTCAGGACATCGACTGCCCCGCCGGTGACGTTGGTGTCGGCGGCCGCGAGGTCGGTTATCTGTACGGTCAGTATCGCCGCATCGTCGGCGCTGCCGAGTTCGGCGCTATGTCCGGCAAGGCTGTCTGCACCGGCGGCTCCATCCTCCGTCCCGAGGCGACCGGCTTCGGCGCTGTCTATTATCTGCGCGAAGTCCTCAAGCACGACGGCAAGGGCATCAAGGGCCTGCGCGTCGCTATGTCCGGCTACGGCAATGTTGGCTGGGGCATCATGAAGAAGATCGACGAGCTCGGCGGCAAGGTCACCTATTTCGCCGGCCCCGATGGCTACATCCACGATCCGGATGGCGTCTGCGGCGAAGAGAAGCTCAACTTCATCCTCGAGATGCGCGCCAAGGATCCTATGCACTGCAAGCCCTATGCCGATAAGTTCGGTGTTGAGTTCGTCGAGGGTCAGAAGTGCTGGGGCGTCAAGGACGTTGACGTTTACATGCCCGCCGCTACCCAGAACGATGTCAACATGGAGTGGGCCAAGAAGATCGCCGAGTCCGGTGTTCCTTACTACATCGAAGTCGGCAACATGCCCACCACCAACGATGCTCTGGCCTTCCTGATGAGCCAGAAGCACCTCACCGTCGCTCCTTCCAAGGCTGTCAACGCCTGCGGCGTTTCCGTCTCCGAGCTCGAAATGGCTCAGAACGCTCAGCGTATCTACTGGACCGCTGAGGAAGTCGACGCCAAGATGGAAGCCATCATGAAGAACATCTACGATGCTTCCGTTGAGGCTGCCGAGCGTTACGGCCTGGGCTACAACCTGGTCGCTGGCGCCAACATCGCCGGCTTCCAGAAGGTCGCCGACGCCATGATGGCTCAGGGCATTTTCTAAGCCGAACCGCTTTGAAAACCAAAAAGAAGAGCTGCTTTCGCAGCTCTTCTTTTTTGCGCTTTTCTCTGCTTACAGAACGCTCATCACATCGTAGTGCAGGCCCTCGTCCGCGTAATCGGGAATGAGACCGAGCCGCCAGACGGAAACCGAGGTCACACCCACGAGCTTGGCGCAGGAGAGCTTCTCGGCGGTGCTGCGCGCGTCCTCGTACCAGAGGAAGATATGCTGTCCGCTCTCGGTGGTGTAGGTGCACCACGGGCTGCGGGCCGTGTCCGACCAGCCCATCACGGTGTCGCTCTGGCACAGACGCTTGTAAACCGTGGTCTGCAGCGGGTGCGTGGAGCGGACCGCGGTCAGCAGACCGTCCGCATCCGTCTGCCACGCGCGGGCGTCCATGCTGACGGCAAGCGTCAGCTTCGCGGGATCGTCCATCTCACGCGCCGCGGTGCGCACGGCGTAGTAGACCTTGTAGAGCGGCGCGCAGGGATGGTTGCGGTAGTAGCGCGAGCCGAGGAAGCCGGTGAGGTCGCTCGCCGCGTAGTCGTGCGCCATGAGGATCACGCGGTCGCAGAGCGTGCCGAGCGTCTTGAAATCGTAGCCGTCGAAGTAGGCGTCGCCGTAGACGGCGGGCATGACGGCGGCGTAAAGCGTCTTGCCCTCGGCGTGCAGCACGGCGGAAAGCTCCGTCATAAAGGCGTTGAAGCTCTCCTTGTCCGCGGCGCGCAGACCCTCGAAGTCGATGGTCACACCGCTGTAGGGATTGTAGCCGAGGTCGGGATACACGCGCCCCAGCTCCGCCATGATCTCCGTGACCGCCGCCGCGCGGGAGGACTCGTCGGCGAGCATCGTGCGGAGCGGCGCGTTCGCCATGAAGACGTTGAGCTTGAGCTCCACGCCCGCCTCGCGCAGCGCGGGAACCACATCGGCATAGCCGGCGGGGATGTAGAAGCCTGAGCTGTCGTCCTTCACGGTCGAGAGCTTCGCGCCCTCCTCAGCGGAGTAGGTCATGTGGCTCCAGCCGAAGCTGACGGCGTCGAACTGCTTGGCCTGCTCGAGCTGCGAATAGGACGAGAGCGCGTAGAAGGCGTGCTTCCACGTCGTGGGCGCGTGGTACTTTTCGTAGACACGCACGAGCATGGCGGCCGCCTGCTCGCGCGTCGCGGTGCCGTCCGGCTCGAAGGTCGTCTCGGTCGCGCCGGTGGTCATGCCGATCTCGTAGGCGATGGCAATGTAGCCGCGCTGGGCGGTCACATCGGCGAAGGGCAGCGCCGCGTCCGCGTCCGCCTTGGCAAGCTCGCCGAGGCCGAGCGCGCGCACGAGCATCACCGCCATTTCGCGGCGCGTGATGGCGTCCCTCGGGCGGAATTTTCCTCCCGCGTCAATGACGCCGTTGGCGGCAGCGGTGTTGACAAACTCCCGCGCCCACGAATCCGCGATGTCGACGGCGGCGTCCTCGCCGCTCACGTTCTCCCAGCCGAACATCCGCACCAGAATGGTGACGAACTGCTCGCGCGAGATGGTCTCTCCGAGGCCGAAGCGCCCCTCCCCCACGCCGTTCATCAGACCGTACTCTGCGGCCTTGTCGATGCTCTCCCTCGCCCACGAGTCGGCGGGAACGTCGGTGTAGTCTGCGGCGAGCACGGCGGTGCTCAGCACGAGCGCGAGCAAACAGCTCAAAAATAAGGTTCGTTTCTTCATGGCAGCCTCCGAGGTCGGAAAAGTTTTCGACATCATTTTACAGGAATCGCCGCCGCATTGCAAGTAGACATAATAAAAAATTATGTTCCCATCAAAAAAGAGACCGCCGGAGCGGTCTCTTTTCGCTGTGCGATATGAGTTTATTGCTCCGCGCTGTCGCTGTCCTCCGGCAGCGCTGCGGGGTCGGACGCCGCGCTCTCCTCGCAAGCCGTCTCCGCCTTGGGCGACGGCTTCGCCGCGCCCTTGCCGAGCAGGAGCGTCACAACCCCGAGACCGAGCGGCACGGAGACGAGGCCCACCGCAAAGGACAGACCGGGCACACTGGCCGCGACGCGCCAGACGAGGATGCCGATGGCCAGCTCCACATAGTAGTAGGGAGCCTTCTTCATCGCCCCGCGCCAGAGCAGCGCGCCGAGGAAAAAGCCAAGGAACACGGGAGCGGCGATGATCGCCGCAGCATAAAGGAACAGCACGATCAGCGCAAGGCGCACGCCGACATTCGAAATGAACAGCAGGATCGCCGCGAGCGGCACGCCCGCGAGCACCGCGAAGCCGATGCCGAACGCCTTGGCATACCTGCCGAACGGCGCGCCGTAATACTTCCGATCCACCGTCTCCCACAGCGGCGTGAGCCACAGCAGAACAAAGGCGAGCAGCAGCACACCCGCGAAGCTCAGCGCCTTACGCAGCACGATGCTGCCGACGCCCGGTTCGTCGTCGGGGACCGTAATGCTCACGCCCACGTCGCCGCTTTCCGGCTCGTCGTAAAGCTCGGCGCTGTCCGCGATGCCGTCGGGCACGGAGCGCAGGGCGCTTGCATTGCAGTGCAGCCGCCCGCCGATCTTGGCGCCGTCGCCGATGACGACGTTCTCGGCGCTGATGTACACGTCGCCGCCGACGGAGCCGGTGATGGTGACGGTGTTGGCGGCGGCGTAGAGGTCGCGCCCCACCGTGCCGTGCACCGTGATGCTCTGACCCGCGGCGAATACGTCGCGCTGCGCCGCGCCGTTCACGCCGATGCTGTAGCCCGCGAGGAACGCGTCGTTCTCCGCCGTGCCGCCGAGCGTCACCTCATAGCCCGCGGCCATGACATACGCTCCTGTACCGTTCACGCCGACGGTCCTGCCCGCGGCGAGCAGGACGCCGTTCACCGCGGCACTGCTCCGCACGGTCTCTCCCGAAAGAAACAGTGAGCCGTCGCGCGTACCGTCGGCGGAGCCGTCGGCAAAAACGTCCTCGAACGCGGCGCAGGCCGGCACGGCGAGCGCCGCCGCCAGCAGCAGGCTGAGGAACAGGGATACGAGCTTCTTACATTTCATTTTCCTTTTCTCCTTCCACCGCAGCGGGAGCATTTGCTTTCCCATCCGCATCTTCAAACATTTTGCGGGACTCCTCCTCGCTGAGCCCCATGATGAGGTTGACCGTGCGGCGCATATCGTCCGTCGCCTCGTCCACCCAGTCGGCGTCCTCGTGCAGGATGCAGCTCCCCAGGCCGTGCGCGAGGAAGATCGCCATCGTGTGCGGGTCCATCGTCGGCTTCGCGCCGCAGGTCATGAGCGTGCGGATGATGTCCTCGATATACGGCTCGATGACCGTGAGCGTCTGCTCGCGAATGGCCCAGCGGACCGTGCGGTGCATATTGCCCTCGTACTTCGCGCGGAAGGCGCGCACCTCGCGCTTGATGTAGCTGAAAAAGCGCAGCAGCGCCCGATAGGGCTTCTCCTTCGCCTCGGCGGCAAGCGCCTCAAGGTCCTTCCGGTAGGGCTCGAAGAAGTGGTCGAGCACATCGGTGAACAGCTCGTCCTTCGTCTTGTAGTAATAGTAGAACAAGCCGACCTCGCCGCCGACCTCCAGCATAATGCCGCGCACGCTCGTGCCGTCATAGCCGTGCTCAAAGATCTGTCGTCCTCCGACCTCGCGGATGCGGTTCTTCGTGCCGCCCTCGATCATCTGCTTTCGTGCCATAGGGAGTGCTCCTTTCCTGAACAGTTCTCAAATTATAGCACGCCGTAAAGAAATTGCAATATGGCGTTTTGAACAATATTCAAAAATATAGGGCGGCACCGCGCAATTTGGCAAGCAGATTCGGCGAGAGATTTTTCGTCAAGGCAAGGCTTGAAAAGCGCAGGAATACTGTATGTATTTCAAGCTTTTCAAACCACAGAATTGGCGGAAAAGATCCGGCGAAGCGCGAAGACGCAATTGTGCGGTGCTGCCATAAGAAAAAAGAACGGAGTCTCTCCGTTCTTTTTTCTTATTTCACGGCGCTTTTCCGACGCGCTTTTTGCCGCCTCTCCGCTACAATGAGGAAAAACGACCGGGAGGTGGACAAGCCTTGAAGCGTGGAGAGCTTGCCGTAAAATTGGAACGATGGGAGCCGCTGGCCCCCTGCGCCGCCTGCTTCCTGCTGACCGCAGTGCTCTGCGGCGCGCAGCTTTTCGGCGGCTATGCGCCCTTTGCCCTCGGGCTTGTCGCCGCGGCGGGAAGCGGAAAGCGCGGCCTTGCCGCGCTGCTCGGCGGTGTGGCCGGAGCGCTGGTGTTCCTCGATTTTTCCCACGCGCTGCGCACGCTGGCGGTCGCGGTGCTGCTCTACACGGCGAACAACGCCTTCTGCGAAACGAGGTGGTATCGCTCGCGGCGCTTCCTGCCGGCGATGACGGCGCTGATGTACCTCGCGGTGGAGCTTGTGTATCTGCTGCAGGCGGGGGCAGACCGGGCGGCGCTGTGCCTTTTGAGCATTGCGCTTGCCGTGCTGGCGGCGGTGTGCGCCCGCGCGGTGCTTGAGGGGAAAACGATGAACGAGGAGCAGCGGCAGGCGGCGCTGCTGGTGGTCGTCACCGGTGTGTTGATGGCGGCGTCTGCGCTGCGGCTTGAAAACGGCTTTGCACCGGGGCGCATCCTTGCGATGCTGCTCGTGATGCTGCTCGCCTACGACCGCAGCGCCGGAACGGCGCTGGCGGCGGCGCTCGGCATCGGGCTTGCCATGGATCTGACGGCGCAGCCGGGGAGCTTCCTCCACGCGGCGGTCTACGGCTTCGGCGCGCTTTCGATGGGAAGGGAGCGCCGGGGACGGCGCGTGGGCGCGGCGCTGCTGTGGTGCGTGCCGCTCCTCCTGCTTTCTCTGCCGCTGGACGCGGAGCAGGGCCTGATCCTGCTCTACGAGGGCCTTTGCGCGACGCTCCTCTTCCTCGTGCTGCCGAACCGGCTGTTCGGCGGCAAGCGGCTTGCGGCGGAGAAGCCGGAAGCGGATACCGCGGAGACAGAGGAGGCCGAGCGCTCTACGGCGCGCCGCCGCTTGAGCGCGACCGCGCTCGCGCTGCGCGAGCTGTACGACAGCCTGATGCGCACGCCGAAGGCGGAGGACGAAAACCCCGCGATGATCTTCGACCGCGCGGCGGAGCGCGTGTGCCGCGGCTGCTCGCTGCGCACGATCTGCTGGGAGCGCGACTATGCCAAGACCTACAACGCGCTCAACGACGCGACGGCCGCGCTGCTCGCGCAGGGGCGCGGGCGCGGCGGCGACTTTCCCTCGTATTTTACGGACCGCTGCATCCGCTTTCCGAGCTTTCTGTCGGCGGTCAACAGCGAGCTGAGCGCTTTCCTGCTGCGGCGGCAGTACCGCGGGCGGCTCGCCGACACGCGCGCGCAGGCGGCGGGGCAGTACGCCCAGCTCTCCGAGCTGCTCAGCGGCGCGGCGGAAACGCTGGAGGCACAGCCGACGGCGGCGGAGACGCTGCTGACCTATCGCGTGGGCGCGGCGCTGCGGCCCAAGGAGGGCGAGAATGTCAGCGGCGACAGCGTGACGCATTTCGAGACCGAGGACGGACGGCTCTGCCTGCTGCTCTCCGACGGCATGGGCTGCGGGGAGGAGGCGCGGCGCGAATCGGCGCTGGCGGTGCGGCTCTTAGAGCGCTTTCTGCGGGCGGGCGTGGAGACCTCCGGCGCGCTCAAAACGCTCAACAGCGCCCTGACGCTGCGTGCCGAGGTGTCCGAGAGCTTTACGACCATCGACCTTCTGACGCTTTCGCTGCGCGACGGCGCGGCGGAGGTCTATAAGTACGGCGCGGCGCCGTCCTACGTCAAGCGCGGCGCTCGGGTGCGGCGCATCACCGGCTCCTGTCTGCCGGCGGGCCTGCAAAGCGCGGATACCCGGCCGGAGACGACCGGCTTCACGCTGGAGAAGGGCTCCTTTTTCGTCATGCTCAGCGACGGTGTGGCCGACGTGAACGACGACGGCTGGCTCATGGCGCTGCTGGAAAAATTTCAGGGCGACGATCCGCAGACGCTTGCCTCGGCGATTCTTGCCGCGGGCCGTGAGCGCCGCGGCGGCGACGATGACTGCGCGGTGCTGGCGCTTTATCGGGATAAGGACGGCGGCGCGGTGGAGGTATAAGCGGGGCCGCGCGGGGGAATACTTTCCTTGTCAAAATTATGTGGGCAAGGAGTGATGCGCCATGGTCAGGGGTACGTCCCGACGGGTGATCGTTGTGGAATCACCGGATACCAATTTGTTTGAGCAGGCAATTTTCATCGTGCGCAACGATGCGCTGAGTAAGGACGGCGTGACGGCGCAGCAGCTCGTGGACGAGGCGTGCCGCGTCGCCAGGAGCTATACGCGCTCGCACAGCACGCGCCGGCCGCTGCTGCGGTGCGGCTCGCCCGTGTTCTGGAGCGCGGCGGGCGCGCTCGGCATTGCACTGGTCTGGCTTTTGACTGCGCTGGTCTGAGGGAGACCGGTCTCCTCCTTGGCGGGACGCTTTGGGCGTCCCGCCCTTTTTGTACTGTCGAAAAAGTGGCAAAACCACTTTTTCGAGAAGGCTTCGCTGCGTTCTGCGCCTCGGTTGTCCGCTGAAAGCGGACAATTCGACGCTCACTCCGCGCAAAGTGTTTTCTGCCGCGCGCAGGTCGCGGCAGAAAACGGATCATATCGCTTTCGCGTCTGCGGACGCGAAACTCTGCGAGGCCTTTCAGCAAGCGGAGAAAGGCGGCTTCCCGCCGCCTTTCTCCGTGTCATTGGAATAAGCCCGAAAGAAGTCCCGCGCTCTCCTGCTTCTTCTCCGCGAGCGTCATCGCCGCGGAGAGGAGCTGCGCGGCCTCGCCGCGCGTGAGCGGGCGCTGCCAGTCGCCCGCGGAGAAGCTGCCGCTTTCGATCACGCGGACAGACTCAAGATTCGCCACCGCCTGTGCGCTCCACGCGTCGGCGCTGCCCGCGTCGTAGTCGGAAAGGTCCACGTCCGTCACGCGCAAAAGACGGTTGAGCACCGTCGCCGCCTCCGAGAGCGTCACGCCCTCGTCCGCGCAGAAGGCCATGCCGCCCTCCGTGCCCACGCCGCGGATCAGACCGCATTGCAGGGCGCTGACCGCGCTGCCCTTCGCCCAGGTCGGGATCTCCGCGTCGTCACAGAAGCCCGTCATCGTGAGGTCGCCCGCAGGAATGCCCGCGCAGGCAAGCGCCATGGTGACGAACTCGCCGCGGCTGACGGCGCGGTCCGGCTCAAAGAAGCGCCGGCTGCCGACCTGCGCGCCGACGAACACGCCGTGCTCCGCCAAGTCCACCGCCGCGGTGTAGGCGGCGCTCTCCGCCATGTCGTCATAGGTCACGCCGCATTTGGCGCGCGCGATGGTGATGCGCACCTCCGCGGGGGCCGAGGTGCTGCCCGCGGCGTCGGTCGCGGTGTAGGTGAAGCGATCCACGCCGGTCTTGTTCTTCGCGCTGGTGTAGACAAAGGTCTCGCCGTCGAGCGTCACGGTGCCCTTGGACGGCTGCTCGGCAATGGCGAAGCTCACCTCGCCGCCCTCGCGGTCGATGGCGGCGAGCGTGCCGGTGTAGGGGATGCCGCGGTAGACACGCACGTCGATGCTCTGCGCGATGGGCGCGCCCGCGTCCGCCGCGGGCGCCGCTTTCTCCCGTCCGAAGATGGCCGAGGCGGGAATGCCCGTGAGCGCGAGCAGCAGCATCGCCATGACGAACGGCACCGTGCGCCACAAAAGCTCTCTGTTCTTATCGGTATTCAAAATCGGTTCCTCCCTTTTTCAGTGTGGTACGGTTATTCTTTGTGAAAAAGGGAGCTTTATGCAAAAAGGGAAGCGTCCGCGCTGCGGACGCTTCCCTTTCCAAATTTTTCAGTTGGTCAGCCACTCGGGCCGCGAGCGCTTTTTCACGCCTGAGACGATGCCCATGGCGGCAAAAAGCGTGACAATGGACGAGCCGCCGTAGCTGAAAAACGGCAGCGTCAGACCGATGACCGGCATCAGGAACAGGCACATGCCGATGTTCGCGATGGTCTGGAAAATGAGCATACCCGCCATGCCTACGCAGACGTAGCTCTCCATCGGCGTCGCCGCGTCGCGCGCGACGAGCAGACAGCGCACCACGATGGCGAGCAGCAGCACGATGATAAGCGCGCAGCCGAGGAAGCCCAGCTCCTCGCCGCAGACGGAGAAAATGAAGTCCGTCTGCCGCTCGGGGATGCTCCACACATTAGATGACTGCGTCTGCGCGCCGTGGAAGAGTCCCTGTCCGGTCAGCTCGCCCGAGCCGAGCGCCATCAGTCCGCGCGTCTGCTGAAAGCCCGCGTCGTCGGGCTGATAGCTGTGGTCGAGGACGGCAAGAAAGCGGTCGCGCATATAGCCCGGCAGCAGGTCCAGCTGCCACACGGCAAGGAACGCCGCCGCGCCGCCGCCGATGCCCAGCGCCAGCCAGCGCTTTGCCATGCCCGCGGCAAAGACCATGCAGATGAAGATGAAGAGATACACCAGCGCGCTGCCCGCGTCGCCGGATATGACGACGATCAGCCCCACCATAAAAGCGGTATGCGCCGTCGGCTGAATGACGTTTTCAAAGCGCACAAGGTCTCGCCTATCCTTCAGCAGCGCAAGCTGATAGGCGAGCAAAACGATGAAAAAGATCTTTACGACCTCCGCCGGCTGCACCGTGACGGGGAAATTGCGCAGGAAGCCAACGCCGAGGTTTTTGCCGATGTCATTCACACCGAGCCACGCGCGGTTGCCATTTCGCGTCTGGCCGAAGGGCGTGAGCAGCAGCAGGAGAAAGCCGACGTTGAAGCCCAGCAGCCACTTCCATTGCTTCGCCAGCTCGAATACGTCGATGCTCGAGAGGAAAAAGTAGAGCGCCAGCCCGATGAGCAGGCCGAGGCCCTGCACGGCAACGTACTTGAGCGTGCCGCGAAAGCTTGTCGCGCTGGCGATGAGCACCATGCCATAGAGCGTCGAGGCCACACACAGCGCGAGCAGCACCGCGTCGGTCTGGCGCAGCGCGTCATGCAGCGTTTCCCGCACTCGTCCCATCGGTTCTTCCCTCCTCTGCCGAAAATTCTCGGAATGATGTATCAGTATAGCACGATTCCGCCTGTCTGTAAACCGCGCGTTTTTCTTTCTTCCACTGTTTACACTCTGTTCATGCAAAAAGGAATTGCGCATCGCGCGGCGGTGTGCTATACTGTACCTTTAGAATGGGTTGAAAGGGGGCATTTGCCGTGGAGCATCTTTCACACAGTGAGCAGGAGACCGAGCAGCTCGGCGAGCAGGTCGCCCGCAAACTGCCGCGCGGGACCGTCATCGCCTACACCGGCGAGCTCGGCATGGGAAAGACCGCCTTCACCCGCGGGCTTGCCCGCGGTCTCGGCTGCCGCGGCCGCGTCACCAGTCCCACCTTCACCATCGTCAACGAATACGAGGGGGATATTCCCCTGTTCCACTTTGACCTCTACCGCCTCGGCTCGTCGGACGAGCTGTTTGACATCGGCTGGGAGGATTACCTCGCGCGCGGCGGCGTGTGCGCCGTCGAGTGGAGCGAGCGGGCGGAGGACGCCTTCGACGGTTCCACCGTGCGCATCGACTTCCGGCGCGGCGCGCAGCACGACGGCTGGCGCGTCATCACCATCACGGGGGTGGACGGCTTATGAAAATTCTCGCGCTCGAGACCTCGGCGAAGTCCGTTTCGACCGCAGTGGTCGAAAACGGCGCGCCGCTGGCCTATGCCTATCAGTGCACCGGCCTCACCCACTCGCGCACGCTGATGCCGATGGTGGACGCCATGCTCAAAAACGCCGAGCTGACGCTCGGCGACATGGATGCGGTCGCCGTGGCCGCCGGTCCCGGCTCGTTCACGGGTCTGCGCATCGGCATCGCCGCGGTCAAGGGCCTCGCCTGGGCGGCGGACAAGCCGTGCTTCGGCGTTTCCACGCTCGAGGCGATGGCGCAGAATCTCGCCCACATGGACGGTCTGCTCGTCTGCGCGATGGACGCGCGGCGCAATCAGGTCTACAACGCGCTCTTTGAAGCGAAAAGCGGCGTCCTCACCCGCCTCACGCCCGACCGCGCCATCGCGGTCGCGGAGCTGGCGGAGGAGCTGCGAGGCGAAACGCGCCGCCTTCTCGTGCTCGGCGACGGCGGACGGCTCTGCCGCGACGGGCTCGCGCAGCTCGGCGTAGAGAGCGAGCTGGCTCCCGCGCAGCTGCTCTATCAGAACGCCGTAGGCGTCGGCCTCGCCGCAGAGCACGGCACGCCGGTGAGCGCGCAGGAGCTTGCGCCGGTCTACCTGCGCATTTCGCAGGCCGAGCGCGAGCGCAACGCAAGATTACAGCAGGAATCAACCCAAAAATAAATATATAGTTTACGGAGGACGAAGCAATGGAATCGAAATTTGGCAGCAAGGTACACATCATGGACCATCCCCTCGTGGCGCACAAGCTGACGATCATGCGCGACAAGAACACCAGCGTCAAGGATTTCCGCGAGC
>ERZ827156.3909-NODE-3909-length-12758-cov-5.756829_pt1 | contig 12758 bp, 7 predicted proteins | sample MGYA00519919_ERZ827156 | MGnify/ENA primary metagenome ERZ827156 (study PRJEB31778, sample SAMEA3449269) | human gut metagenome | biome: human gut; feature: human-associated habitat; material: faeces | place: United Kingdom | collected 2010/2012 ... | reverse complement strand
CCGTGGCGCCCTCCGCCCTCTCCTTCTCCAGCGCTTCCTTCAACGTCTTGTTCTCTTCCTCCTTCTCCTTCAGAGTCTCTGTTTCTTCTTTCGTCTTCTGAAGCTCTTCTTTGAGGGTTTCCATTTCCTCGTGGACCTTCTGCGCCGCCTCCTTCAGCGCATTGTTCTCTTCCTCCAACTGCTTCGCATTCTCTTTCAGCCTGCTATTCTCTTCCGTTGCCTTCTCAGCACTCTCCTTCAGGCTCTTGTTGGCTTCCTGGGCCTTCTTCGCCGCCTCCTTCAGCGCATTGTTCTCCTCCTCCAGTGTCTTCTCGCTCTCCTTCAGCGTGTTGTTCTCCTCCTCCAACTGCTTCTTCTCCTCTTCGAGCTGTGCAATGAGAGTGTCCTTTTCCTGCAGGGCGGACATCTCCGAAGAGGTCTCGTTCGCGCTCTTCTTCAACGCCTCGTTCTCTCCCTTTAGCTTCTCCACTTCCTCGCTCACACTCTTCAGTTTCTCCTCCAACTCCTTCTTCTCCTTCAGTATCGCACTCATGCTCTCTTTCTCCTCCTTTGCACTCGTCAATTCACTCTCCATCTTCAACTTCTCTTCACTCACACTCTTCAACTTCTCTTCCAACTCCTTCTTCTCTTCTATCATTGCATTCATCTTTTCCTTCTCCTCCTTTGCACTCTTCAACTTCGCCTCCAACTCCTGAATCTTCTCATTCACGGCATCATTCTCCACTCCGTGCTGTGCACTTTCTTCCAGTGCCTTCTTCAACTTGTCAAGCTCGCTGTCCTTCTCCTGCAACATCTGCTTCATCTCCTCCACTCCTGATGAAGAATGAGCCTCTCCCTTCTCTTCAAGCTGCTTTCTCAAGTCTTCGATCTACGCATCACTCCTCTCACATAACCGCACAGTAGAATCCTTAGATTGGCAGTCTTTCTGCAGCTTTTCGTAATCGTGCTTCAATACGTTCGCCTTTGCAACAATGGAACTCGCCTTTTCCAGCTTTTCCTTGTATTTCTTTATCTACGAATCAACGACAAATAACGGTCATCACTTGTTCATGGCAAATTAGACGATCTATTGATTATCCACACGCACAACTACTTACCCTTCTGAATGGTTTGGTTGTCGGCCTTCAATTGGCGATTCTCATTCAGCAGCGTTTCCCTATCGTCCTTCTTCAAATCATCCAGCTGCAGTTTCAGTCTGTGAACCTATGACATCACCAGCAGGCAGAAACTAGACTTCATTCTCATAATCATGGTTTTGCAAGGACAAACGGCGAATTTCATCCGTCTTCATTTGTATAATGGTGTCACGCTGCTGAATCTCCATTCGCAGCTCCTCCTCCTGTCCTCCAGGCGCCATTCCCCCAGCTCCATTGTCTGTCGCGGCAGGAACCTTCACATCGTCTTCGTCCGATAGGTCTAATGCATTGTCATCGCTACCAAGCCGTACCCAGATCATCCTCCATCTGAAAGGCATCGTCGTTTGGATTCTCACTCTCGTCCGGGGTCTCATCCCCGTTCCGAAGGAAGTTTGAAAGAAACATGGCAATCACCACAAGAAAGAAATCTTGCAATTACTGAGCATAGCAGCTGCCAGGGCCGGAAGGAGCGCTTCTACCACGTTCATTGTTCGCGGGAGCAGCAGGCACACCTCTCTTGTTCAGCAAGCAGCGGAAGTGCATGTATCTGCCGTGAGCAGCATCCACGTCATTCACCTCACGAGGCGACCAGTAGCGCTCAGCAAAGGCGCCGGCGCGGGGCCACACCGTGTTGTACAGGTCGGACACATCAACAGTTTCAGCCCACATGCAAGCCTCTCCACCGAGCACCAGTTCCTGCTCCGCCGGCACATCGGTGAACTCGAAGGGCTCGTCCTTGTAGATGTTGATCCAGGTCTGGTCGAGGTGGTCGAGGTACATGATCGGATCGGAGATGATGACGCGATAGCCGTTCTCCACCACGCTCTTCATCGTCTTCTTGTTCATCCAGGTCTCGATGATAGTGCTCTTGTCCAGGTTGGTGCCGAAGTTCAGCCACACCTCCTCCCAGTAGATGCCGTTGCGCTGGTTGCCCATCACCATCTCGTGCACCTTCTTCACGAAGTACTTGTACGTGTCGTGGTCCGTGAAGTTGTTCTGCTTCATCCACTCCACCACATGCTGCGTCGTCTTCCAGCAGCTCGTGTCCACCTCGTCGCCGCCCATATGGAAGTAGTTATCGAAGAAGATGCCCTTGCCCTGTTCCTTGCCAGACCACTCATCAAGCACGCCCTGAATCAGCTCCCACGTCTTCTCGCTCGTGGGGTCCAGCGGCTCGAAGCACGTCTCGCTCGGGCACACCTCGGGGTAGCCCTTGCACCAGGAAGCCTCGTGGCCCGGAACATCCAATTCGGGGACCACGCGAATGCCGCGCATGCGAGCGTACTCCACGATCTCCTCCAGGTCCATGATGGAGTAGCGCTCCATCGGCGTGTAGGAACCCTCCCACCACTTCGGGAATGACTCGGACTGCGTGGGGTTGGACTGCGAGTCGGTGAGGTGCCAGTGGAGCACGTTCAGCTTCGCGTAGGTCATGGAGTCGATCAGGCGCTTGATCGAGGGGAGGGACTCGTAATGACGAGACGTATCCATGAGAATGCCACGGTGAGGGAAGCGAGGAGCGTCGTTGATGACCCAAGGAGCGTTGCGGATCACGTACGTCAGACTATCAAAATCAAACTCGATCAGCTGAGACAGTGTCTCCAGTCCGTGCATGGCACCGAACGCGTTCACGGCAGTGATGACAATATCGGATCCGTCCTCGGGAATCTCCAGAGTGTACGACTCGTCAATGCCGAGCTGAAGCTCGGTCTTGTCCTCCTTCACGGTCACGCGGGCCTGGCGAATACCCTGCTCCACGATTTCCGACTTGCGGTCGAAGACGAGATCGTAGTATCTCTGGAACGCACTAATGAGTTCGTTGGACTGGGCCGGGGTGGAGAAGCGGAAGTGGTAAGCATCGACCGTCACGGTCTTGTCTCCATGCTTGTACTCCTTCGGAAGAGGCCAGATGTTCGGCATGTCTGCGGCGACAATGGCAACGCAGAGGATGGCAAATAAGGTCAGAGAACGCATACGAATAGGTTTTTCTGAGGGGGCGATCCTTGGGTGGATCCACTTCCCGCGGTAAAGCACAAAAGACCGGCGGAGCAACGAAAGGAAGAGCGTTTTGAATTGTGTTTCTATCCTCAGTTGCTAGCACGGATTTGTTGGACAAGTTGAGACGCGAAAAGAGATGTTGTTCGCAATAAACACGCTTGGCAAGGAAAAAAACTACAGACGATCGAAAGAGCACACAATCGCTCCGCACACAGGGCATCGGCTGTTCGACGCGCACCTTGCGCACAGCTCGTGCTCGCACGGATAGCAGCGAACCGTCGCCTTTCGATCACAGGAGGAACACAACACTTCGCATTGTACGGGCGCTGGTTGCTCCTCCTCCGAGTCAGGCACCTCCTTTGGCAGGAAGTCGTGGTCGATCGACTCTCTCTCGCACTTCTGCACATCGTGTCCCACGACCATGGAGGGCTTCACAATGCGATTGTTCTTCATCTGCTGCACCACCTCCATCATCTCGTTCACGACGCTCTGCTGCTTCCTCTCCTGGTGCCTTTCCACCGGAAGATCCTCCTCCGAATCGGATGCTGGGCTCTTGGGCTCCGGCACAGCCGGCAGGGCCGTGGGAATGGCGGGTGGAGGGGGCAGCTGGCGTTTGGGTGGTGGCGGAATCGCGGGCGGCAAATCGACGGGTGATTGTGGAGAGGGCGTTGCAGTGATTGGTTGGACTTGAGGAAGCACAGAGGGCGTTGCAGGGGCTGGAGAGGGGCTTGGAGGAGCGGGAGCTACGGGCAACGGTAGGGTGGGAGGCGCTGGAAGGGGAGTCGTCCCACTCGCAGCAGCCACCGGAGTGTTATGGCTGGTCGTGGCGTCAGGCACCACCTCCACCGTCTGCGTGCTGGGCACGAGGGGTGCGGCAGGACTCGCCGCCTCGATCACCGCCACGGGCGGCGGGTTCCGCATGTCCTGCAGCAGCGCGCTCTCCGTGATGTCCACGATCACCGGCTGCGTGACCGAGGCGGTGAGTGCCTGGCTCTGGTACAGCGCCGTGGTGGAGGCGAAGGGGTCCTGGTGCTGCAGCTGCTGGTACACAGAGGCGAAGTCGTTGGCTCTGCGGTTGAGAGGGAGAGACGAGTGGACAGTAAGGGCGCTCTGGCGTCATCCGAATTGCTGGAGTTGTCTCCAAGGTCCGTGGAGTCGACGTGTGCGACTGGCAAGTTGGTGGTGGGAGAAGGGTCCATCATGATGTCTGTGGGCTGCACGGGGGCTAGAAATAAGGGATCCGTGAAAAGGATACGAGTCACATCAGCCTCTTCTTCAGCCTCTTCGGGTTTCTTCTGGCACATGGACAGAAAACCGCCTAATCCTAAAGGAAGAAGAGAGAAAAAACAGAAAAGAACGAACACTGCCACCAAGAATTCAGCGTACTGGGCAGTGAGGAAAGAGGTGGAATAGGTAAACAGGTAGTGAATACCGCATTCCTCAAATGCCGAGTTAGGAATATACGACCCCAAGTATGCAAGTCCAGCTATCAACAGTACGAACAGGAAGTAGAGGACTACAAAGAAAGCACTAGGGATTACACGACAAAACAGAAAATGCCTGTTGCTGTTCTTCCTCGACAGCGATATAACGCACACCAGAGAGAAAACAAAGTCGATATAGGCCGATCCAAGTCGGATCTACACTTCACACTAAAACGAGGAGATACGCAAAACCACACCGCTGCTATATTCCACTGAACATATGACAACTGCATGAACAATAGCACCGCCAGAACACCGGGAGCAACGATGTTCAGCAGTATATCGATCAATATTGTGAAGATGTAGAAGCTATATGTCACAAAACGCAAAAGCAGAAACCCATTCATTCGCGAGAATGACACAGTGCAGAAAATGTGCCCGATTTTTGGATGCGATTCAGTTGAAAACACAAAACACAGGACTGGGACACTATGATCACAGAAGAGCATAAGGAGAAGGGAAGGATGATCGGAATGAATGGAAAAGGAGACAAGAAACTTCATTTGACAGAATGAGCATAGGAATAGCAATTTGCCTTGCATAGCAGAATATACTCGCTTCAACTAAACGGCATAGCACACTTCTGCGATCCATCCCCTTTGGGATCAAATGCAGAAATGGAAGAATGACACTGGACTCTACTCTCTAATTCCCCTCAAATGGAACCCTAAGGAGAAACCCATTCATTTCCTCACACTCTCTCTTACCCATGAACGACGATTGGTCGGGAGGCTGGTTCGATGAGCAGCCAACCAAGAAGGGTAGGGCTTGTTTTGAGAGGGCGTTGTCTCATTCGTTGTAGTGGACAGCTGGTCAGATGATGATGACTTTGCTGCACAGAAGCAAGTCGTGAAGAAGCGATCGACGACGAGAAGTGGCTTGCATTGCCCCGTTTGCTCATTTCGTAGAGGATGACTGGGATGATGATTGGGATGATACGCCAAGCACAGTTGCCAGCAGATCCACGAATGCGAATTCCAAAGCCTCTTCCAACCGTCTCAATTCCAACTCTCTTTTCATTCTCTAGATGCGGATGATGATTCGGACTGGGACGCTGCTCCACAACAAGCCCGCTCAACGCGGTCCCCACCGGCGTCGAGTTCGAATCCGTTCTTTCTTTGACACCTAGCTGTGGATGACTGGGATGTGGACGAGCCTGCAAATCCGACCCGTAACGTCTTTCATCCCTTTTCCAACGTAGCAGCGAACTCCCTCCAGGCCAAGGCTTCTACGACCATTCAGCCTCGTTTGTTTTTTTCATAGCATTCACCCTAGACAAGACCGGTCGCAAGAGAAAGGTGGAGCCCCTCCCCGTCGATCCGCTTCCCTCGCCTCACAACTAGGACGCCTTCGCCATTCGCTCTACCAAGGGCCGCGCGCGCTCCAACCGCCGCCGCCAGCAGGCCGAGGCGCAGGCCGAGGCACAGGCGGAGGACGTGGAGGAAGAAACGAAGGAGGAGGAAGAGGACGATTTCTTCGGCACGCCCGCCGCGCCAAAGCAGCACGAGCGCCGGCATGTCGACGCGGCGCTGGACGACTTCGACCGCGTGTCGGACAACGCGACGCAGCAGAAGGACGAGGGCGGTTCGTTCTGGGACGAAAAGGAGGACGATTTCTGGAACTCGAGTGCTCCAGCTTCGGCGAAGAAGGTGGACTCGACAGTTGACCGAATTCTGGACGATTTCGGGAACCTGTTCCAGATCAAGGTGTCGGACAACGTGCACGAGAATGTGAAGAGCATGGGTGCGTGTGCGGAGTGAGGGTTAGAGAGCGCGGACAATCTGATGAAGATGGGTTCCTCGCTGTGGGGCAGCTTCACGTCGCTACTGGGCGAGGAGTACAAGCTGAACCTGACCTTCGTGTTCGACGGCAAGGAATACCGTGCCAAGGTGTGCATATGACAACACAATGAGGCGTAGAAGAAGCTGGCGGAGGGCGGCTTCTCGGTGGTGTACCTGGCGTGCGATGCGAGCGAGCGTGAGTTTGCAGTGAAGGTGATGAACGGGTCGTCGCCGTCGGTGGTGAAGGAGATCGAGCGCGAGATCAAGCTGCTGAAGATGCTGAAGCACCCGAACATCATGCCGCTGCTGGGTGTGAGCAAGCGGACGGAGTTTGGAATTGTGGGGGTGGTGAGGGGTAGCGAGGGAGCGCCGCAGTACAGTCTGCTGACGCCGTTTTACAAGGACGGGTCGGTGTGGGACGAGATCGAGAAGCTGAACGCCGACCCGATTCGCGTGTGGACGTTCACGGAGGAGCGGTGCCTGCGCATCTTCTTGCAGGTGTGTCGCGCGGTGAAGGTGCTGCACGACAAGGGTCTGGTGCACCGCGACATCAAGCCGCACAACGTGATGCTGCAGAGAGAGGGCGGCAAGGAGAAGGCGATCCTGATTGACTTCGGCTCTGTGGGGGTGTTGGACGTGCCGGTGCGCGACCGTCGCGACGCGAGCAGCATCAAGGTGGGTGTGAAATGCGAAGGTGAGGCGTAGGAGGACGCGGAGAAGTACTGCAGTGCCGCCTACCGCGCGCCCGAGCTGTACGACCCGCGTCCGGGCATGAACAGTGAAGGTGTGAGTGGAGTGTGAGGCATAGTCGACGGCGGCGTGGACATTTGGGCGCTGGGCTGCACGCTGTACGCGATGGCGTTCGGCACGTGCCCGTTCGAGAGTCCGGTGGAGGGCATCATGAAGCTGGCGATTCTGGACGCGAACGTCAGCTTCCCGAAGAACAACACATACCACTGCTGCTCCTTCTCGAACCCGTTCTGCAAGTTCATTCGGATGATGCTGCGACTGGACATCGAGGCGCGAATCACCATCGACGACTGCATCGAGAAGACGCAGCTTTTGATTGAGCATTGTCCCAAGCAGGAAGTGTATTGCTGTGTTTGTTGCTCCCTCTCTCTCCGTTGGAAAGGGCGTTCTGGACGCTGTGCAGCAAGGACACGAAAGCCCTTGGATAGTCAAACCCACAGTGTAGTGTGCAGAAAAGAAGGAGCCATTTACACACGTTTTTGTTGCTATCCTACAGTGTTATGATGGATGAGGGAAGCAAGTGCATATGAATCAGTGAAGGCATTTCTGGGATTATTCCGAGAAGAAGTGGCGGTCTTACAAGCCGTTTCTCTCAATAAAGATTAAAACAGTCTGAGGAGACGCAAATGTGCCACTCCAATCTATTGTGCTTATTCCTACTCTTGTGCCTTCCATTACTTGCGATTGATGTGAAGGCGAACGGACAGTTCTGGACGTGTGATCGCTCGAGTCTTGCCGGTTATGTCGATAAGCCTATTGAACCGATGAAGTGCAGGCTGTACATTACGGCTATCCCGTACGTCTATCCGCCACTTCCCTCTGGTCTTGTTGCACGCTTCGTCGTAGACCCGATTGCGAAAGGATACTATGAGATTTCGGGCACTCCCGTCCATCCTCATCAAAGAACGGTGTATTCCATTCGCTCCAAGGACCATGTGTCTTTCTTCTCTCTGGGAGTGATCGGAAAGCCCACCACTCTGAGCTACGGGTTCAACTACATGGTGATGTATGCCGGCCTCCCTATGGAGCCTCTTCTGCCTCACTCTGACGCCGAATTGACCCATTTCTACGCCACTCCCGAGTTCCCGAGTGGAGTGCATCTGAATTCCACGACAGGCGCCATTTCTGGTTTCTTCCCTAACACAGCCTCCAGCGGAACGCGATACACGATTACTGGAGCGAATAGCGTCGGTAGTGTCACGACTGTCATTCGTTTGATCGTCAAGGACAGCAGTGACATGGTGGAGAGTGGCTTCACGTCGTGCCATTGGCTGCACGACACCTACTGCGATCTGCCGCCCATGGAGTTTTTCTACGATCATCCCGCGGTCGTGTGCAAGCACGAGACGGAGCTGAACTATGTGAACACCAACGAGGACCACATCTACCCGATGCCCGGTCTGGACTACCGCTTCCAGCACAATTACCTCTCTCTCTTCTACGGCTTTATCAACATCATCATCCCCGCCTCCTACAGATTCTCCGTGAACGCGGACAGCAGCGGCCTCCTGTACGTTGACAACGTGGACATGCCGCTGGTGGACCTGGACCACTGCAAGGAGGGTCACACGGGCAGTGCATCCATCCAGCTCACGCAGGGTCGTCACATCTTCATGATCAAGTACACTCAGCTCGAGAAGCAGTCCAACCTGACGGTGAAGCTGTCGTCTGAGGAGGCGGGCATCGACGAAATGAACCTCAACTCTGCCATCACCAAGGTGGGTGGTCGCGGCCCTTCCTTCATCACCTACCCGCTGATCGTGGGCTACGCTGGCGTCTCCATGCAGCTGTACGCGCCGCAGAGAGTGTCTGGCACCGTCGACACGTGGTCGGTGACGCCCGAGCTGCCTTCCGGATTGCTGTTCGACGCGCAGACGGGCGAGATCAGCGGCAGGACAATGACGCCCTACTCTGGCGACCACACGGTTACGGCAGTGGGAGTGAACGGCGAGGCATCCACCGCGATCCACGTGGAAATCGGCAACTCGCCGATCCAGGGCATCCGCGCGCACTACTACACGATCAAGGACGGGAGCGTCTGCACCCTGCCTTCTTTCTCCCAGTCCCAACTCGAACTGCGCGTCACGCGGACTGAGAGCCGCCTGGACTTCCAGGGGCTTCCAGGAATGGCCGACGGACTGCCGACGGATTCCGTCGTGAACTACGCGGAGTGGGAGTCGTACCTCTTCTTCGGGGAGGTGGGCAACTGGAAGCTGCGTCTGAGCTGCGCGGGCGCCTGCCGTCTGTGGTCAAAGTACACACTGGAGATCGACTTGTGGACGCCGAAGGAGAAGTCCTACTGCCACGACTACGCCTCCGAAGAGATGGTGGTTCCCGTGGCGGCGTCGGGCTACTACTACATCAAGGTCAACCACTCCCCGCTGGAGAGAGACGACGCGATCACGCTGGAGTGGTGCTCGCCCACAGGGGACTGGGAAGTGGTGCCCGAGGCGCGCTTCTTCTTCGTGCCAACCACGCAGCTGGTCTACGACTACGAGAAGATGGATCTCTTCAAGGGCCAGCAGATCACTGTCAACAAGCCGCATAGCATAATCGCCGACGCGTGCAGCGGTTACTTCGCGGCGCCTGCCCTGCCGGACGGTTTGCACGTGGACCGCAACAGCGGGTACATCACGGGCGTGCCGACGACCGACCAGAACGAGAAGGAGTACGTCATCACGTGCTCGACGGGGAAGGCGACGCTGAGCACCACGATTCACATCGCCGTGCACACGCTCAGCCCTCCGTCCAACGTGGGCATCGTCTTCCGCGGGAAGATGGTTGGGGACGAGGTGATTCTCCTGACTCCCTTCGTTGTGAACAACGCGTTCACATCCGTGAACGTCACCCACGAGTCCTACACCTTCGAGGTGTCTCCCGCCCTTCCCAGGGGCCTGAGCGTCGACCGTTTCACCGGAGGAATCGGAGGTTCTCCCACGCAGCCGATTCCCGATTCCCTGTTCACCCTGATCACGCGCAACCCCGCGGGCGCGACCTTCACCCCGTTCCGCCTGGAGGTGGCGGGCTGCTTCGGCGTGACGGAGTCGGGCGAGCAGTGGACGAACCCGTACTTGATTCTGCAGCCCAAGATAGGCGGCGTGAGCATCACCGTCAATCAGGGAGGCAAGGAGGCGCAGTGTTCCTTCGGCAAGTACAACGACGACGGCTCGATGAAGTTCGAGCGGTGCAGAAAGTCGCTGTTCACGAAGGGCGTAACGCCCCTCTGCGTCAAGCCGGATGCCAACACGACGCTCACGATGAAGTGCGGCCAGAAGGAGGGCTGCTACCTGAGCATGGTCCAACCCGACGGCATGCGCTGGCCCCTTCTGTTCATGAACGCCACCGAGACGCCTCAGCTCACTATGCCAATCCCTACCACGTCCACGCCGCTGACGAGCGTGGCAGTAGTCCCGTCCGAGATCACCACCTACCGAGAGATCACCATCCCCACCATCAGCGTCGTGCCCAACGGCTCCTACCGAAGCGTGTCCATCACCTCCTCCGCGGGCTCTTTCCGCGAGCTGGACGCGGCGCTGCCCGTCATCTCGGGCGTGCTGTACGGCGTGGGAACGGTGGTGTATACGATCACTGCCGTAGGCGAGATCAGTGTGTCGTCGACGCTCACCGTGCACTTCAAGGACTGCAACGAGGACGGCAAGACGCTGTTGCGCATGGAGCTGTTCTGCGCGGTGTTCCCGACGGAGATCTCCTACGAGGTGTACAAGGACTCCGTGCAGACCGGCCAGCTGGTTGTGAGTCGTCAGGGCGAGAATCAGTTCTACACGCACGTCAACGTGGCATGCGTCGACGCCGGGTTCTATGCGGTGGTGCTGAAGGGCTCCTTCGGAACGGGCTGGTCCGACCGGTCCTTCTTGAAGGTGGTGAACGACGACAACCAGCGCGTCGACGAGTTCACCTTCCCGTTCGACAAGGAGCACCCGGTGAAGGAGAAGTACGTGAACTTCACGCTCTCCACCGGCCACGGCTACCGCAACTGGAGAATGAGCACGACGCCCGTGGACCAGGGCTGGCCTGTGATCGACTTCGACGACTCCACATGGGGCGAGACGCTGTTCAACAAGGAACACGGCGAGTGGGCGCAGAACACACTGTACCTGCGGTACGCATTCGACGTGGAGGACGTGATGAACTGCCAGCTGGTTCAGTTCGGACTGTGGTACAAGGACGGAGTGATCGCCTATCTGAACGGCGTGGAGGTGTACCGTCGCAACCTCCCCGCGAGGAAACTGAGCGCTCTGGACTATGCCTCGAACACCTATGAGGCATATTGTTTGTATTCCAGCACCGCTCCGGGTTACTACCTCACCAACGGGAAGAACGTTCTCGCCGTGGAGATCCACCGCCACAAGAGCACTGTCGGCACCCTCTTCTTCCACGGCTACGTCAACCCGGTGTTCGGCGCCTCCGTCGGCCGCGTGTTCGACGGCGTGGTGATCGAGCCGCCGTACTTCAACCACCTGAACGACTCCTCCATCGCCGCGTGGGAGAGTCTGACGAACACGTACTGGATGGGCAACACCGTGCCGATTTGGACGGTGTACCAGTTCAACTACGGGCGTGAGGAGTGGGTGAACACATTGGCGCTGGACGTGTTGAAGCAATCCAGCGCGCGTCCCACGTCGATCCGCCTGTCCGGGTCGAAGGACGGTGTGGAGTGGAAGGAGTTGCTGTTCCACAGCGATCGCAACCTGTTCAAGAAGACGACGCACGAGGAGTTCCGAATGATGGACCATATGGACACCTTCTCGAGCTACAAGTTTGAGGTGTTGGAGTGCAGCTCCGAGTTGAAGAGAGTGACGCTGTCGACGATCGATTTGCGAGTGTCGCGTCTCGACTACTGTGTGATGAGAGACGGCTTCCACGGCGTGATGCCCGGCGAAACATCGATCACTCCTTGTCCTTCCGGCTACATTGGTGATATGTACAGAGAGTGCCAGCTGGTGGAGGACAGGCCGACGTGGGGTGCCATTGACAGAGGCGAGTGTCGCACGATTCATCCGCGCTGGAAGCACGTGTTCGTGGACATTGTGTACGCTATAACGAAGGAGAACGAGAACCATTTGCGCAGTGTGAGAACTATTCTGGAAGCGGCGTACGCACACACGCTCGACGTGAAGAAGAAGGACATTGAGATTTGGAAAACGAAGGATGTGTCGGCGGAGTACCCCGACTATCCCATCGTGACGGCGTTCTGGATTCGCGTGAGTGGCGCGGAGAAGGAGAAGGCGACCCTGTATCTGAAGGTGACGAACGCGCTGATCAACTATCAGAATGTACTGAGTACCTTCTACAAGGAACAATTCCCTGACGGTTTTGCGTTGATGGTGTACAAGGATGCGGTGTTGCGCGAGGCGAAGGACATCACGTACATCATTGTGATCACCGTTGTTCTGGTGGTATTCATCAGCATTGTGGCATTTGTCCTCTGGATCCGTCTGAAGCCGAACCGCAGAAGTATCAAGCACATCAAGAAGAACTACGGCTACATGGAGGACCACACTAATATCTAAGCCTGTATGCTGTTGCTTGAAACAAACACAAAGCCCTCAGTGTCTCCCATCATCAGGAACACGCTCGCGAGGGGCACA
>ERZ827156.3908-NODE-3908-length-12767-cov-4.001652_pt1 | contig 12767 bp, 9 predicted proteins | sample MGYA00519919_ERZ827156 | MGnify/ENA primary metagenome ERZ827156 (study PRJEB31778, sample SAMEA3449269) | human gut metagenome | biome: human gut; feature: human-associated habitat; material: faeces | place: United Kingdom | collected 2010/2012 ... | reverse complement strand
TGACAGATTTCTTTTGTTTCTGCCTCTACCATAACACGAATCAATGGTTCTGTTCCAGACTCCCGAACAAGAATTCTTCCGGTATCTCCTAATCTTTCTGCTACTTTTGATATCGCAGCCTGCACATCTGCATCTGCCTGCGCTACGGCTTTATCTTTTACCATTACATTCACAAGAACCTGTGGGTAAATATGTAAATCCTCTGTGAGCTGACTCAGCTTTTTCTTTTTAGCCATCATAACTTCCATCATCTTCAAGCTGGTAAGAATTCCATCCCCCGTTGATGCATACTTTGAAAATATGATATGACCGGACTGTTCTCCTCCGATACGGCATCCGTTCTTTGTCATATATTCATAAACATATTTATCTCCAACTGCTGTCTTGGCATAGCCAATTCCCAACTCATCAAAAGCCTTGTATAGGCCAAAGTTTGACATAACTGTCGTTACAACTGTATTGGTAAGCAGCTTACCTCTTTCTTTCATATATCTTCCGTAGATATAAAGAATAGCATCTCCATCTACTACATTTCCTTTTTCATCTACGCAGAGACAGCGGTCTGCATCTCCATCATAGGCAAATCCAACATCTAATCCATTCTCTACTACATACTTCTGCAATCCTTCAATGTGTGTCGAACCTGCATCTCTGTTAATATTCGTACCATCTGCATTAATAACAAATGTCTTTGCTCCAAGACTGTCAAAAATCTGTTGTGCCATGTTCCAGGAACTACCATTGGCACAATCCAGTCCAACCTTCATTCCTTTAAAAGAATATAAACCAAGTGAAATAAGGTATCCCATATAGCGGTTACGACCTGCTGCGTAATCCACTGTACATCCGATGGCATCCTTATGTGCAAAAGGAATCTCTTCATACTTCCGACCAAATACTTCCAACTCGCTATCAAGATAAGCTTCTACAAGATTAATTGTAGCTTCATCCATCTTTTCTCCATTGCCATTAATCAGCTTGATACCATTATCATAGTATGGATTATGGCTGGCAGAAATCATAATACCACAATCAAAATCTTCTGTTCTTGCTACATAAGCCACAGAAGGAGTTGTTGTTACATGCAAAAGATACGCATCTGCACCTGAGGCTGTAAGCCCGGCAACCAACGCATACTCAAACATATAGCTTGAACGGCGTGTATCCTTACCGATGACAACCTTTGCCGGTATATCATCCCCTCTCTGTTTCTTTAACTGACCATAATACCAGCCTAAAAAGCGGCCTACCTTACGTGCGTGGTCTACTGTCAAATTTACATTCGCTTCACCGCGAAAACCGTCTGTTCCAAAGTATTTTCCCATCTTTTCCTCCAAGTATTTTTAATATATCTTTAATTCACTTCCTAATGGGTACCGAAGGATTCGAACCTTCGCTTTTCCCCTTCATATCTTATATCACAACACTTCTTTTTTCAATTCATTCCAAATGTTTATTTTAAAATTCCTAGCTTATTTTAGAAACTCTGCTTGATACTCTTATTTTCAATTATTCTTATTTATCTTGTATATCACATTGTTTTGAATATACAACATATCTACCCCGTTCTCTACTAAATATTGCATCATGCCTCTTATATACTTTTGTACATCAATTGGAAATAGCTTGTATTTCTTCCCTCCTCAGTGTTATAATTTGCTATAGTCACAGCCATCACAACACATATATAAGTTTACACGATTTGGCTTTGAAAAAGAAAGGAATTTTTTTTATCATGTTCAAATGTCAGCCCGGATATACACTTCGAAAAATCAAAGGTATCAATTATCTCTTACCTTATGGTCAGCAGATTGCCGATCTGAAAAAAGGCTTTGTGCTGAATGAGACCAGTACTTTCCTGTGGAATGTACTTCAGCATCATGAAGGTGCCGAACCGCAGCAACTGGCAGAAATACTTGCCAGGACTTATCAACTGGATGAGTCTTATTATCCTGAACTTCTGAAAGATGTGACAGATTTTCTGACACAGCTTACAGCCATGGGAATGATCACAGAAGATCTCCACCTGATTTCATCAATCCCTTCTGTCTCTATGATAATCGCAGGAATCTGCATAAAACTATACGGTTCTGCAGAACTGATTTCCCCAAATTTCAAACCTTTTTATCATGAATTTTCGGATGATGATACCTCACAGGAAATCGAACTGGTCACCACGCCTCCGCCCAGCCGTTGTTACGGACAGGTTCTTCTGCAGAATTCTGAAATGACTGTTTTTGAAAATCCCGACCGTTATGTTGTCCTTTTTCCACAGATGCAGAATCTTTACGAAGCTCATATGCTGAAAGATAGTACTTATGTACGGATTTACTGCCACCCGCAGGTTTCTGAAACAAATATAGAAAATTTATTTCACGCCATACGACTGTTTTTCCTTTTCACAGCACAAAGAAACGGACTGTTTGCAATCCACTCAGCTTCTGTTCTCTATCAGGGAAAAGCATGGCTGTTTTCCGGTCATTCCGGAATGGGAAAATCCACACACACTGCTCTGTGGCATGAGCTTTTTGACACACCGTACTTAAATGGAGACCTGAATCTTCTTGGATTAAAGGAGGATCATATCATCGTCTATGGCATCCCCTGGTGCGGAACTTCCGGGATTTTTACTGCTGAAGCATATGAACTCGGAGGAATTATCCTCCTTGGGCGTAATCTGCAGACAGATTATCTGGAAGAGTTAAATCCTTCGGAAAAAATCCTCCGTGTCATGCAGCGCATGATCTCCCCTGCATGGACTGAACGCCAGCTTTCAGAAAATCTTTTCTTTGCCGGGGAAATCGCTGACCGCGTGCCGGTACTACATCTTCTCTGTACAAAGAATGCTTCTGCCGCCTGCGTGATGAAAAATACCATTGATCAACTGGAGGAGCTGCAATGAAAGAAAAAATACTCCTGATCTGGAAGCACCTGAAACAGGGAACCCTGAAAAAAATGTGGAAACAGACATTATGGATCTATCAGTACGGCAGACGTTACTGGAAAGCCATGATCCTGTATACACTGCTTGGTCTGGTCGGAACAGGTGTCTCTCTGGTTTCCAGTCTGATTTCCAAAGATCTGGTAGATATTATTACCGGACACCAGACCGGGAAACTTATAAGTACCTTTGCCGCAATGATCGGCTTCTCTGTCGCAAACATTCTGGTTTCGCAGGCATCCGGATATGCCTCTACTTTCATTAACCTGAAGGTGGACTCCGAAATCAAGAACGACATCTTTGCCAAAATGCTGGTAACTGACTGGGAATCCCTGACCGATTACCACACCGGAGATCTGGTGACACGCTGGAGTTCCGATGCCTCCAATATTTCAAGCGGAATCCTGAACTGGATTCCCAACCTGATCATTTATACTTTTCGTTTTATCAGTGCACTGGCAATCGTGCTTTATTATGACCCTACTTTCGCACTTTTTGCTCTGCTTGGAATTCCCTTCAGTGCTCTGCTTTCAAAGCCGCTGCTGAAACGAATGCGTGATAACAACCAGAGAAGTGCGGCTATGAATGCAAAGCTTTATGGATTTAACCAGGAAGCTTTCTCCAATATCCAGACGATCAAGGCTTTCGACCTGATTCACTTTTATACAGAGAAACTGAAATCTCTTCAGAAAGATTATATTAACATGAGACTAGACTTCCAGAAGATGTCCATTCTGACTTCTGTTCTCATGTCCATTATCGGATTTATCGTATCCTACAGCTGTTATGGATGGGGAATTTACCGTGTATGGAGCAATGCGATCAGTTACGGAACTATGACCATGTTTCTGTCTTTATCCGGTACATTGACAAGTTCGGTAAATTCTCTGGTAAGTCTGATTCCGTCAGCCATCTCACTGACTATTTCGGCAGGAAGACTGATGGATATCGTGGAAATGCCGCAAGAGGACTACAGTCAGGATTCTGCTGTACGCAACTTCGAAAAGCAGCATAAGTCAGAAGGAATCGGTCTGAACATGCAGGATCTCAGTTATACCTATCATAATGGTACTGCTGTTTTCGCCAATGCTTCCATAGAGGCTTATCCTCATGAGATCGTGGCTCTGGTAGGACCTTCCGGTGAAGGTAAGACAACTATGCTGCGCCTGATCCTGTCTCTTCTGACACCGCAGGAGGGTTCTTCTCATATATGTGCCGGAGCAGATCATGAACACATGATTGATATGTCCCCTTCTACAAGGAAATTATTCTCCTATGTACCACAGGGAAATACAATGTTTTCAGGAACAATTGCAGAAAATATGCGAAATGTGAAACAGGATGCTACAGATGAAGAAATTATTGAAGCGCTGAAACTTGCCTGCGCATGGGATTTTGTGGAAAAACTCCCGGATGGAATTGAAAGCATCGTTAAGGAACGGGGCGGCGGTTTCTCCGAAGGTCAGGCACAGAGGCTCTCCATTGCCAGAGCATTACTGCGCAGATCACCGATCCTGCTGCTGGATGAGGCTACTTCCGCACTGGATGTAGCTACTGAGCGAAAAGTCCTGCGAAATATCATGCAGGATACCTATCCCAGAACCTGTATTGTAACCACACACAGACCTACGGTTCTGAATATCTGTAACAGGGTTTATGCGATACGGGATAAGAAATGTGAGATACTAAATGACGTGGAAATTCATGAAATGATACAGACATTTTAAAATTAATTTCAGGGATTGAGTTAAACACTCTAACTCAATCCCTTTTCTTGTCAGGTGGATATTCTCTTTAGTTCACAGAATAAGTAAATCCTGTCATCTTAAGATCATCAATGCTTGTTCCATGATTCAGATGAATTCCAATAGTCAGTGGATTTGATGCTGTACTTGCAAATGTGAATGTTGCAGTCTTACCTGAACAGGATGCCTGCACAGAAGCATTATCTGTCTCAACCTGATCTACTGTATCATTAAAAGTGATATTTAAAGTAATTGTTCCATTAATACCTGACCAGTCTGCCATTGCCAGACCCTTGCCGCCATTAGTTCCCCATCTGTCCCATACTCCATGATATGTTACATTTAATGTTCCATGGCTTGCACCACTTGCTGCATAAACACCCTCTGCCATTCCTGCGTCAACAGTTACTACCGGCTTCTTATATGTTTTCATAATTAATCATCCTTTCCTGAAATATGACCTTTACATTGGTTTTATCTTATCCATATCCCCTCAGAAAGTCAAGTATGCTTACGCAAAACATACAGTTTTTTATTACAACTGGAAAACACTTTCTGTTGTCCTTTTGTTTTCTTAATGTTATAATACGCCTGTTCAGAACTTTATTTCTGAACATCAGCTATTTTTATAACAGGAATAAGGACAAATACTATGAATACCACAAAATCAGACCCAGTTAAAATCGATCTGGAACAGCTTCTCCGGGAGGGAAATATTATCCGCATCAAGCCTCAGGGTTACAGCATGTACCCTCTCTTTATTCCCGAACGGGATGAAGCACTGATCCAGCAGACAGACTACACAGACTGCCACAGGAATGATGTAGTCCTCTACAGGCGTGATCAGGGTATCCTCGTGCTTCACCGCATCTGCCGGATAACATCTGACGGCTTTTATATGGTGGGTGACAACCAATACGAAGTGGAAGGTCCTCTGCGTCAGGATCAGATTATCGGAAAACTGATTGCTGTAAATCGTAACAGCAGAGAATTTACTGTAGGAAATCCTTTCTACAAATTTGTTTCTTCCCTGTGGCTTTTTATGCTGCCTGTTCGCCCCTTCTGTTTTAAACTGTCAGCATTTCTCAGAAAGCTTCATCACTCATGATCATCCATTTTTCATAGGAGAATTCCTTTTTTCTGCAAAGTCAGGACTACATTCCTTACATCTTCAAGGACCTCAGCAGGCTCTATCTCATACTCTTCTGCTACCAGTTGTGTCAGTTCATAAACATTCTCTGCCCGTTCCGCGTGCATATAAATAAAGCCTGCCGTTTCGCTCAATGAGATCACCTCATTGACTTCTTCTGTTCTTCTTCCTGACGGAAGTACGAGATATTCATCCTCCAGTCTCCTGACTACATAACCTTCTGTCTTTTTCATTTTCCCTTTTTCTCTTCCTTTTCCTTTATTTCCACGCAATAACATGATATACTTACTATTATTTATTACTGCCATTCAATCTCTGAACGGTACCAATTTTACGCACTTTCAGGAGACCCCTATGGAACGAATATACAATACCTATCTGAAAATAATAAAAAATATCTGCACCGGTTCTGATCATTCTGTTTCCGTACATCCGGAAGACCTTCCTGCTCTGGCAAAGCTGGCACATGAACATTGTACTGTCCCATTTGTACTGCCATATCTCCGGTCTGCTTCTGTCTATCCTGCCATGAAGCAGCAGGTAAAAGGCATGATGCTGAATTATTATCAGATTGAGCATTTCACCCGGCTTACCGTCTCTCTTTTAAGAAAGAACAATATTGACTGTTATCTTCTGAAGGGTCTGAGTCTGGCTGACTGCTATCCGGTTCCTGAATATCGTAAGCTTGGAGATCTTGACCTGTATCTGGCTGATCCTTCTGACCTCACCAAAGCACAGGCAATTCTTGAAAGCAACGGATATATCTCTGAAGATGAACTCAGTGACCACCATGTAACCTACCGTTATATATTTCCCAAAACCGGGCGCCGTTTTCTCCTGGAGCTTCACTATCGTGTAGTTGGCCAGTACCAGTACAGCCCCGCCAACAAACTTGTGGATTCTGTCTTCTCACCGGAATGTCTGAAAGCATCCACACAGACAATCCACGGATATACTTACACAGTCCTGCCGCCTACAGAATATACTTTCTATATGCTTCATCATATGCTGAAGCATTATCTGTACAGCGGATTCGGTATCCGCCTTCTCTGTGATTTTACCTTTTATCTGAAGCGTCATGAAAAAGAAATCAATTTCCGGCAGATTCATGAATGGTGCAGAGAATCCCGCATCAGCCATCTGTACGAAATTATTCTGGAATGCTGCAGGAAATATCTAGGTCTTCCGGATTCTATAGACGCCCGGACACAGTACAATCCACACGACTGCCATGATTTCATAATACAGATTCTTAAAGACGGCGATATGGGAACCGATATTTCCCAGTCACTGGTTGGAAGCGGTTCGTATCAGAAGGTTAACTTCGTTACTTATTTCAAAGAAGGGCACATCCAGATGAAGGTCCGCTTTCCAAAAGCCAGCCATTATCCAGTCCTCTGGCCTGCACTCTGGTGTATCACATTTATCTGTTTTATCCGCAACACCTACACAGTACGAAATACAACATTCCACCAGACCCTTCACAGCTTTAAGAAAATCAATCAGAAGACAAAATTAATCCATATTTTTGAAAACAGTGACTCCTGACCAGGAGCCACTGTCTTTACTTTTTCCTTATTCCAGTATCAGAAAGCCTTTCATCTACCCGGCAGGAAACCAAGATCTTTATTCCCACAGACATCAACAGATACCACCTCCATTTCATTCCCAACGAAAATGTCCGGATCATAATCTTCCACAATTTTTGCGTGATCTGCAGTTTTTTCCTTCTGTCTGCCAACTCTGTAAAAGCCTTTCTCCCCATCGGATTGCTTCCATATTTCTTAAGAACCTTTCTGACAGCCCACAGAGATTTTTTATGCTGCATATATTCCATTTTTCCGTCAAAAAATGCCGCAAAAATAAGCAAATATCCAATCAGTGAAGTATATTCTTTCGGATCCTTGTCTTTTTTCTCTATCCAGCTTTTCAGTTCATATACAAGTTTGAACCAGTTTTCTACAGAATCCGGACGATACTGCCAGGAAACTGACATATCATTTTTTCTGTAAATATACCCTATATCTTCCAGAAATGCATACTTCGCATCACAAATATAACATTGCATATTAAACAGTTTATCTTCTGCATAAGAAAGATCCACAAAATAAATCTGATGATTTCTCAGGAACTCTCTTCTGTATAATTTCCCCCACGCATAAGAAAGTGTTCCTACTGAGAAAAATCCCTGAAATCTGAATTCTTCAGATGATGGACTACATAATGCAAATGATTGATGTTTAGTAGCCGGCAATATTTTATCTTTCCACAATCTTGCATAATTGCTGACAACAATATCCGCATCTGTCTGCTCTGCAAGATTTATATATTTACAGAATATCTCCTTATCAGGAAGATAATCATCTGCATCGGCAAACACAATGTAGTCACCCTTCGCAAGCTTCAGCCCTCTGTTTCTTGAAGCTCCTGGACCCTTTCCCGATCCTTCAATCATATGGATCTCCGGGTATTTTGCTTCATATTTCTGTATAATATCAGGACTTCTGTCCTTTGATCCATTATCTATCAATATAATTTCCAGATTTTTATAACTCTGCTTTATAATACTGTCCAGAGTTTCTCTGATGTACTTTTCTGCATTGTATACAGGTATGATCACAGAAATCTTTTTCTGCTGTTTTTCCAAAGCTGTCATCTTTTATCTCCTATAAAAACTTTTTCTACAATTTTTTTCAGTAAATTCCATAATACTTTCCACTCTGCAGTTCTCCTGTAGGCAAACCACAATAAAATATTCGGCACAATCAGGCAGATTCCCAGTCTGCATACCAGAATCATAAATGCCTGTCCGGAAATAAATCTGCAAAAATATTCCGTTATTCCCCATACTGCAGCCATCACCCCCAGATATCCTGCATATTTTACAAAGAAACCGGTAACAGGCTTTTTCAGTCTGTATTTATAAATCACATAGGGTTCTACCCATACAGAAGTAAGTACTGTACTGCAGAATGTACCTGCAAATACTCCTGCCACACCAAAATATGTAACCAGCAGAATGGAAATTACCAGATTTAACACTGCTTCCGCTATCGCTTTGTACCGATCATTCCAGAACAATCCCATAGATTCCTTAAAAATCAGCACTGCACGTCTCATCCCATTAATAAAAAAATTAATACACAGTATCAAAACAATTTCCTTTGGAAATAAATATTTTTTACCAAATGCCAGCTTCACAAAAGGATTCAGCAGTTCCAGCAAACAGACACCTGCAAAACCAAACAGCCAGTACCCTATAAAAAACAGACTGTCAAAAATCCGTCCTATCTTTTCGTTCTCTTCCGTCACACCAAGATTTCCCACACTTGCCGCAACTCCCAGCATTGCCTGCTCCAGAACCTGCCTGACTGATCCTATGATCAGATAATAATTGGAATAAATCCCTGCACTGATAATTCCCACAAAACTTGAGATCAGCAGATTATCTGTATTATTTACTACTACATTACCAATTTTATGCATCAGCATTGCCTTTACATTCCTTAAAATATCATGACGTTCTTCCTGTGGAAGCTGCTCCTTACACGGTTCTTTCAGATATGGGAATAGCCTGTCTGCCTTTCGGGACATACAGATATTTCCGATTATGGTACATACAACCGCAATAACAAGAAACAGGATAAAGTTTCGTGTCAAAAACAATACCATAATCTGAAGGATATCCTGCAGTACAAGAAAACCATTATGATACATCACCGTAATATAATTCATCTGATGGGCATCTACCAGTGTTTTTTTATAAATCAATAAATACGAAACAACGGAATTAAGCAGATACAGAAGATAAATTATAATCAGATGATTCACATCTGGACGATCCTTCATCAAAATATCCAAAAATGGTATCAGGCATAAGCCGGCAAGCAGAACAAAGCCCGCTGTTATCCTGTAGAAATTCCGAAACATCCGCATCAGGATCTGTTGTTTTTTTATATCTCTTCTGGCTATAGGAGCGTAAAGAGCATATGTGATTGCTGTTCCGACCCCAAGTTCTGACAAAGACAATATATTTAATATATCTGTAAACAAACCATTAATTCCTACATAACCTTCACTGAGAGTCCTGGTAAAAACAACTCTTGTAAAAAAACCCATAAAAATTGCCAATGTCTGTGCCAAAAAAGCTACTGTCGTATTCATAACAGAATATTCTGTCCTTGATTTCTGTTTCACTCTTCACTTATCCTTTCTTTTTGGTTATAATACATTATAGTCAATTCATAGTTATATGTATAGATATTTTCAAGTATAAGGAGCAAATATTCATGAAAAAAAAATCATCAATCATCCTGCACAGTCTTTTTTTTGTTATCTGCTCGGTGCTGGCTGTATTATTTCTCTACCACATAATCTCCATCAGACGGCTAAATGTAAAATACACTCCTGCAATGACAGAAGAATCCTCCCGTGAACTGGACAACCCATATCGTGGTTTCTATCAGTTGAGCGGATACATTCTTTCAGATAATCAGAAGCCGGAGAAATCTGCTGCCTGGTGCAGAAAAAGTTGCGCTTCCAATCCATATCCTCTAATGCTTCTGGAGATTAATCTGAAAAATTACTCCAATACCAGCATAAGCACAAATGCCCAAAATCAGTTGGATAAAATACTGGAAGAATGTGTTCGGGCAAAAAAACAAGTTATCCTCCGTTTTCTGTATGACTGGGATGGACAGGCTCTGTCCACGGAACCATCTGACCTGCCTCAGATAAAGAATCATATTTCCCAGATTTCTTCTACTGTCAACAAATATGCAGACTGTGTTTATATTCTTCAGGGTACTCTGACAGGAAATACTGGAGAAATGAATCATTCCAATTACGGAGATATTAATCAGATAAGACAGATTATAGAAGAACTTGATCAGAATATTTCCTCTGATATTTTTCTGGCAGTCCGCACTCCTGGTCAGCTGCGTGGCATACTCCGCACCAGAACGCCCCTGTCCAGTACAGATGCCGGCAATGGCAGCCTGCAGGCAAGACTCAGTCTTTTTAATGACGGCATGCTTGGTTCTGTTTATGATCTGGGTACTTACGATGATACCCCTTTACAGCCGGACAGTAATCTGGATGAGCAAGGCACACGAAGTGAGGAACTTCTTTTCCAGTACAAACTCTGCCAATATGTTCCTAATGGAGGTGAGGTTACAGTTGATAATGAATATAACGATCTGGACAATGCGATTGCCGACCTTTCACAGATGCATATATCTTACCTGAATTCCGAACACGATCCCGCAGTTCTGTATAAATGGAAGAATTCCACTTATACAGGATCACGGACAGACGTTTTTTCCGGATGTACAGGGTACGATTATATAAGTACACACCTTGGTTATCGGTATGTTATGAAAGAATCCTCTGTTGATTTTCACTCCGTCCTGAGTAACACAGCCTCTCTTTATATAACAATTGCAAACACAGGATTTTCTTCCGCATATACCAGATTCGATACTGTTCTGTTCCTCACTGATGAAAGTACCGGAAAATCAAAGAAAATAGAAACAAATATTGACAACCGTACCATAGCAGGCAATGACTGCTCCACATTTAAAACAGATCTGGATATCCGTTCCCTGAGAAAAGGAACTTACTCCATTTCACTGCGTATGGAAGATCCATACACAGAAAATTCTATCCACTTTGCCAATCAGGGGGCAGAAAACAGCAAGACAGTTCCTGTAGGTACTCTTATTCTTCACTAAGATAAATTTTTCCACAGTGCAGACTTCCCAGGTAAAGGGTGTCTGTACTGTTTTTATTTGCAAAATGAATGATCCGTCCATCTTTTTTTCTCTGAAGTTTCAAGGATACTCTGCCCTCCATTAATTTAATCACTGTTTTTCCACATATCCTGGTTCCTGCCTGGATTTTTCTCATATCCATGGATATCGGAACTTCTCTGGTCTCATTCCTGTTTTTCATTATCAGAAACAATTCTGTTTCCTGAAATACCCTTCCAAACCCGGTATTCTCAATTTCAAACATAAATTCTGCTCTTCCTCTTCGAATCGGTTTCAACTCCACAGTTCGCACTACAAGCCGATATCCCAGGTGTTCTCCTATATACTCATAGAGGCTGTATCCCTTCCATATTTTCAAATTATCAAATCCATCCCACGATATACTTTTCCATAAATCCAGTGCTTTCATATCATGGGTACTGTCCAAATAAGTAATATGCATCTTTTTTAACTCGTTGACTATGAACTTTGCCTCATACATTCTGTCGTTCTCAGTACAGGCTACTACTTCTCCACCACATGGCATATCTTCCGTAAGATAATTAACAAATTCCATTTCCTCTTTTCTTGTCCACGCCTGTGCCCAGCCTGCCGCCTCCCTGAGTTCAGTTCCAAAGGTTCCCAGATGAGTCATGGAACCCAGAATCCCATCATCAAATAATGCCAGATGCGCATATTTCTTTTGTCTGAATTCTTTTTCACTTCTCAAAGTTCTCCACTGCGCCGGAGTACGTACAGCAAGATATATCTCATCTCCCAAATACTGCCGCATACAGTTCCACATTCGATTGATACACTCTGGTGACAGATATCTGGAATCATGCATTTCTCCCCAGCTTCCGGCAAGCATCCCCTGGAAGATGAATACCGAATGTTGCATATCCCGGAGCAAACCACCAATCTGCTGTAAATGCTCCAGCACCTGTTCAAAACTATCCGGCTCACATTCACGCCCTTTTCCTTCCCGATCATAAACCGGCCGCAGAATCACATCTTTTTTGTAATACATAAAAAAACTGAGAATGCTTCTGATATTATTCAGGGCATTCTCATCCAGTTGCATACTGCGATATATGCTGATATCCAGCAATACCAGTGCAAGAAGTTCTCCATCTCTCAGACTCCATCTCAGTTCTTCTGGATTTATGGAATCCTGAACA
>ERZ827156.3906-NODE-3906-length-12771-cov-19.956433_pt1 | contig 12771 bp, 10 predicted proteins | sample MGYA00519919_ERZ827156 | MGnify/ENA primary metagenome ERZ827156 (study PRJEB31778, sample SAMEA3449269) | human gut metagenome | biome: human gut; feature: human-associated habitat; material: faeces | place: United Kingdom | collected 2010/2012 ... | reverse complement strand
GATGGACAAGACCGGCCAGGTGATCTATGTGGGCAAGGCCAAAAAGCTGAAAAACCGCGTCAGCCAATACTTTCAGGACACCGCCAGCCACAACGAGAAAACCAGAATGATGGTGGCCCATGTGGACCGGTTCGACACCATCATCGTCCGCTCGGAGTTCGAGGCCCTGGTGCTGGAGAACTCTCTCATCAAGCGCCACCAGCCCCGCTACAACATCCTGCTGAAGGACGACAAGGGCTACCCCTTCGTCCGTCTCAGCGCCGGGCCCTACCCCCGCTTCTCCCTGGTGAACCGCCCCGCCGACGACGCCGCCCGGTACTACGGCCCCTTCGGCGGCCGCCACGAGACGCGCCTGGCCCTGGACGCCGTGTGCGCCGCCCTGCGCCTGCCCACCTGCTCCCGCCGCTTCCCCCGTGACATCGGCAAGGATCGCCCCTGCCTGAACTTCCACATGGGGCGCTGCGACGGCTTCTGCCGCCCGGACGGCCCGGACGAGGCGGAGTACGGCCGCCGCATGGCCCAGGCCGCGGCCCTGCTGGAGGGCCGGCTGAAGACCGTCACCGCGGAGCTGACCGAGAAAATGACCGCCGCGGCGGAGGCCCTGGACTTCGAGACCGCCGCCGCCCTGCGGGACCGCATCCGCGCCCTTTCGGTGCTGACCAAGGACCAGCAGGTCATCGCCGGCATCTGCGCCGACACCGACGTCTGGGGCGCCTACACCAGCCCCGCCCGCTCCGGCTGCGCCATCCTCCACATCGAGGACGGCGATCTGCTGGCACGGCAGACGGAGATCTTCCCCGACGCCGCCGACAGCGAGAGCGCCCTGCTCAGCGCCGTGGTGCCCCAGTACTACCTGTCCCGGCAGTCCTGGCCCCGGGAGATCCTGCTCCCCGCCGCCATCGAGGACGCCGACGCCCTCTCCGCCCTGCTGACGGAGCGCAGCGGCCACGCCGTGGCCGTCCGCGTCCCTCAGCGGGGCCAGCGCCGGGCGCTGCTGGACATCGCCCACCGCAACGCCCGGGAGGAGGTGGAGCGCGTCACCGACGCCGCCCAGCGCATCAACGGCACCCTCCGCCTGCTGCAGGAGACGGCCCGGCTGCCCGCCCTGCCCCGCCGCATGGAGAGCTACGACATCTCCCACACCGGCGGCGCCGACCAGGTGGGCGGCATGATCGTCTTTCAGGACGGCAAGCCCCTGAAGTCCGCCTACCGCCGCTTCCGCATCGAGTCCTGCACCGCCGGCGACGACTACGGCGCCATGCGCGAGGTGCTGACGCGCCGGTTCCGCCGCTATCTGGACGGCGACAAAAAGTTCGCCCCCCTGCCGGACCTGCTGCTGATGGACGGCGGAGAGGAGCACGCCCGTGTGGCCGAGCAGGTGCTGGCGGAATGCGGCCTGACCGTCCCGGTGCTGGGCATGGTCAAGGACGACCGCCACCGCACCCGTGCGCTGGTCACCGCCCGGGGCCAGGAGCTGGGCATCCAACAGACCCCCGCCCTCTTCGCCCTGATCGGCACCGTGCAGGAGGAGGTCCACCGCTTTGCCATCGCCTACCACCACCAAAAGCACATCAAGTCCGCCAAGCGCTCCCAGCTGGACGGCATCCCCGGCGTGGGCGAGACCCGGAAGAAAAAACTTTTGCAGCACTTCGGCACCGTTAGCGCCGTAAAGGCCGCCACGGTGGAGCAGCTGTCCGCCGTCCTCCCCCGTCCCGCCGCCCAGGCGGTGTACGACCGCTTCCACTCCGCCGCCCAATAGTACGCGTAAACGCAAAAAACACCCCTTTCGGGGTGTTCAGGCTGTCGAAAAAGAAGCACCCCGGAGGGGTGCTTCTTTTAATTTCACAGCGCCGCTGCGCCGATAATACCCGCCTCGTTGCCCAGCTGGGCGCACCGGATGTCCGGCGGCTGCCGGTCATGGCCGCCGAAGCAGTTGGCCGCCACGTATTCCCGGACGGGGGCCAGCAGCCGCTCCCCCTGGCGGCTGATGCCGCCGCCGATGAGCACCAGCTCCGGCCCCAGGATATTCACCAGATCGGTGACGCCCGCCGCCACATACACGCAGTACCGGTCCACCACCGCCTGCGCCGCCGCGTCTCCGGCGGCCGCCGCGTCAAACACGTCCTTGCCGGTGAGGGCGTCGCCGTACCCGGCCAGCAGCGACCCCGGCTGGGCCGCCGCGGCCCGTTTTCCCTGGCGGATCAGCGCCGTGGCGGAGGCATACGCCTCCCAGCAGCCCTTCCGGCCGCAGGTGCAGTCCTCGCCGTCCAGCACCAGCACGGTGTGGCCCACCTCCGCGCCGGTGCCGCCCACGCCCTCCAGCAGCTTGCCGTCGGAGATGATCCCGCCGCCCACGCCGGTGCCCAGCGTCACCATCACCATGCTCCGGACGCCCACGGCGGCGCCGGCCACCGTCTCCGCCAGCGCGGCGCAGTTGGCGTCGTTGCTGAGCCGGCAGGGCAGCCCCAGCCGCCGCGTCACCATGTCGCACACCGGCACGTCGAACCAGCCCAGGTTATAGGCCCGTACCACCACACCCCGGCGGCTGTCGCAGGTGCCCGGCGAGCCGATGCCCACGGACGCGCAGTGCGCCGCCGTGATGCTGGCCTTCTCCATGGCCCGCGCCGCCGCCCGGCAGATGTCCTCCGCCACGGCCTCCGGCCCGCGGGACGCCCCGGTGGGCAGGCTGGCCTCCGCCACGATGTGCTGCGCCTCGTCCACCACACCGGCGGCGATGTTGGTGCCGCCCAGATCAATGCCAATACGATACATACTCTGCCTCCTTGCGGGCCTGCCCCGCAGCGCCGGAAAATAGAAAATGAGAAAATGAAAGGGACGGGCGTTCCGCCCGCCCCTTGTGCGTTCGCAGTCTCAGATGTGGGTCACGAAATCGGTGTTCACCGCCACCGGCCGCGCGATGTCGGAGGACCGGATGCTGCCGAAGATGGTGCGCATGGTGGTCAGTGCCTCCTTGCCGGACACCTCCGGATCACGGTCGTGGACCAGCGCGTCCACAAACTCGTCGATCACGCCGGAGCTGTGGGCCGCCGTCTCAAAGGCGAAGCTGGTGCGGTTGCCCTCCAGATCGGTGATGATGATGGGGGCCGAGGGCTCGCTGTAGATCATCATCAGGCCCTTGGTGCCATACAGCACGGTGGACTGGCACTCGTGGCCGTACACCGTCCAGCTGGCCGCCATGGTGCCCAGCGCGCCGCCGGACATCTTGAAGATGCACAGGGCGTTGTCGTCCACGCTGATGAGCTTGCCGTTGTCGTCCCGCTTGTTCAGCGTCACCACCTTGGCGGTGGTCTCGATGACCTTCTGCCCCAGCAGATACTGGATCAGGTCCACCTTGTGGATGCCCATGTCGGACAGGGCGCCCATGGCCGCCTTGTTCTTGTCGAAGAACCAGGTGCCCTCCAGGGACCAGCCCTCCGGGCCGGAGTTGCCCAGCACGCTGCGGAAGGTGATCACATCGCCAATGATGCCGCTGTCCAGCATCTGCTTAGCCTTGCGGTGCACCGGATCAAAGCGCATGTTGTGGCCCACCATCAGATGCCGGCCGTTGCGCTCGGCGGCAGCCACCATGGACTCGCACTCCGCCAGCGTCACCGCCATGGGCTTCTCCACCAGCACGTGCTTGCCGGCGTACAGCGCCGCCGTGCAGATCTCCGCATGGCTGCGGTTTTCCACGCATATAGATACGGCGTCCACGTTGGGGTCGTCCACCAGCGCGTAAAAGCTGTCGTACACCTTGCCGCCGTACTGCGCCGCCATCTCGTGGGCGCGCTCCATGTTCTTGTCGTAGAACGCTACGATCTCCGCATTGGGGTTGGCTGCATACTCAGGCAGATGGCGCACCTGTGCGATCTTGCCGCAGCCGATAATGCCGACTCGGATCATAAAAAGCGAACCTCCTCTGTCCGTCCTCAAACCGCCGGGCGCTTGGCGCCCCGGCGTATGTCTCTGCCCCTATTGTACCAAAAGAAAACAGGAAAGAAAAGACTTTTTTGCCAACTTTGCAAAATTTTTCACAAAATCTGTGCCGCCACCGTCAGCGCGCAGCCGTTTTTCTCCGTATAGTCCAGGGCCACGCCCTCCGGCAGGGCAAAGCGGCTCAGCGCCAGCAGCGGGCCCCTGCCCGTCAGCTTGAACAGCGCCTCCTTGGCCGTCCATATCTCCCAGAACCGCCGGCAGTCGCCGTCGTCGCCGGGACGGATGCACGCCATCTCCCGCTCGCTGCACACCCGGCGCATGAACTTCTCCTGGGCCGAGCGGATGACCTCCACGTCCACGCCCACCGGCGTCTCCGCCACGGCGCACACCGCCCACGCGCCGGAGTGGCTGACGGACACATAGACCCCGTCCCTCTCCACCGCGGGCTTGCCCAGCTCGTCCCACTGAAGCGGCACGTCCTTCTCCCCGCAGTCCAGCGCCGCCGAGAGCATCCGCCGCGCCAGCAGTTCCCCGGCGATGGTGCGCTTCCGGTCGTCATCCCCGGCGATGTCGGCCACCCGGCGCCGCCGCGTCTCGTCCATCATAGCCATCACGGCCGCCGCCGTCTCCTCCGTCAGCTCCCGGATGTCAAACCACTGCAATTCCATATCCCGTGCCTCCCGTATCTTGATTTTTCCCTCCTATTGTACCACACCCTGCCGCCGCGCGCCACTGCTTTTTCGCGTCACCGTCTTAATCGCTTCTTAAAGTCGCCCCTCTTGCTTTTTGTCGGAAAAAGTCGTACACTATGCCTGTGTTTGCATAATATGGGAGGTACACCGCATGGTTTCCATTATAGAAGTCACCACCAAAGCGCAGCTGCGCCGCTTTGTGGATTTCCCCAACGAGCTGTATAAGGACGTCCCCCAGTTCGTTCCCGCCACCTACGACGACGATCTCTCCGACTGGGACCGCGCCAAGAACCCCGCCTTTGAATACTGCGACGCCCGCTGCTGGCTGGCCATGCGCAACGGGGAGATCGTGGGCCGCATCGGTGCCATCCACTCCCGCAAGGCCAACGACAAGTGGGGTGCCAACCGCCTGCGCTTTACCCAGGTGGATTTCATTGACGACCCGGAGGTCTCCTCCGCCCTGTTCCGCACCGTGGAGAGCTGGGCCCGCGACCTGGGCTGCACCGCCGTCCACGGCCCCCTGGGCTTCACCGACATGGACCGTGAGGGCATGCTGGTGGAGGGCTTCGACCGCCGCAGTTGCTTTTTCACCTACTACAACTTCCCCTACTACATCGACCACCTCACCGCCCTGGGCTATGTCAAGGACGTGGACTGGATCGAGGAGCTGATCACCGTCCCCCAGGACGAGGCCACCGTCCTCCGCTGGGAGAAGATCTCCGACTTCGTCCTCAAGCGCTACCACCTGCACATCCACGAGGCCAGGAACCGTCTGGCCTACCTGCCCCTGCTGAAACCGTTTTTTGAGCTGGTCAACGTGGCCTACGCCCCCCTGTACGGCACCGTGGAGCTGACGGAGCGCCAGATCCGGAAGTATTCCGCCAAGTTCGCGCCCCTGATCAACCCCCACACCACCTGCTTCGTCATGGACGAGCAGGACCACATGGTGGCCTTCGGTGTGGGCGCGCCCAGCCTGGCCGAGGCCCTGCGCAAGCACCGCGGCCGCCTGTTTCCCACCGGCTGGGTGGACGTGCTCAGGGCCTTCCGGAAAAACGACACCGTGGACCTGCTGCTGATCGCCGTCCACCCGGACTACCAGAAAAAGGGCGTCAACGCCGTCATCCTCAGCAAGACCATGAAGGGCTGCCAGAAGCTGGGCATCAAGCAGGCTGAGACCGGCCCCATGCTGGAACTCAACGACAAGGTCCAGTCCCAGTGGAAGGACTTCCAGACCGAGCAGCACAAGCGCCGCCGCTGCTTCATCAAACCCCTGTGAACCAAAAAAGGAAGCCCTCCCGGCTTCCTTTTTCTCTGCCACGCCACATTGACCACATGCACCCCTTGCCCCCCCCCCCGTAGGAGCCGGCGCCCTCAACGCAGCGCAGCAAGTGCCCTTGGGGTACGGCCCGTTTTCTCCTCTCAAAACGCAAAAACCCGCACCCCCCAGGGTGCGGGTTTTCCTTATTTCAGCTCTACCACCGTCACGCCGGCCTCGCCCTCGCCGTACCGGCCCAGGCGGAAGGACTTCACCTGCTTGCTCTTTTTCAGCAGCTGGTGCACGGCGGCGCGCAGCGCGCCGGTGCCCTTGCCGTGGATGATGGTCACGCTGCCCAGCTTGGACCGGGACGCCGCGTCCAGATAGTTCTCCACCACGCTCTCGGCCTCCAGCGTCTCCAGTCCCCGGATGTCCAGCTCCGCGCTGGCTCTGGCCCCGGTGCTGATCTGCACCGCCGGGCCGCTGCGCGCCTGGGCGGCGGCGGACTGCTTTTTCTTCTTCTCGATCTCCTCCGCCGCCTCCAGCAGCCGCACCTGCGCGGCCTTGACGGTCATCTTCATCTTACCCGCCTGCAGCAGCAGCGTGCCGTCGCCGTTGACGGCCAGCACCGTGGCCCCGGTGCGCACCCCGGCCAGCTCCACCGTGTCCCCCACGGCGATGGGCCGGGTGGGCGCGGGGACAGGCTCCGCCGTCTCGTCCCGCTGGTGCAGCGCCGTCTCCGCCTCGTTCAGGCGGCGGCGGATGTCGCTCTTGCGGTCATTCACGGTCTGATAGTCCGCGCGCTGCTGCTGCTTGCGCAGCTCGTCCAGCTCGGCGAACACCGCGTCCGCCTGCCGCTGTGCCTGCTGCACGATGCGCCGGGCCTCGGCCTCGCCCTTGGTGCGGGCGTTGTCCTTGGCCTTCTCCATCTGCTCCCGGAAGGTCCGCGCCTTCCGCGCGTCCTCCTCCCGCTGCCGCCACAGCCGGTCGGCCTCGCCCTGGGCCTTTTCCAGCCGCTGGCGCTTCTCCTCCAGCTGGGTCAGCACGTCCTCGAAGCGCACCGACTCGCTGTCCATCTGCGCCTTGGCGTTTTCGATGACGCTCTCCTCCAGCCCCAGCCGCCGGGAGATGGCGAAGGCGTTGGATTTGCCCGGTATGCCGATCAGCAGCCGATAGGTGGGGCGCAGGGTCTGCACGTCGAACTCGCAGCTGGCGTTCTCCACCCCCGCCGTGGTCATGGCGAAGGTCTTCAGCTCCGCATAGTGGGTGGTGGCCGCTGTCAGCGCCCCCTTGCTGCGCACGTCCTGGATGATGGCGATGGCCAGCGCCGCGCCCTCCACCGGGTCGGTGCCCGCCCCCAGCTCGTCGAACAGGATCAGGCTCCTCTCGTCCGCCTGCTTCAATATCTCCACCGTGTTGGCCATGTGGGCGGAGAAGGTGGACAGGCTCTGCTCGATGCTCTGCTCGTCGCCCACGTCCGCCAGCACCCGGTCAAACACCTGCACCGCGCTCTGGTCCCCGGCGGGGATGTGCAGCCCGCACTGGGCCATCAGGCACAGCAGTCCCAGGGTCTTCAGCGTCACCGTCTTGCCGCCGGTGTTGGGGCCGGTGATCACCAGCGTGTCATACGCCCCACCCAGTGCCACCGTCACCGGCACCGCCTTGGCCGGGTCCAGCAGCGGGTGCCGCGCCCGCCGCAGGTCGATGCCGCCCTTCTTCCGCACCAGCGGCCGCCCGGCGTCCATGGCGTAGCTCAGCTGCGCCCGGGCGAAGATGGCGTCCAGCTGCACCAGCAGGTCGTAGTCGTACAGGATGTTCTCCCGCTGGGCCGCGCACTCGCCGGACAGCATCCGCAGCACCCGGTCGATCTCCTTTTCCTCCCGGGCCTGCAGCTCCTTCAATTCATTATTGGCCTGCACCACGCCCATGGGTTCCACGAACAGCGTGGCGCCGGAGGACGAGATGTCGTGCACCAGTCCCGGCAGGCTGCCCTTGCACTCCGCCTTCACCGGCACCACGAACCGCCCGTCCCGCTGGGTGATCAGGGCCTCCTGCAGCACCTTGGCGTAAGACGGCGACGAGATGATCCGCTGCAGGATCTGCCGCCCCTTGGACGCCGCCGCCCGCATGCTCCGCCGTATGTCCGCCAGCTCCGGGCTGGCGGTGTCGGCGATGGTCTCCTCGTCCAGTATGGCCGAGCGTATCCGGTCCTCCAGATACCGGTTGACGTGCAGGGCGGAGAACAGCCGGTCGATGGCCGTGGCCTCCCCCTGCCGCTCCGCGTCATAGTCGCTGACCCGCCGCGCGGCGGTCAGCACCCCGGCCACGTCCAGCAGCTCCCGGGTGTTCAGCACGCCGCCGTGGTCCGCCCGGTCCAGCGGCCGGGACACGTCCTTCACCCCGGCGAAGGACGGGCTGCCGTGCAGCCCCAGCCGCGTCTTGGCCGCATCCGTCTCATCCAGAAGGTGCTCCACCGCCGCTGCCTCCGTGGCGGGCCGCAGCTTCAGGCACCGCTCCTTGGCCGCGTCGCTGACGGCGTGCTGGGCCAGCAGCGTCAGCACCGCCGGCAGCTCCAGAGTTTTTATCGATTTTTCGAATAAATCCGCCATATATGTATTTCCTTTCGCCGTGTCCGTGCCGCGGCTCCCGCCCCTGCGGGTCTCCTGTGTCCTTTTTGCTTCGTTCTCGCGCCATTCCATGACATTCTTGCCTGTTCCATGATGCAGTCAACTGCCAAAATGGGTGTCGGACAGGCTCTTGTAGTAGTCCAGTGTCCGGAAATTCCGCTCCAGCTGTGCGGCGATAAACGCCTCTCCCGCCTGGTCCAGCGCGCGCAGCGACGCCTCGTCCAGCGTGAAGTGATACAGCCGCTTCGGCTGGGCGTACAGCGCGTGCCGCAGGGCCGCCAGCGCCCCCTCCGTCAGCGGCAGCCGCAGTCCTGTATTCGCACTTTTGCAGGTGCTGCACGTTATAAAACCGCCGTAAACGTCCAATACCGGAACTTTTATCTGTGTTTCTCCGCACACGCTGCACCCGTCCGCCAGCGGCTCAAAGCCCGCCAGGGCCATCAGCCGAAACTGGAAAGCCGCCTTGATCAGCCGCGGATCTCTGTCCGTGTGGCACAGGGCAAACAGCCCGTTCAGCAGCAGCGCCAGTATCTCCGGGCAGGGCGTCTCCTCGGCGCACACCGCCTCCGTCAGCTCGCAGAACCACGCCGCCAGCGCCAGCCGCTCAATGTCCCGCCCCAGCCCGTCAAACAGCTCGATAGGCGTCGCCTCGTCCAGCATATACCAGCTGCCGCGCCGGTACAGCGTCAGCTCTGAATACGCCGGCATCTGGCAGGCCGCCGCCAGGCGGCTGTTCTTCCGCCGGGCGCCCCGGGCGATCAGCGGGATCTTGCCCATGTCTGCCGTCAGCACGGTCAATATGCGGTCCGTCTCTTTTGTGTCCGTGACCCGCAGCACCACGCCGGTGGTCACTGTTTTTCCTGTCTGCATACCGCCTCCTGCGCACCGCGGTACAGCAGATATGCCTCCGGCGCGCCGGTGTCCAAAAACAATTCCCAGTAGTCCATGCGCTTCACCTCCCGCAGATAGCATGGGACGCTCCGCGCGCAAATATGGCTGGAAATTAGTTGCTTTTATTCCTCGTTATACCCCTGCTGGCGAATGAAATTCGGGTTGTCCCGCCAGTTTTCCTTCACCTTGACCCAGGTCTGGAGAAAGACCTTCGTGCCCATGAATTTCTCAATATCCCGACGGGCCGCGGAGCTGATGCGCTTGAGCATTTCGCCGCCTCTGCCGATGATGATGCCCTTGTGGCTGGCTTTCTCGCAGTAGATGGTCACGTCCAGGTCGATGATGCCGGTGTCTTCCCGCTCGGAGAAGCGGGTCACCTCCACCGCCGTGCCGTGGGGGATCTCCTTGTCCAGGCACCGCAGCAGCTTCTCCCGGACGATCTCGGCGCACACCTGGCTGTCCGCCTGGTCGGTGGTCATGCCGTCGGGGAACAGCTGCGGGCCGGGCTGGGCGTATTTCTGCATCTGCGCCAGCAGGTCGTTCAGGCCGTCGCCGGTGCGGGCGGAGAGGGGGATGATTGCGTCAAAGCCGTCGTAGACCTGGCTGTACGCCGCGATGACCTCCAGCAGGGCCTCCTTCTTTTCCACGGTGTCGATCTTGTTGATGCACAGGATGCAGGGCAGCTGCTCCTCCTGGATACGCTGCAGCAGGACCTTCTCCGGCTCGCCTACGTGGGGGATGGGCTCCACCAGCAGCAGCGCGCACTCCACGTTGCTGAGGCTTTCCCGCACCACCTTGACCATGTAGTCGCCCAGGCGGCTGCGGGGCTTGTGCAGGCCCGGCGTATCCAACAGGATGTACTGGGTGTCGCCCCGGTTCACCACGCCGTAAATACGGTTGCGGGTGGTCTGGGGCTTGTCCGATACGATGGCGATCTTCTCGCCCACCAGGGCGTTGGTCAGGCTGGACTTGCCCACGTTGGGCCGCCCGCAGACGGTGATCATTGCGGTTTTTGTGATGTTCATAGGTGATCCTCAACTTTCTCTTTATTGAGCAATTTGTAAGTGTATATGCGCCTGCACATGGCAGGCAAAGTCCGATCAGAGAGACAGCTCCATCTTGATTTCACGCAGAGGACTGCCATCTGTGGCCCATGTGGTATTTTCAACAGACTCAACTGCCTTAAATCCAAGCTTCTCGTAATGCCGGATCGCTGCGGCAAGGGGACTGGCCGTCCACAGGATGACTTTCTGATGGCCAGCTTCTTTTACCTTATCCATAACTGCCTGAATCAGCGCGGAGCCGATGCCATACCGGCGGCATGCCTTTTCTACCGCGAAAAGACGCAGTTGGCCAATCGCGGGATCATCCGTCTGACAAAGCATAATGCAGCCTGCCAAACTGCCGTTTAGCTCCGCGACAAAAAGTTCTTCTTTATCGCCTTTCTCCTTTTTCGCAAAATCCAACGCGATCTTGGCGGCATAATCCGTAAAGCTCGGTCCCCATGAATACTCTTCTGAATAGAGTCTTTTGTGAAGTTCGGCAACATACTGTTCCTCACCCGGTCTGTATGGTCTGATAACTGTGTCCATTTTCTGTCCTCCCTTTCGGTTAAATCCATTTCACCGTTCCAGGCCCAGCACGGACATGATGGCCTCTTCTCTTTCGCGCATCTGCGCCTTCATGGGGCCCTCGTCCAGGTGGTCGTAGCCCAGCAGGTGCAGCACCGAGTGGACGGCCAGATAGGCCAGCTCCCGGCGGTTGCTGTGGCCGTACTCCTTAGCCTGGGTCTTGACCCGCTCCATGGAGATGACCATGTCCCCCAGGGGCACATAGCCCGTGCCGGGGTCGGCGTCCTCCGGGGAGGGGAGCTGACCCGGCGTCAGCTCGAACTCCGGGAAGCTCAGCACGTCCGTGGGACGGTCCACGCCCCGCATATCCAGGTTGATCTGGTGGATGCCGTTGTCGCCGGTGACCAGCACGTCCACCTCGCAGGGGAAGTCCACGCCCTGGGCGGCCAGCGCCGTGCGGATGACCTTGCGCAGGAAGCTCCGGGTGTCGTCGCTGATGCCGGGAACATCCGCCGTTACGGGGATATAGTGTCGTTTCATTTCTTTTTCTCCTCAAATTTGGCGTAGGCCTCGATGATGCGCTGGACCATGACGTGGCGCACCACGTCCTCCTTGGTCAGCTTGCAGATGGCCACGCCCTCCACGTCCCGCAGCACTTTCATGGCCTCCTTCAGGCCGCTGGCCTTGTCGGCGGGCAGGTCGATCTGGGTCACGTCGCCGGTGATGACGATGAGATCGGGGTTGAGCGAATCCGTGCGGGCCACCACGTCCGTCAGCCATGCCTTGCCGAACGTGGGGCCGATGTGCAGATCGGAAAGCTGCGCGATCCGGAATCCGTTCAGCGCATCCGGCAGGCCGGGGACTTGCATACGGACTTCACGCACGGGAGGGACCCGCAGGGCTTCCCGCATACCGTAGCCTGACAGGGCCAGCGCGAGCAGCACCAGCGTGAAGGCCCAGAATCCCGATGCGGGCTTCTTTTCCTTATGCCCGTAGAAAATTTTACGCTGCCGCCCTGTGGAACGGCGGAAAGGCCAGGTGAGGAGCAGAAGCGCGTCCCGCGCCACGAGCAGCAGGAACAGGATGGTCACGGCGGAATGGAGGTAGCCGGAGGCGAGCTGCACGGGCTCGGGCATGAATGCGCCCATCGTGCCGTAGACGAGTTTGGTCAGGAGGAGTTTTTCGGCACAGGCGAGCGCGAAGAGGCTGAGGATAAGTTTGAAGGGCCAATTCATGCCGGAAGGCAGGATGAGCCGGACGATGACGTACAGGCCCATAAAGGCGGAAAACAGAGTGATCATGCTCATGAATAGAAAAAACGGTTGTGAGATCATTTTCCGGCCGTAAGCAGGATTTCTGACTCTGGAGTGATTGGATACAGGAATCTGGGAATGCCGGATTCCTGTATTTTTCATAATAATAGGCCATCATGAATGTCCGGAAGAAATCCGTCCGATGGCGATCAATCCAAAAAAGTAATCGGGAGGAAAATCGTCTATGAGAACTGTTCAGACGAGTGAGATCACAAAAAACATCCGGGAAATGTGCATCGAGGCAAACCATTTCCTTTCGGATGACATGAAAAAAGTATTTAATGAGAGCGTGGAGAAGGAAGAATCACCTCTTGGAAAACAGATCTTAAATCAGCTTAAGGAGAATCTTGAGATTGCTGGAAGAGACATGATTCCGATCTGCCAGGACACGGGCATGGCCGTCGTTTTCGTTAAAGTCGGGCAGGAAGTACATATCGAGGGAGGTAGTCTGACGGACGCCATCAATGAAGGTGTCCGCCAGGGATA